>Ga0114918_10004187_pt1 | contig 12577 bp, 11 predicted proteins | sample LantaG_FD_87015 | JGI IMG/M metagenome (GOLD analysis project Ga0114918, IMG submission 87015) | Deep subsurface microbial communities from Baltic Sea to uncover new lineages of life (NeLLi) - Landsort_02402 metaG | ecosystem: Environmental > Aquatic > Marine > Oceanic > Sediment | place...
TCAATCCCAAGAGATTCATAGTGAGTTACAATTCTATCGGTAAAAAGTTTTGGACAACCAGAATCATGACGTACACCATCAAAAGTTTTAGCATAACTTTTATCAAAATCTTTTAAGAAAGCACTCATACCAAAAGTATCAGTCAAAACAGTACCAAGATCACCACGATAAATACTATTCCAGTCTTCCATTGCGTGTTTATTGGCATAGCGCAAACTCTTCAAAGCCGACTCACCCATAATGAATTCATGAGCCATTGTACCAATCGGTTTAATACAGTACTGCATTGCATATTTTAAGCAAGATGTTCCAACAAGGGCTTCAGGAGCATTACGAACCAAGTCACCAAGAACTTCAAAATGAATATCGCTACTATAGCGACGACGCAAACCAAACTCTGCAATCTTAACACCAGCATCGGCAAACGCCTTAGCTTTGTCGAGATTAATACTTTCACGAATATAACGATCTTTCGGTAACTTATTGGTCATTTTAAAGTACAGTTCGGAAATTGTTGCCATCAGTGTAACTTCCCAAAAGATAGCTGTTTGCCATAGTCCTTCGACTCGAATATCAAGTTCGCCATTATTTTGTTTAATAATTACCTGCGATGCATCATATCGAAAGTTCTTTAGAAAATCGATATATACAGGACTTAAGAACGAAAAATTCTCAAGAAATAAAACCTCGTCTGTTCCCATAACAAGATCTTCGAGTTTAAGAATTTCCGCACGGAGTTCTTTTCCAAACCCAACAGGAAAAGGAGTATTGTCACGATTATTAAAACGATATTCTACTTTTACGTTTGGGAACAAGAAATGAACTACTTGTCCCATTGTAACTTTATACATATCTTGTTCGAGAATACTAGTAATCATAAATTTCCTTCCTTTTCGGATTGATTAATCTACTCTACAAAAGCGTTCAATGTGTTTTTCAATTAAAGCGTTCAGTAGTACATGATGAGTTGAAACAATGTCTTTTTTCTTAATTTTCTTAGCATCAAACCACATTAATTCAACAATATCGTCATCTGGTGTTGGATCGAAATCAAGATGAATAGCTTCAAATAAAGAAGTCACAATTCCATCTTTTTCGCCACGATAACGCCAATCGTCAATTGGAAAGCTGCCAACATATATAGGATCTGAAATCTCAATGTGAGCTTCTTCCATCACTTCTCGTTTTGCACACGTTTCTTTAGATTCTTTCCCGTCAACAAATCCACCAATAAAACGATGTTTGTTTTCATTTTCTTTTCGAGCCATCAAAAGTTTTGTAAAATCTGAATTCCAAATTGCAACATCCACGGTAGACTTAGCTCCTGCAAACTGATTATTCACGGCCCAAAGAACACCCTCTCTCCACTCCTTGCTTGCTTTAACTCTTTTGCTTACATGTAGTCTTTGCTTTGTTCCTGAGACGAACTTTATTTGTTCCAGTTCGCAAGTTTGATGTTTTTTTGTTGTGTAATGTTCAATAAACGATTTACGACCACCATACAGACAAACAGTAGAATTGGGACCCACGATATCACTAATTTGTTCGTCAAGCTTTTTACTCCATTTTTCATCATTTCCAATATCCTTAATATAGAGGACGGTAATATTGGGGAATGCTTCGAGAACCATTTGTTTTCTAGATTCGAAGTCAAGTGGGTTGTTAACGGTTGTCTTTAAGGGAGAGACACCAAGGAAGACTATAACCTTTGCATGATTATCAACAGCTTCTTGGATAAGTCCGAGCTGGGGTGGTGTGAGTTCTGCAACCTGAAATCTGGCTACAATAACTCCTACATCTGTTTTGGGTCGTTTTAGTTCCATAAAAAAATCTCCTTTACACGTTGTTTTTTGTGCAAGGAGACTGAGGGTCTTCACCATCTATATCTATCAATACGAATGATAGAGAGTGGAATCAGATTGTCTTCAGCGGACCTTGCACAATTAAGGCATCTAGTCGGTCGCAAATTAGTTCTGTCACTAAGCTCTCGCGCTTAAAGCTTTCAATTATATTATATCGTTTAATCTTTGTTTGTCAAGTTTATTTTTTATTTTATTTTAAATTATATCTTTGAGTCTTTGATCTATCCCCATATACATGAGAAAAACGCATCTATATCTGATAATGTTGGTTTTATAGCCAGATCATCCCCATATATATGGGAGATAATTAAATACCGAATGTATTTGCGGTTCATCCCCACATACGTGGAAGAAATTGTTTTAAAACTAATCTATATCGATATTTCTCCGGTTCATCCCCACATACATGGGGTACATTTTTCAGCTTCGCTTTTGATTGCCGATAGTGTCGGTACATCCCCACATTCGTGGGAGGAATTCTCAGTATAAAAATTGCCATAACGCGGATATCGGATCATCCCCACATTCGTGGGAGGAATGTCATATAACTCCCTATAAATACAAACATACAGCGGATCATCCCCACATTCGTGGAAGGAATCATTTGGCTTCTGGATTTTGCCTTATGTTTACCGGATCATCCCCACATTCGTGGGAGGAATTTTAAGTTTATTCTCATGCTAGTCTTTAATCATCGGATCATCCCCACATTCGTGGGAGAATATTTTGGCAATATCTTTTTTGAGCTCACTGATCGGATCATCCCCATATACATGAGAGGAATCATCAAAGGACAAATTATTAGAGATCTTCGAGCGGTTCATCCCCACATACGTGGGAGGAATGCCATCTATCGGATTAGCCACATTCCTGTAAACGGTTCATCCCCACATACGTGGGAGGAATGGTTGTAGCCCATTCGTTTCACGTCCTTCCAACCGGTTCATCCCCACATACGTGGGAGGAATTCAAAACCCAAAACCGTCCCTACCGTTTTCTTCGGTTCATCCCCACATACGTGGGAGGAATACCAATATGCTGTAGAAAGAATTAAATCAATCACAGCATATGGTATGAATATTAAAGTAGGTATAGTTAAATTATGCATGTTTTTCGGAGAGACAACATACCGCATCCCCAAACCTTACTTTTCCCAACTCCATTGATATACATTTCTTTTAGTGCGTTCTTGTCTAAAACACTAAGAACTCCAGCAAATCCAACTAGGGGTATATCAAAGTCTTTTTTTCCACCAACATGAATACTGTATGAATCAAAAACATCTCCAGAAATCAAGCAAGCCACAGATTTGATTTTTCTTATTAACCACTCCATCTGTAAGTTTCGACTTTTTATCGACACTCTTTTCCCTGTTTCTTTAATTCGTTTTGACGGGCTAGCGTACAGTCGAAACGCTAAATTGTCTCCGTTCTTTACATCAAAATTTACACTACTTTCTTCGATAATTGGCAAGCTCATTCTTTTAGTATTTGGCTTTGTTACCGAACGCACTTCTACACCAACGTAATCAAGAGAATAGTCGTTTTGATAATTCACATAATATACAAAAGGTCGTTTAATTCCATCTTTATCCGCAAACATCTGCCATATCGCTTGCTTCAAAGAGTAACGATCATCCGCAAGGGACGTTGGAACTTTTAGTCTAATTTGATGTAAACTCATTATATTCTCCTTCATTTGTCTATATTTTGATTGTGCATAAAAACTTCTCGATTGTCGAACTTAATCGATCCGAGCAAAGGAAAGTCTCTCCAATTAGATTTTCTATATGCTCCCTCATCATCAGGACTCCAAACATGTCCAGCAAATGGTTCGATTTGAGAAAGAGCGTTCAAAAAAGAAGTAGCCTCGATCTCTTTTTCGAAAATTGGTCGAGTTGGCATACAGCACTTCCTACCAAACCGAACAGGATAAACAGGGTATTTTACAGACTCCAAAAAGTCTTCGTATTTTAATTCGTCGCCCATCACCTCAAGAACAACCGTGTAGTTTGCGTCTGATATGTAATGCCTTTTGGATATCATTGTTCCTTTCCACTTATCAGGACGCTTATCTCCGAAGACTAATTTCTTATTAAAGTTGGGAGACGAAGCTTTTGGTGTTCCTTGAATAGTGTGATAGTCAACAAGCTTTTTAGAATGAATTGCTTTCTTCCTATTTCTATCTTCTTTTGCTTTAGGGAATTCCTTTTGAATTTCATCTTTTCGTACAGCGAACCGAAAACTATCACGAATTAAATTTCTCATTTCGTAATTACTTCTTTCAACGCCAAAGCATGCACCCAACATCCCTGCGATTGCAGAGAATGTGGGTGCCGATTCTGTTGTGCGAGTACATTCTGTCGTATGATTTCCCCAAGAAAAAATTACTCCACTGAGTTTTAATACGATATACTTCCTCATTTCTACTCTCCGTTCGCAATAGATTCGGGCGTGTACTTGTTTTCATAAATGTCAAAGTTACTCACCCATTTTTCTAGATCGTGGATGTTTTCGAATCTTTTTCCCGGAAGCTCAACGTCAAACTGATCGTCTAAAATATAAGCTAGACTTTCGTGCCATGCTCCCTTGTGAAGATTATGGAGAGACCGAATATGATCGCCGAGTTGGCGCAAGGCTGTCAAAGTGATATCGTTATTTTTACCAAATTCTTCGTGAAACTGAGTCGGTAAAGAAAAAGCTTCCATGTAACTCATCGGACTAGTACTCATGGAAACCATAACCATCCGAGGGAAGTTTTTGTCGAAAGAACGACTTCTACTTCCAATAGGTGTGTTTCCTGCAACAATAGGAATTATTGGTGCGTAGGCCTTTTTCGCTTCTTCGATTTTATCTACACCCATATTTCTTGCTAAAGTATATAGGTCACAAGACATAGCGCCATATCCTAATCCGCTTGCCATATACTTCTCTCCTAAGTGAGCAGACTCGTTTTTAAAGTCATCCATTCCCACGAAGAAGTCACAATCAATAACGTCTAGCGCACCCGTAGAAACCATCGGGGAAACCATCCATGCACCCTCTCGTTTTACAAGGGCATCGCCTGGAGAGAAGTTTCCAATCAAAGCCTCTATTACTCCTACTGGCGTTTTTTCTTGTACATTTTTTATTTCATTAAGGATATCTTTGCATAATTTACTATCGTTTTTTTCGTCTTTAAATTTTTGGATGATTTCAATAAATGCATTCAGCAAATCTTCATGGAAAAGATACAGTTGGTGATGTAATAATTTTGCCCTGTCGTCATTATCTACTGCATCCGAATTCTGCCTATCTTCTTCGCCGTTCGAAACTATATCATTCAAAGCAGAAAGGAGAACTTTTTTATCTTTGGTCTTTTTGATAATATCTGGAATCTTCTTTCCTTGGGTTAACAGACAGATAGCCATAGAAGCACGAACTAACTTTATAAGTTCAGCTTCACTAACTAATCCCTTCTGTTCTTTGATGTAATTTTCAACCCACGAGCGAGTGCGAATAGGATTTATGTAAACCTCATTCATAGATGCCAAATACTCCATAGATTCTGACTCGCGAATTGGACGCATTTGTGCTTGAGGGGAGATATAAGATCTTCTCTTCCCTCCAAAATGGAGAGTTTTTGGCAAACCATCTTCTCCACGATTTGGATTACCTGGTAGCATAATTCGAAATTGATGAACTGTGCAGTGACGCTCAGTCCCGATCAAAGATTTACGCATATCTTCATATTTTTTCACATTAACATTCTTACTCATAATTTGTTTCTCCTTCTAAAAAGATCTCAAAAATTTATTTGTCTCCACCAGCACACAAAAATTGCATTCTTATTCTTTTTCTAACAGTCTCTCCCCAAAAAAACAAACACTCTCCAAGAACATTCCAATCAATATATAAAGTTTTAGATTGAGATTTATGCTTGGCCACTCTCAAAATTGATCTAAAAATCACTAAAGACTCAGTTGCACTTTCGTTTAGTACCGTCATTTGTCGAATCCTATTCCCTCCAACTCTTTTCAGCATAACACCTACATTCTTACAATCATCAGATTGAACTGCAAAAGGGAAAAACCATACGACACGGGCATACTGATATATATTAACCTTTTCAGTATCAATACCAGCTTTTCTTAATAATCGATATAAAGCTGGACTCTTCAGTACAAGATCTTCGACGGATCTTGCTCTGTTGATTGTCGATCTATCTCCTGATGACGTATCTTTCCGATAGACATTCCACATTTTTGCAAAATCTGCACTTTCCAACTTACTCATCTTCATCCTCCTTATTTATTTTCGACAACTTACTTTCAAGTGTGTTTTTTCCATAAGCCACTTGTTTGGCTAATTTGTCTGAAAACGGTTCTGTTTGATCTTCAAATATTTCCCGCACAGTAGTTTTCAGAGACGATAAAAAGTCGTCTAATTCTTCATACATAATCTCCTTATCAAGAGCGTTAAAAACAAGAGCTTCTATCTCAAAGAAAAATCTTTGGTTTGCCTCTCGTATTGCGTTATTAGCAATGGTTCGTGTCTTAAATCTTCTGTTATTTTCTCCGTTACCTAGCTTCAATAAAGCAAAATCGAGAGCCTGTCTTACTTCCGTTATTTTTTCGATAATCTTAGAGAGTACAGTTTTATTGCCGAAAAATCCTCTATGAATGCTAATACTATCAAAGCATTTTTGGTCAATGTTTGTCATTTTAGAATTCAATCTGTATCCTCCGACAAGGGCTCGAAAGTGGGAGTTCTTAGGGTTTACGTCTCCGGCAACATCTCGCATAATGTAAGGTGGTTCACAAAAAAAATCCTTCTTAAAGAAATACCACAAGAAGTCGCTCCAAACAGTTTCTCCTTCTCGAAAGCCAACGTGATGTCGAATCGTATTGGGGTTATCTTCTGGCATTCTTGAAATAGAATGGGGATGATTAAACCAACCCGTCCGAGGAAGTTTTATCTTACCACTATACCAACTATCTAGAATCACATCAACTTCGGCACCACACAAATCACATTTAGTTTTTTTCTTTTCTTTCCAATCCAATGCTATAGGCCAAGGCTGATAGAATAATCCACGAAACATTCCGCATTTTGACATATCTTCTAGTTTATCAGGTTTCCACGGAGAAGTCCACACTGGTTCGTTGTTATCCCCATAAACTCCCTCGGTAGACTCTTTGTGAAGAACGTTTGCCCAAATAGTCTTTCTAAGAGAATCATCTTCTCGTAAAACCGAAATAGAAGGACAACTTACGATAGTTGGATTTTTTTTACCAGGGACTTTTTTAAGTGAACCTCTCGATAGAGAAGCGAAACCTCCACCCATAGATGGTCCGTTTAAAGGTCGAAAGAAAAGAAGTTTAGCAACGCAAGAAGGACATACGTTTTCAATCTCGTTGTGAGCATTAAAAATTATTTTATTATTTCCCTTTGGGAGAGGAGGATATAACGATTGTGGACTTTTCTTGTTTGTCTTTATCCGAACCTCTTCAGAATATAATTGCATAAATGGCGTTTTAGAATCGACAACTTCAAAAAACTTACGAAATTTTTTAACACCTTTATCAAATTCTTTTTTTAACATAGGTTTATTATATTGATTCTGCCTTTCGTCGAAATCTTTGGGTTCAAAAATAACCTGCGTCATACATATAAGCATTTGTAGCTGTGCAAATTCCATATCGCTAAAAAACATACTTGAAACCCAATCGTTTTCCTGACAAAGTATCTCTTCATAAGATACGTGTTTGACATTTCTCCCTTCTCTGATTCTGAAAGCTTTATCCGTTAATAAATTCATTACATCTCCTTTGACCATCCAGACTTCCTGCAGTAAATATAATTGTTCTTTATTCCCTTAATTCGGTACTTACCCGTCCCTATTCTTTTTGGAAATACAAAGCAAATTCCATCTCGAAATTGATGTGCGAGATCCTTTTGATGCCATTTTGGAATAGAGACGGTGATTCGATTCATCAAGCGCAGATATTGATCCTTTGCGTTACTTGAGCGTCTACGTATATGCTCAGAACTCCTACCGCTCTCTTCTAGTTTTTTAATGAAGCCTTTGATAAATTTTGGATCATAAAGCCTTCTGTTGCTTCCGAAAGCTCTAAGAAACGGCTCACCATGCACTGGCTCAAAGACAAGGTGGATGTCCTCGGTCCAATTGAAAAGCCTCGTCATGACTTCCTCCCAACCATTATCTCGAAGGATGACATCTCTCGCTGATAGTTTCGTTCTTTCTGCCGCAAACCTTTTCATGGTTTCGTCCATGCACACTCTTTTCGTATATTCTTTTATAGCCCTGGGGGTTCTATTTGTCCGAGCATTCTTTTTGGGACTAAACACCTGTCTTGACCAAATCCGATATACTTTGGGAAAAGAGACATAACGCTTTCGACCTGAACCATCATTCTTTGGGTCTAAAACTCTATCAGTTCTCCACATCGCAACTAAGTTATTATACACAACTGCATGAGATCCATATGCCTCAACGTCATTTGAGTTATCTGGCAACAAAACAAGGCATTCTGCGACATCTCCTAGCACTTTGTTTCTTTGGATTGATACTGCTCGATATAACCGACCAAGACGCTGAAGAAGAATATCCATAGGACATAATTGCGTAACCATAAAGTCAAAATCAAGATCTAAACTCTGTTGAATTACTTGAGTTGAAACAACAATACATCCGTTACCGAACTCACTACCCTTAAGACATCGATCTATAATCCAAGAATCATTATTGATTCGATCTTCGACAACAAATCTAGAGTGTGTTAGTTTGATGGAGATTCCCATTCTTTTAGCAAGACGCTTAAGCTCTTCGTAAACATACTGAGCATCGTTAACGATATTGCAAATTACGGCCACCTTTTGCCCTATAAGAGCTCTCTCTAATAGGGCAATCATTGTCTTCTTAGATGGCAACATTGATGCTTCTCTTGAGACATTAATCTTTACTTTTTTTACGTTCTCTCTTTTGATAGGGTAGGTTCTTCCCTTTTTCCCCTGTACCGTTGTAATGAGAGGATATCTGTTGTCGTTGGATCGAATAAGTCTTTTTGGTTGTTTATAAAAAATAGATAAAAGTTCTTCTTTTGTAGGATTAGACAATGTTGCAGAAAGCAAGATAACAGAACAACCCCAATCTCGCATCTTTGCAATTACAACCTTTAGAACTTCCAATAAAAATACATCACAATCATGAACTTCGTCGACAATTAAAACATTTTTAGACAATCCCAACTGACGTACTGACTGATGCATAATTCCTAGAGCCGCTAGTAATACTTGATCGATTGTCGACACGGATATATCTGCAAAAAGAAATCTTTTTCGACTTCTAGCGATCCAATTAGCGGAAGTAGCTTGAGCTTTCCCGTAAGGATCAAAAAGATCATCGTCACAAGGTAAATTTCGAAAAAACGGATTTGTATGATATCGCGAATGAGCTAGCATCACATTTGCGCCCTCTCCAAATATTCGAGGGGCGGTCTTTGTTAATCGTTCAAAGATGCAATCTGCGGAAGTGATAGATGGACTTGTAAATACAATTCCACCTCCTCCTTGCTTTTTTAATATACGAGAACCTAAAAGCATACCGGTTTCGGTCTTTCCCAATCCTGCATCGCCTTCTACAATAAACATGCTTGGGTGGTCTTCTATTTTAATTCTTCCAACAACTTTTTGTATATCTCTGGGCTTATTGAATTCCGGATAAAGCTCCTTAAATCCGCAAGCAGAAACTTTTTTGCTCAAAACACCAGTCTTCTTTACCGCTTCTTCTGCCATGGAAAGCCTAGACTCATAATATTCTTTTAAGGGCATGGGTTCTCTGTTAAAAGAGAAATAATCAGAATTACTAGATACCCAATCAGAAAACGCTATTATTCCGCTTATGAGAGGGAAATGAACTGGAGGATTCTTTAGATCGCATCCTGAAAGGAATGCATCTACCGTTTGATGAATAAACTCTCCACGAGCCTCAGAGTCGAAATCGAAGTATTCCTTAAATTGTTTCCTATCAAGACCCGAACCCATTGTATCGATAGATTCTTCTAACAAATCGATGTCTCTCACAGGAACTCCGTGATGTCCAGCCGCATCTCTAAACCATGGACGCATTTCTTCAGGCAATCCATACAAATCATCCTGAGATATTAGATAATAACCATGAGGTCCATGATAATACAGAGGACCATGTTTTTTAAGCCATCCTTTTTCTTTGTTCGATAGTGGTCGCTTTTGGAGAGGGGTATATAATTTATCGGCAACCTTCGGAAGTTTATAAGTAAATATAAGTGAAATCTTTCCTACATCATGAGCTGAAGCCTCCCATTTAATCCAAGACTTCAAAGTTTCCAAATCATTAGATTGATCTTTTAACATTTTTTCAAAACGAATATCTCTCATCATAATTGAGGAAACTGCGGCGGCATCGCATCCATGAAAGGCTACTGAATGTATTTGCTTGCCTTCTTTCTTTCCCCAGTAATTAAAATGCTTTGCGATATTCATAATTTATCCTTTTCTGTGTTCAATGAATTGATTATACCGAGTAACATTCATTTGTCAAGTTTATTTTTATTTTAAATTAATTATTTTTGAGCATCATTAAATGTCACTATGTTTAGATAATTCAGCTTATTATATAGGTTGATCTTCATTTGTCAAGACTTTTTTATTTTAAATTTATCCCCACATACGTGGGAGGAATAAATGGTTGCGATTGGTAGAAATGCCCCTTGTCCGGTTCATCCCCACATACGTGGGAGGAATTTTTGGTAAGCACAGATCAACTGCTCAGCAAACGGTTCATCCCCACATACGTGGGAGGAATGCATTTTTTCCAACACAGCCTTTCGCACACTCTACGGTTCATCCCCACATACGTGGGAGGAATACCAATATGCCGTAGAAAGAATTAAATCAATCACAGCATATAGTATGAATTAAAATCAGATTCATAGAATAATCAAATCGCAAACTCCTTCGAAAAAACAATTTAACGAATTATATTATACCGATCAATTTTTATTTGTCGAGTGTTTATTTTAAATTTTTGAAATTATCTGATGAAAATATTCTATGCATAGCTTCCGTTACTTCATTTGGGAGACTGCAATTCGTATTTTCATCTCTGACCATTTAATTATACTTATTCTTGCGAATTGATCTAGATATTCTCTAACAAATAAATGCGAATTACCTTGAAGCGTCAAAGTTAGATTCGAGTTTGATATGTCTATCCAAATATTATTACATTCTTTTTTTAATAGAGGATAAGCTTCGCGATACATCTTTTGATTCACTTCTTTATTATGAAGCAAAATATTTAAAAGCATTGTTCTCATAGGGATTTCATTCATTTTCATTCCTCATTTTCTTGTTGCTCTAGGATAATTTCTTTCCAGCCTTTTGATTCTAAAAAAGCAATCACTTCTCGTTTTGTTTTTCCATTATAAAAATAGTGTCCAACAGTGGTATTTTCTGAATACTTAGGTATATTCAATTCACTCATTATTTGATCAGCTTTAGAGAATTTTTCGGTTAGTCGGCTTTTGGCGAATGAAATAATAAAAGTATCTTCACTTGTTTCTATAAATTGAAAATAATATTCTTTTGAGCTTTTTAGGAGTAATATAATCATAAAAAACCAAAAAACCGGCCAAAGTGATATACAAATCAAAGACCAAACAAATCGTTTATAGCTTTTCATATTGTGTTGAATAAATAAGCCTAAAACTCCTGTAACAAACATTCCTAACCAATATAGATAAAAATATAGCAAGACTAAAACTCCTTATTTATCAAAAGAACGAAATACTTCTTATATTATATCGACTTATTTCTGATATGTCAAGATTTTTATTTTAAAGTATTGTCGCAACTTTAGACTTAGTTTTTTATTTTTCTACATTTTATTTCTCGGCTTTCCATTTTTCTTGTATATTTCTATCTTTTAGTAGAGAGAATTTTTTTGAAAACATTAACGGTTATGAATTGGAGATTCTGTGAAAAATTCTATACTTAAAGTTTTTGCATCAGACAACGAAGTTAAAAAGGCAAAAAAAGAGCCTAGTGAAATGACCTTTGCGAGTGTTGAGGAAGCGATTCAACATTTATCAGACACAACTGGCAAAAAAATAAAAATTGCCACAGAAGAAGATTTAAAGTTCTCCAATAAGAATGAAGCTATCCAATATTTAGCTTCGGTTTTAAATCAAAGAGTGATTGTTGGCTACTCTAGAAGTGACTATTCTTTAGATGAAAAAGATCTAAAGAAATATCCTAAGATCAAAGAGTTCGGATCAAAATTGCTTGGCGGAAAAAAAGTTAAGCTAATTATGATTGACATTGATTACCCTAAAAATCCTGAAGCGATTGATATTCATTCTGCTGGTGGTACGGTTTATGGTGAAATCGGCGAGAAGCATGAATTAGAACAGAATGAAATCAAAGAACTTAATGAATTAATGAAGGAAGGTCTTTCGAAAGAGATTGTAGAATATTTAGGAGATGAATAATGTCCACTTATAAATTCGAAACTACTATAGAGGTAGAAAATGAAGATTTAGATATCACTGTTGAGTTTGACGTATTATCTGAAGAAAAACAAACTTTTGATAGTCCTGGTTATCCTACAAGTATAGAGATCATAAAAATAACAGATTCAGAAACAAAAGAAAAGATACCCGAAGAAGGATTTAA
>Ga0114918_10004188_pt1 | contig 12575 bp, 33 predicted proteins | sample LantaG_FD_87015 | JGI IMG/M metagenome (GOLD analysis project Ga0114918, IMG submission 87015) | Deep subsurface microbial communities from Baltic Sea to uncover new lineages of life (NeLLi) - Landsort_02402 metaG | ecosystem: Environmental > Aquatic > Marine > Oceanic > Sediment | place...
CATATTTTGCTCTCTCGTAAGCAGAAGCAAAATGCTTGTCTAAATGATTTTTAAGTATTCTTTGTTCTTGTGTCATAAAAAATATCTCACATTCAGGACAACAAATATGATAAAAAGCTGGATTAAGGTTTCTTTCATCTATAAATTCTTTTTTACAATTTTCACATTTTAGTTTTTTATTGTTCTTCATACTATTCTATAATTAGTTATTTGGGGTTAAGTTTTTTAATATAATCTATTGCTTTTTGTTTGTCAGTAAAAACATTTTTTCTCTTTCCTACTTTTGCTATCATAAAAATAAACCAACAAACCAGGAGTATCCCTGCCAAAAAATTACTTCCTATAAAGAAATGATTTATAGCAAATGAGCCAACTAAAATACAAAATGAAAAAACATCTGCGATAATTGATTGCCATAAACTTTCTCTATAAATTATTATTTTATCCATAATTGTTATTTTATTAGTTAGTATTCTTTAAGTTTCTCTAAAAACTCTTTTTCCAAAAAGTTCTCTATCTGTAACTTCAAACTCTATTATCTTATCGGAATATCCTCCTATATCTTTTTCAAATCTTCTAATAATCCGCATTGGTTTTCCTAATTTCATCTCACCACATATATGATTTGTGTATTTTCTTTCTAAAACGATAGGTATTTCTTTCTTCATAGTTTTATTAATTTCCCCCATTGTCCTTTAGGTTTTTTGGGATATTTAAGTTCTAACTCAATACCATATTTTAATTCAAAAACTTTTAACTTGTTTTCTATTTCTGATAAATCTTTGTAATCCTGTTTAAATATTTTAAGAATGGGATTTTTTTCATTATCTATATTTTTTTGCCATTCTTGTTCGGCTCTCTTAATAATCTTTTTAAGTTGTTTTATTGGGTCTTTTTCGTGAAATCTATTTTCTAATTTTTTATCTTCCATAATTGTTATTTTATTAGTTAGTATTCTTTAATTTATCTACACAAAAATTTACTTACTAAATAACCAATAGCCCAAGTTCCAAATATAAGGGTCATAATCACTATTGAGAAATAAATTATTGTATCTCTTATTTCTTTCATAGTTTTTTAGGTTAATGATATTGTTCGTGCATAATACTTGTTTTGCCACAACGAGGACATTTAAATGTTTCCTTTTCTCTTTCCTGTTTGAGAATTGCTAAAATCTGGTCGGCAATATCAGATATATATTTATCTTGCCCATCACCTAAATTAAGATACTTTACAGGCAAATCTATCTTTCTTGGTATTAAGTCATCTAATATCTCTATTATTTTCTCTTTTATATCTTTCTTCATAGTGTTATTTAATAATTCTTAATCCATACTCAACCCCAAATCCACCACCATAATATTCTTTCTCCCATTTATAAGCGAAATCAACCGCTTCTTCTAATGTCTTAAAACCTTTGCCGACTTTATTGTTAAAACAGTCATCTGTATCGTGGTGCTGAACATCCCATTTTCCTTTATTTTTGATTATTAAGATTTCAGAATTGTCGCTCATAGATTTATTTATTGTTGGGGTTAGGGGGTTTAAATCTCAAACAATTTTTACAAGTAACATTTTTCCATTTCCAAGTTACAAATTTATCAGGAATAATAAACCAAGGCAAACCACACCTTACTGTTTCTCCTATAACAACATTTCTTTCATACCTCTTGTGTATTTTTGGTTTTTCACTCATTTTTATTTATTGTTGGGGTTAGGGGGTTAATCCCATTTACTATTTAATATCTTTCTCATTTTTGTTTGCGTTTTTATTTCTTCAAGCATTCTCAATTTTTCAATATTATATTCCTTTTCAGCAATTTTCTGAAATCCAGAAAAAGGAACTGCTACATTCCACCATTCTTTGTTAAGATATGGGGCGACATTATCAACATAGAAAGCTATTTTTCCATCTCTATCAATTTGAAATTCCTCATAAATAAAATGAAATCCACGTTCTTTAGTATCCACCCAATCTATAATTTTTCTAAATATATTCCAATAATCATTCTTTTTATCAGGACAAGAATAACTATTGTTTCTATACACATAACATTGCCCGAGCATTTTTTTTAATCTTGGTTTCTGCACTCGTGCAATTTCATTTTCTTCTATTTAATAGATTTCATTATTTATCTTTATTCGGTCTTTTCTAAGTTGTTCTAATTTTTTATTAAACATAATTATTTAATTTTTAATTTAGACCTTTTTTTAGCCATTTTTTTAAGAGTATCATCTATTGCTTTTTTAACTGCTTTCCTGTTAGTGTCACTTGTGACCATTTCATCGCAGAATAGTTTTAAGTTATTCACAAACTGCTCTTTTGTCGGTTTAACAGGCAAGTTTATTACGGTTTCTGTTGGCGCTTCTGCTATAACTACTCCCTCTAATTTTATTCTTCGCATTAAATCTTCTATTGGGATATTATCGCCGGCATTGTGTAGTATCTTAAATCCCGGCACATTGTATGTAGTTCGGGCTTTTGTCATTGCGTCATTTTCACGATAACCTACTATGCCTATAAGTTTCTCGTTTGGGATTACCGGAGAATTAAAAGGTCTTATTGACATTAAATATAACTTTAAACGTTCTTTAAACTCTTTTTCTAATTCGTATTTTGCTGGTTTGGTTGTTGGTTGATTAGTCATAATTTCTTAATTACTTGATTGGCTGCGTTTTTTAATCTTATTAAATCCCATTTTAGTTCTTTGTCCGGTTCTTTTATCAACGGCTCGCTGTTCTTTTTAAGAAGTTTTAGGAACTCTATGTAATCTATTATCGCAAATGCTTTCGGGTTATTTTGTAAACTCTCAGGGTCTCTCTGAACCATAACCCATTTGTCTTTGTCCCAATTTCCTTGCTCCGCTTCTCTTTGAGCTTGTTTTATATTTCCTTTCCAACTCGGAACTCTTTGGCTTTTAAACTCTATAAGAAAAGGGATATTGTTAAAAGAATCACCTTTAAGTTTACCTGAACCCGAACCAGGTGTCCTTATTGCCCTACCTAATCCTACTTCTTCTATCATTCTATTTCCCCAATCCTCAAAATTCCGTCCGATTGCTTTTATTGATTTTGATTTCATTTGTAAAGTATAATTTCTTTTTCCTGTTTCCCGAATTTCAATGCTTTTTCTAAATCAAAGAAAAAAATATCAAATCTATGTGGATACCTAACTGACATCACATCTTGGCATTCATAAATCTTATTATCTATTTCTACTTTCGTTCCAAAAGGTAAATATCTTGGACAAGCAATATATCCTTCTTTTACCTGTTTACCAGAAGCAGTTATATTCGGAGTGCTATCTGTTTCCTCTACCCGATTTGTGTAAGCTGTCACAGTCCCATAAACTCTTCCTACCTCTTTTAAATAAACTGGCTCTACTATTTCTACCAAACTATTCCCTTGTATCATCGGAAATAATATTTCCTTTTTTAACATTTCTTCAAACTCTTCCGTGGCCCCCACGTCGTTCTCCTCCGGGTACCAAGTTTCTTTTTCCAATTCTCCTAAAAGAATGTCCTTAACTACAGGAACAATCCAATAAAGAATCCAAACCCAAAATATTATCGCTAACATTATTGAAGCCACCAGACAGATTTGGTTTTTGAGATGTAGTTTTTCTGGGTTCATTTTTTTATTTCTTTTTTTGTTCATCTTTTAATTCCTTGTATAATTCTAACATTATCCTCTGCTTGGGTTTTGAGTAAATCTTGGATAATTTGAATAATCGGAGCACATTTTTTACATATTCCTAATTTACATCCACAGTTAAGATTTAATTTTATTACCTCTCGCCAATTATTTATTTTTTCTTTTGGCATAGTTTATTTCCACTCCGCTTTAATATCTTTGTATTTTTTTATCTTGGCATAGATTCGTTTATTTTCTCCAAATATATTTACTCTTAAAAGTTCAATATCAAAAGTTATCTTTTTAATCTCCGTTTTTTCTGGCAACCATTTTAAATAAGCACCATCTATCAACTTACCATTTTTAACTAATTCAATTCTTATTTTTCCTTTTATTTTTTTATCTTTGGACATAGGGTTATTTTGAATTAAAGTTTATTTTACAACCACCTCTTTTTAGCCAAGTTTTGTATCTCATTATTTTTCTTGTCAAAATCAATCTTCTAATAAAAGAAGTGATTGGTCTGCCTATTATTCCAGCTACTGGCCAACCGTCACAACCAACAAAAACTATTTTGTCCTTTTTAGATAATTCTTTTCTTTCCTCTTCTGCGATTTCTTCAAAAGTTCTTTTAGCTCCGCCCACTGATAATGATTGTCCTCGTATAACGGATATTAGTTTTTTATTGTTCTTCATATCCTGTTTTTCTTCTATTATTTTGTCTATTGTATTGTATTCGTCTTTCATTTTGGTTTGGGTTGGGGGTTACCAATAATTAGCACTTACTTCAATCTTCATATTACAATTATATTTTTTACACATTTTTTCTCCCCATTTTCCTAAATCATTTTTTGCTTTCTCCAAATCCTCCCAACTTATTGTTTCTCCATAACCATAAGTAATTAAATTATAAAAAACTAAATCTCCTTCTCTTGCTTTAATTTGTAAACATTCATCATAATCTTCTTCCATAACAATCGGACTATATTTATAATTACCTATTTTAATTTCTCCAATATCATCTCTTGAATAATCATATCCTAAAATATCTTTCATTGTCTTTCTTGCTAATCCTTGTGGTGAAAGTATTATCATTAAAATAACATTTGGATGACTACCCATTTTTTATTTGCCCGCCCCATACGGGTTAGTTATTTTGTTTTGGGTTGGGGGTTAATCTTTTTATTGTATAAAATTTTCTATCTGTTCCTCACAAGAATCTTTGAAATCTTCTAAAACCTCTATGGCTTCTTCTATTCTTTTAACATCTTCTTTATTTTCGCAAATTTCTTCTGGTTTTATATATCCACCAGCAAATTAATCATAGAAAAAATCTTGTGTTGATATGTCTAAATCTTTTTTTAATTTCATTTTTATTGTCCCGTTTCCATAATAGCGGGGGGTTAGGTTATTTTTTCAGTTTCCAATCTTTCGCCGCTTCTTGTATAGTTTTACCTTTCCTCATATAATCGCCAGCAAATACAGACCATTCGTTTGGTTTCCTTTTGGTCTTGGATTTTTTACAGGGTAAATTCTCAACTAAATACATCATTGCTTGTGCTATAAACCAAGTATCATCACTAAATATACTTTTAATCTTTTTGAACTTTCTCTGTAATTGGCTAAGTGTTATTGTATATTTCATTTTTATTTCCCGCCATAAGTCGGGGGTTTAGTTAATTAAAAATATCTAATAGTCCGGAACACTGAACTTCAAAATCCCCTCTCAATTCCTTAATTCGTTGTTTTAAATCTATCAATTCCAAAACATCCATCTTTTTAATATCTTTTACAACCTGTTCTACGGTCCCAACTTGTTTCACAGCTCTAACTTGAGAAGCAGAACTTCCTCCACTGCTACTGCCCCCAAAATCAATACTCGATATAATCCACGCTCCTATTGTAATTATTATTCCTATCAGGCAGAAAGACATTCCTATGAGAAATGTTTGGTCGTTTTTGTTTAGTTTTTTCATAGAATAATATCCTTATCTGGAAAGGCTTTGGAGAGATAATGAAGTTCCCGATGACAGTTGGCACATAATAATTCACATTTCTTTAATTCTTTCAAAATTTTCTTCCAACTATTTTGCTTAAACAATTCCAATATTGTTTTCTCTCTTTTCTCTTCTGGAAACTATTTGTCAACTCCCAACAAGAACTTCATCTTTTCCCTCCCCAATAAAGAAACTATTCCTCTTCTTCTTCTTCTTCTTCTTCCTCTTCTTCTTCCTCTTCCTCTTCTTTTTTTTCTTCTTCCTCGTCTTCTTTTAATTCCTCCTCAATCTCTTCTGCCAATTCTTTAATATCTTTTAATTTATCTTTGATAAGATCTTTGTTAATCATAAAATTAGTTTATTTTAATTGGTTTTTATGCCGACCCTATATTTCAACTTCATTTGGCAAAGGAATAGTTATCTGAAAATCGGTCAAAGCCCATATCCTCACTTTCTCTACAAACATTTCAAATTCCACAGTAGTTAAGGAAGTTGTGCTTTTAACTGTTTCCAGTTTCCCTCCTTTGCGGAGAAATTTGAACTTTAGCGCCTCATGGACTTCTTCCGGCATATAACCCAACTCATCTCCTAAAATCTTGATAATTACACTCCAATAGTATTTGTTTTGGCGCTCACTCCTTTTAGTTTTATACTTCTGAACTATCGCTTGTATCTTTTTCCCCTCTAAACTATAAAGATATTTTTGAAATCCTTTAATGTCGTCTAAAATCAGTTTCCCTTCTTTGATTTTCCCACTAAACCTGATTTCCATATCAAAAAGGATTTTCTTGTGTTTCCTCCTCCTCGTTAATAATGGGTATCTCGTCTTTATCAATGGATATTTCTCCGCTACCAATAGCCCTCTTAAAATCAATATAACCCTCAAAACTACCCTCTTTCTTTTTATACTCAAGAATTATCTCTTCACCGGCTTTTGCCTCTGCCATTCGCTGAACGAAGTAATGCAACTCTCCGTTCTTGTTTTTAACAGGAACCCGATATCTCTTTTTTAATCCTTCTTCCTCAAAAACATATTCCACCTCATCTCTCTCTTCTTTGGTTTTGTAATCATGTCCTTTGACGATTTTGTCTGAAATGAACTTGACCTTGTGCGGGCCTGTTCCTTGAACTCCTTTTTTATTTCCAGCTTCGTCTTTAATCTGTGTGGCCAGTTGGAGAAAAGGAGGAGGAATAGCGCCTTCAGAAGTTGCTTTTTTAACTAATTGTTGTGATGTTGTTTCTTCTGTCATATTTTATTTTTTAATTGTTTTTACTTTGACCTTTTTTAGTTGACTAATTCTGAAATCAGATTTAATCACTAATGGGTAGTCACGCTCTTTTGGTTTGGTATTAGGATTCTCATTCTTCCAAATCCTATAAGCCACAGTTTCAAATAAATCAAATTTGTCTTCTATTTCGGTGAATTTGTAATGGCTCTTTCCTTCAATCCGGTATTTATCATAACCTAACTGTAATGTCGCTAATTTTCTGTTTTTCCATTCCTCATCTGTAATTCCCAACTCTTTGTAATCAATATCTGCATGAGAATACGAACTAATTTGTAATTTTTGTTCTTCCCAAATTTGTTTTCCTGTTTTCAAATCTACAACCCAAATCTGTCCTTCAACTCTGAAAATCTTATCTAAAGTCCCACCCCAAAATTCCCCGAAAGCAGTCAGTTCGTTAGCAAGTAATTCAGGTTTATTTTCTTCTAAATAATCGGAATAACTATTTATACAATCAATTTCTTCTGTTTTCAGTTCCTCTGCTTCTCCTGTTTCAGGATTTACATATTTATCAGTAATTTTTATTTCTTTTCCTGCGTCAATATCTCCGCAAGCATAATGGACTTTTGAACCTTTATCTCCTGCGGCAATTTTCAATGCTTCTGCCTCGTCCCAACCTTTGGAAGCAAGCCATTTCATAAAGCCGATTCCTTTCGGATAATAACCTGCTATCCAGGTTGAGGAAGGAAGATACTCATAAACAGGATTACCAGTTTTTTTGTCGTTAGATGGTTTGGCATACCACCTCTCATTTAAGCAGGTTATACGATATATTTTTTCACCATTTATTGTTATTATTTCTTTAATTTCTTTCTTCATAATTTTTAAGGGTTGAGAGCGAGAATGAATTAGTTACCCAAAACACTCTTGCCCTCAACTCTGTAACTAATTTTTAGAGAACTGATTCTTCCAAATCCCTCCTTTGCTCAAACTCTAACCTCTCAGATTCTAATACCGCACCTTCTTCCATTGCTTCGTTGTAATCTTGTAGAGTTTCTATGTCTTCGTCTATTTGATTTCTGATAAATGCCGGTATGTCGTTTCTTTCAAAGTTTTTTCCGCAAACTCGTATGATTTGTTTTTCTAATTTTGGTGATAACATATTTGTTTTTTATTGGTTATTTATTTTTTCCCAATTTTCAACTTTCCCAAAATCTATTTTAAGAGAACATCTTGGATTCTCGCAGATGTAAGCCATATTCATTGATTCTGCTTTCTTAATCATAGTCATTTTTTTTCTACAACTTGAACAAATTTCAGGATGTTCTAATTCTTGCATAGTTATTTTGTTATTGGTTAATATTTTTTGCCGACCATTATATTACGAAATAAAATATTCTCATGGCAGCAGAATTCTCAAAAATACTCGGCTTATCTTCAAACTCGCCTTTCTTTACTTTCTCTTTCAGCATTTTCTCGGTAGGGACAGACATCATTGTTTCCCTTTGCCCTATGATTAGAATGATTTTCTCCACTCCTTTTTGCCGGGCTGTTCGTAGGAATTTTTCGTTTAGCCCGATTTTATAGTGATTGTCCTCTTTGAATGGATTGTGGATTGTCGTTTTCCAGAAAATTTTATCGTCAACCATTATTTCCTCTATGTCTTTCATTCCCCAGATTGAAAAAGTTTGGTTCATTTTTTATGTTTTCTTTCCTGATAATATTTTTTATGTCGTTGATTTATTTCTTCTTTATGTTCCTGATGGTATCTTTTGTTGTTTTCTTTACATCTTTCAGGATTATTCTTTTTCCATTTTTTTCCTCGTTCATCTTGTTTTTTCTGAAAATCTTTGTAATCCACTAACCACCTTATATTCGTATGGCTTACTCCAAAAAGTTTAGCCAATTCTTTTATACTCTGAAAAGTGCCATCATATAAATCCATTACTTCTGCCTTTTGTCCTTCATCTAATCTTATTGGTCTTTGGTTCATTTTTTTTCTGCCTCATTTTCCAAAATCCGATACAAGGATTGTAAAGAAATTGGGAAGCATTTAAAAATCTCAACTAATCTTTTCATAGATTTGTCGTTCTTGTTTTTTTCCCAGATTTGAAAGTATAATTTATTTCTTTCTTTTAATAATTGCCTGTCCATAATTCTTATGTTTTTCTTATTTACTTTATTTTAATTCATTTTTTGATCCCTGTCAAATCACCTCATTTACTCGTAAAATAGCCCACTTATCCACAACCCCTCCAAAATTCACTATGTTTTTTACCTGCGCCAATAATCAACGGAGCAGGACCATACAAACTCACTTTTATATCTTTGTCTTTATGATATTCGGAGAAACATTTGAAACTACAAAAGTGAGTTTTTTTCCACCTCTCGGAAGTTTTCAGTTTTCCGCAATTATGACAATGAGTTATCTTCCTTTCTTCTTTTCTCTTTTTCTCTGCGAGAATCCTTTCTTTTCGTTTTTCCACTAATTCCTTTTTCAGAAACTTTCTATGAATTATTGTTTGTTGCTGGTAATTCCTTATATCTTTGAATTCTTTTTTGAGCCAGTAATATATTGTTGTCCGGTCAATTCCGATTCTTCTTCCTATCTCGGAAAATGAGATGCCTAACTTGTAAAGCCGTTTCATTTCTTTGATTTGTTCAGGGGTAGATTTGTGAAAGGTTCTTTCGAATCCCTTTTGATGAATTGGTAATGGAACTGTGGGTTTTTTCATTTTACTTTAATCTCGGTTTTTCTGACGAAGTCGGCTTTTAAATCGTTCAATCGTTTTAATTTTTTTAAATCCTTCTTATATATATCTACTTTCTTACTATAGACTACTTTCTTATGTGGCATAGTTACCACTGGTGGTTTAACCACTGGTGGCTTCTCTGCCAATGGACACTCAGTTATCCACACTTTCTTCCCAAAAAACCTACCCTTTTCATCTCTTATTATATCAATTTTTATCAGTTCTAACCTTTCAAATTCTTTTAAGATTTTACTCGCTAAATGCCGTTCTATTCCCGCATAAGTTGCTATTGTTTTGGTATAATTTTTAATAAAATCAGTTCCAAAATCACTTTCTATTTCTGTTAAAGCCAAATAAACCGACCTCCTATAAGGTAAAGTTCTTTTATTATATTTTCTTTTTAATAGCCGTAAAACTACTTTTTCCTGCCAACTAAATGGTTGTTTTCTAAATTGTCTTGTTAGAAGTTCTTTTGGCATTATTACTTTGATTTGTTTATTCTATTTCTTTTTTAATTTCTTTAATTTAGGAAACCATTTTTCAGCTAATTTCATTAAATCCAACCCACACATAGGACATTTTCCACTTTCTTCTTTAGACAAATCCCAAACTGATTTACAATTTGGACATTCCATTTTTATCGCTTTCGCACTCCATTTAGTAAACCAATTAAAATTCTTACTTACTTTTAATAATCCTTTTCTACGACATAATTCAACACTAACAACAATCCTCATTGTTTCAACTCTTTCCTGAATCTCTTTTTCTGTATAAGATTTGTGGTTTCCCAAAGATAGCAATATCAATAATTGAAAACCCTTGTCACTTCCACTATCCATTTCTTTTAACTTTTCAGCTGATATTTTTGATGGTGGATATTTGACTAATAAATTTGTTTTACTCATAATTTATATTAAGTTAATTTTTACTGTGACCTTTCAAATCAAAACCCCGCCTCAACGCAAAGCCGGGCGGGGTAATGATGTTTGCGTTGATATTGTGAATTTGTCGGTCATAGTAAGATTACAGAAGACATCATAATTTAAAATCGTAAAAAGTATGACTTATGTGTCTTTCTAATCTTCTTTCATTTTAAGCGATTTTTTGACCCCTGTCAAATGGATATTTTACGAGTAAAATTACCTTTAAAACCCTTATTTATCCACAGGTTTCCTTGTTCCAAGAACTTTCAAATCTCCTACTCTATATCTGCCATAGAGGGTAACAAGAACTCCGACAACCTGTGCCAAACTCAATACAACTGTTTCTATTTCGCCGGGTAGAATGTTCCAACCAAACATTTCAACCACTCTGGCTAATACGAAAATAATTATTCCGGTGTATGTTAATGAGTAGTTTTCCATTTTATTTTTTACTTTTTAGTTTTTACTTCGGCCTTTAATGATGTGAATCCGGACAATATAAATAAGAACTCTTACTTATGCCACAGATACATTCGGCATGACAATTCTCTCCATCAAAATCTGAATTATAATACTCAATCGCTTTAATGACTCCATTAGCACTAATTTCTTTGTGTCTGTGTAAAAGCAAAAGAAGTTTAAGAAAAGCATCTCCTTGACCTGCCCCTCCCATTTCTTCTCCATTTATTATATCTTCCACATCTTGGTCATAATACTTCTCTAATTCTTTTGGTATTTCTATCTCTTCTTTTTTCGTTTTATGATTATCTAAATATTTTATTATTGTTCTTTTCATATAATTTTTGGCTAACCTTTATTACCTTTTCCTTTTTTTAATCCGCCAGGTGGCAACTCAGGACTTTGTTTTTTGCCTGATTCTGTCAATTTCTTGATTTTTAGAAAAAGTTGACGGATGCCTTCAAAATCCCAACCCTCTAAATTATCACCATTGGCCATCTTACTAATCGTTTCAAATATCTCCTTCCAAATTTTTTCTCTTATTTCTCGCAAAAAATTGAATTAAGTTTGTTTCTCGTGCCTGGACCTACAAACCCAGTGCATCTAATTTCATATTTTACAATTTCTGAAATTCTTTGTTTGTGTTTATCTTGAAAATGTCTTACTGAAGCAAGAGTTAATTGACCAAATTTTCCACTACATTTAATAGCATTTGGGAAAATACCTTTAAACTTCAGACATTCTTGTAATTTTTTAATATCTTCATTTTCCATTCCGTATCGTAAATTCTCTTTGAAACAATGTTTTGGTTTTTCGTTGAGTTCAAAATCTCCAAAAGTAGGCCAGTCACTTAGCACAGCCCACGATTCAAAAGGCAAATAGTTTTTCGGCGCATAACCTAATCCTTTGTTCCCCCAGTCCCCCCAACTATTCTGAAAAATCAGGTAATCTTTATTAAATCCTATAAACGGAATTGCGTGTCCCCATTGCCGTTCTCCGCTTTTGGGAGGTCTGATATGTTTCGTGGCCCATCCCTCGTTTGTCCCATAGAATCCCGCAATCAAAACTCCAAATTGATATATGGCCGATTTAATTCCTTCAAAGGTGTTGTCATCTAACTTAGCATAAGCACCTATGCGGTATTTCAACCACTCGGATTCATCTGTGTTTTCTTGATTTAGAGGTTTCGCTCCCTGCTTCTGTAAGATTTTCAATGCTGACCGAAGATAAGTCCCTTCTATGTTTGGCATATCATCTATTTTTTTACACTGTTTGTATATCCACGAACCATCAAAATCTACTGGGTTTTGTTCACGCCTTTCTTTTTCTCCTTTCATAAGAGCCGAACTGAATCCTACACAGGCAGGGGTATTTCCTTGATTGGTAACTGGCAACTTATAAGGAATTATAAACTTCTCTGGAAGTTCTCTTAATTCAGTTCTAAAAGCCGATAATGGCAAATCCCTACTATCTGCCGGACTTTTTAATGCTCCGGGATTAACAGGTATAATTGGTTTTTTTCTAAAATATTTTAAACACATAATTTTGTTTTAGTTAATAATAATCGGAGAAGGGGATAATCCC
>Ga0114918_10004189_pt1 | contig 12574 bp, 7 predicted proteins | sample LantaG_FD_87015 | JGI IMG/M metagenome (GOLD analysis project Ga0114918, IMG submission 87015) | Deep subsurface microbial communities from Baltic Sea to uncover new lineages of life (NeLLi) - Landsort_02402 metaG | ecosystem: Environmental > Aquatic > Marine > Oceanic > Sediment | place: Baltic...
CGGCCCCCCCCCCCCCCCCCCCCCCCCCCCCCCCCCGCGCGCGCGTTCTTCCTGTGTTCTCTCCCCTTTCCAAACCTCCCATACGTGTGTGCATGTATGCGCGTTTTTCCGTGGAAACTCTGTTAAGTATGTGCCTTGGGACAACACCTCCATCAAACCAGCTCTCCCTCATCCTCTCTCTCCCCTTCTCCTCTCTTCACATCCCCACTACCCGGCTCCCTCCAGCCCCACCCCCGCGCCGCTTGCCCTTGGTCGTCTCCACCCAGCCATCCCCGGCCGGAGGCTCGACGGCCCGGACTGGCAGGGGCGGCTTGATGGCGACGGCGGGCGCGGCAGCCTCAGCGCTGCCGACCCGCCCACCCGCAGCGGCCGCGCGGCGGCGGGCTTTCCGCCCGGACGCGCCTGCGGCGGCCGCCTCCACACCTTTGCGCCTCAGGAACTCGGCCGTGAACGCCGCCGCGCCTGGAGACTCGCCCAGGTACGCCGTCACCGTCTCCGCCACCTCGCCCGTTGACGCCAGGCTCATCAGCCAGCGGGGCAGCGCCAGGTCCGCCCCGCCCGTCAGGCTTGTCATCTGCGCCCGGCACCAGGCCTCGAAGGCGGGCGACATAGCGACGCCCTCCAGAACCAATTCGTCCGAGCCCGTGGGGTATGGGGAGGCGGCGGCAGCGGTCGCAGAGGGCGGGGCGGGGGCGGGCTGGGAGGGGCGGGAAGCCGCTGCGGGTGCGGGGCGGCCGTTGGGCGCGCGCGCGGCGGCCGCTGCCGCGGCCGCGGCCGTTGCGCGCGTGGCCGGGCGGGCGGCAGCAGCAGCAGCCGCTGACCCGGCGGGCGGGCGGGCCGCCGCGGCGGCCGCCCACCCGCCCCGCCCCGCGGCAGGCGGCGGCGCGCCGGCAGCAGACAGCGCGGGAGCAGCAGCTGAACCCGACCCACCATCGTAATCCCAAAACCCACCGTCGCCCCCGCCCTCCGCCGCCGGCTCGGCCGCCGCCGCCGCCGGGCCACGCCCGCCGCGCCGGCCGCCGCCGGCCGCCCGCAGGTCCGCCGCGCCCGCCACCGCGGCCGAGAGCGGCGCGCCCGCCCCACCCCAGGCCGGGCCGGCCTTGCCCGGGCCGAGCTCGACCTGGCCCGCCATGGCGTCGCCGAGGGTGATGCCTGCGGGCGCGGCGGGGACGCCGCGGGCGTCCAGAATCTCCGCGCTGCCCTCGCTGCCGTGGCCCATGCCGGGCGGGGGGCCCGCCCGGGTGGCCTGGGTGGATGCGGAGGCGGCGGCGGCGGCCCCGGGCAGGGGCGCGCCCCAGCCGGGCGCGGCGGTGACCCGGGCGCCGCCCGCCGCGCGCGCCCAGCCTGCGGCGGGCGGGGGCGGCGGGCCGCCGCCGCCGCTGCGGGCGGCCGCCGCCGCACGGGCCGCGTCCTCCTCCGCTTGGATCTCGGACAGGGACTTGCGCGGGGCCAGCGGGGCGGCCGCCGCGGCGGGCGCCCAGGGTGCGGGCCGGGGTTCGGGGGGGGGGACGGGCGCGGCGGCGGCTTCCGGCGCCAGCGCGGCCGCGGCCTCGCCCCTGGCCCCGCCCCGGGCCCGGCGGCGGCGTCCGCGCTCCGGCGTGCCCGCCGCGTCTTGCGCGGCCGCGGTGGCAGTGGGCGACGCCGGCGCGGCGTCCGCCAGGGGCGGCGGCAGCGGCGGGACGGCGCCCCAGGCAGCGGGCGCGGGTGGCGGTGGCGCCGCCTCGCTCAGCCCGGCTGCCGCCAGCCCGGCCGACAGGGCGGCCAGGTCGGCGCCGCCCTGCGGCGGCGCACCGCCTGCGTACGTCGGATCCAGCGTCGGCGGCGCGGCGGCGGCGGCCGCGGCGGCCAGCCAATCCGGCGTCGCTTCTTCCACAGGCGGCGGCGGGGGCGGGGGAGGCGGGACGACGAGTGGCGCGACCGCGCCCGCCTCCGCCCACGCCGCCAGCAGGGCCGCGACGGGCGCAAAGGGGCCGGAACCGCCGGCTGGGCGGGTGGGCAGCCCCGGCGGGAAGAACCCGGACGCAAACCACTCCGCCAGGTCGGCCCGGGTGAAGGGGCCCTGGAGCCGCCCCGCCGGGTCGCGATACTCCCACGCATCCCCCAGGGCGGGGCCGCCCCCTTCAGGCCCGCCGCCGCCGCCCAGGGGCGAGGAGGGCGGGGGCAGGGAGGCCGGCGCCGCCAGGGGGGAGCGGGGCGGGTGCGGCAGGGCGGGGTCGGCCGGGTCGACGGCGGGCGCGGGCGGGCGCGGGCGGGGCGGCGCGGGCGGGTCAAGGAGGGCCGGACCGCCGCCGCGCGGCGAGGCCGCGGGCACCGCGCCGCCGCCGCCGTCGCCCTCGCCCGACCCGGACGGCACGTCGTGCAGGCCCGCCAGCACGTCCAGCACGTCCGGCAGGCGTTCGCCCGGGCCGGGGAGCAGGGCCGGGTCGGACGCGGCCAGGGCGGGCCCGGGAGCCCAGGGCCCCCCGGCACGCTGCAGGTCCCGGAAAATGGCGACCGCGGCCTTTTTGGGGTAGGTGCGGCTGGCTGTGCGGGAGCCGAGCGGCGGGGGCGGGCGCCCGTCCGCGGCGGCGCGGGCCAGGGCGTGGTGCTCGCCCGGGCCCGCCGCGGCCCCGGCGGGCCCTGGCGGGCCTCCGTACCGGCCGCCGCCGCCGCCAGCCTCCCAGCGGCCGCCGGGCGGGCCCGGCGGGCCCACCCCGCGCGGCCCTCCCAGCGGCCCGCCCCGCCCCCGCCCGGCCCCGAACCCGCGGGCGGGCGGGCCAAAGCCGCGCGGGGCGGGCAGGCCGTCGCCGTCGGCGGGCCGGGCGGCGGGCCGCGCTCGCGGTGGCCGCGCAAGCCGCCGCCGCCGCCGGAGCCCCACCGGCCGCCGTAGTCCCCGCCTTCGGGCGGCCCGCTCCCACCAGGGCCGCCGCCCGCGCGGGCGTCGCCCGAGGGGCCACGGTCGGACGCCCAGGACGACCGCGCGGTGGCGGGTGGCGGGGCGACGTCGGGGCCGGCCGCCACCCCGCCGCCGCCGCCGCCGCCGCCGCCCGTCGCCCGGTCGGAGCGGTCGCGGTGGGAGCCGAACGACGCCCACCGGTCGCCGCCGCCGCCGCCCGCGCCGCCCGGGCCGCCGCGCTCGCCGCCGCGGGGGCCACGGTCGGGGCGGGGCGGGCGGGGGCGGGCGTCGCCGGTCGGGGCGGCGCCCGGGGCGGCGCCGCCTGCGCCCGCGGGCGCGCCGGGCGGGGCGGCGGCGTCGCCCCAGCGTGGCGCGCCGGCCGCTTCGGGGCGCCTGGGAAAGAGGGATGTGGGGGAGATGGGTTGGGGATGGGGTGAGAGCGGGGAGGGAGGAATCGCGTGTTTGACTCTTCCTCCCTCTCTCCTGCGCGTGCCGCCCCGCTGCCGCCTGCCCCTCGCCGCCCTCTCGCGGCATGGCAGGGCACACCGCCCACACGCCCGCGCGCACGCACCCGCTCCAATCCACCCCTCCCTCTCTCCTTCACCTTGGCCCCCGCTCGTCATCCCGCCACCGCGGCGGCGGTCCGCCGCCACCGCCACCACCGCCCGACGCGGGTTCCTTGCTGCCGCCCGCCGTGCGCCAGCCACCCGCGTCGCCGGTGGCAGACGGTTTGGAGCTGTCACCGCCGGCGGTCTCGTTCTTGGCGTCCTGTGGGTGAGTAGGTGAGGGGGTCAAGGGTGGGTGTGCAGGGGCGATCGATGATGCGAAGTGCGCAGGAGGGGAAGCAGCCCTGCCCGGCAGCCGCAGCACGCGCGGCTCCACGCGGCCCTGGCCAGGCAGCATACCCACCCCGCCTGCTGGCAGGGTACCGAGGATGGCCAGTTGCGTGCGGTGTCGGGCGGGCGGACCCTAACCAAGAAAACAAACAAAACCGCGCCGGCCCGCGTGTCCTCCAGGCGCGCGGCGCACCACACCAGCTTCACTCCAACTCACCAGCAGCCACTGGGGCGCGAGGGAGGGGGTGGAGTCGCCGTCCATTGCGTGGGTAGGTGTGCGTGTGCGTGTTCGTGTTGTATGTGCGTGTGGAGCCAGGAGGGCGCTCGAAATGCAGAGTGGGCGGGGCCGACAGCAAAACGCACGCCCTCTGCGCCCCATTCCTCTCTTTACTCACCATGTCCGCCGAGCTCGCCTCCCTCCGCGCCTACGTCACCGACCCGACCGGCCGGGCCGGCCTGGCCTAGGCCTCCTCCACCGTGCTGCTCAACGTGGAGCACGCGTCCCTGAAGGCCAACTTCGTGGAGCTGCGCCTGGACCGGCACGTGCGTTTTTTTTGTGTTTCTTCCCAGTGCCCGCACCGCACGGGGAAGAGAAGCCGCGACAGCGACGCCCGCCCGCCCCTCCCACACACCGGCCCACCCCTTCCAGGCCCTAGCCTTGCCCAGGACCGGCGCGCCAGGAGGGACCAGGCACCGGGCGGGCTGCCCCCTGCCTGCGAGAGTGAGCGCTTTCTGTTTTCAATGCTTTCGCTCCCGCTCATGCGCTCAACCTCCCCTCCCTCCAGTCCACCATCGCCGCGCTCAAGCTGAAGCTGGCCACCCACACCGGCACCTCCGCGGACGACATGGTGCTGACCCTGTGCAACGGGGGCGGGTGCCCGCCCACCCCCCTGACCGACGACGCCCGCCCGCTCGGCTTTTACTCCCCGTCCGACGGCGGCACCCTGCGCGTGGCCGACACCAACCCGCACTCCCTCGCCCGCACGGGCTGGCTGGAGGACACGTCGAAAGTGGAGAAGTACGTCATGTCGGACGCGGCGTATGGCAGCCGAGAAGGGACGTACCGGGCGTACAAGGAGGAGCGGCGCAAGGTGAGCAGGAAGGAAGGAAAAAAAAAACGGAGAGGGGATGGAGAAGACCGAGGGGCGCGCGCGGCGACCACTTGCGCGCGCGCGCGCGCGCGCGTGCGCTCAACCTTCCTTCCACCGCCTCTCATTCCCTCTCTCTCTCCTCTCGTTCTCCCCCAAGGTCGACCCCGCCTGGACGGCCGCCCGCGAGCTGGCCGCCCGCCGGGGCGTGCCCCTGCCCCCACCCCCCGCCAGTGCGACCGCCCTGACCCCGGAGGAGGCGGCCGCAGCCGTCGCGGCCGCGGTTGCGTTGCACCCGCTGGGCTCCCGCTGCGAGGTCTCGCCCGGCGGCAAGCGGGGCGCCGTCCGCTTCGTGGGCGCCGTCCCCTCCCTCCCCGCCGGCCCCTGGGTGGGCGTCGAGTATGACGAGCCCGTCGGCAAGAACGACGGCACGCCGCCGGTTGCCAAAGGGGCCAGCGGCGTCGGGAAGCCGCCCGCTCGCTTGTTTGAGTGCGCCCCCGGCTTCGGCGGCTTTGTCCGCCCCGCGTCGGTGGCAGTCGGCGACTTCCCGCCCGTCGAGGTCGACTTTGGCAGCGAGGACGAGATCTAGAGGGAAACAGCTAGCAGAGAGAGAGGCGCGGGCGTTTTGGTCGGGTAAAGACAGTGTTCATTTCACGCAGGCCGCCGCCGTCACCCTCCCACCCTCAGCGTACTGATCCAGGTATACCAGGGTGGCTGGCCCGCGCGGCGCGCTCCCTCCTCTCTCCGAGAGGGAGAGGGAGAGAGAGGCGGGACACGGACGGAACGAGCGAGTGCGCAGAGACGCATGCGCCTCGGAAGCGTCCCTAGCTCTCCACACCCTCTTTGCTTCTTCCACCAACGCCCCCGCCCTCACGCGCCCCGATCCAGCCCTCCCCGCCCAGCACCCATGTCCGCATCCCTGTCCCTGACCCGGCCCGCGTCCGCCCGGAGCGGCGCTGCCGTGAACGGCGCCACCGCCTGCCGCGGCGCGAGCGCCCACCGTGCCCCGCTGCGCGCGCCGGCGCCGACCCCCCGCCGCCCACTCGCCTCCCCGCCCCGCGCTGCGCCCTCCTCCGACGAGGGCGGCGAGACGTTCGCCCAGAAGGCCATCAACGCGCTGACGGTCGCCCTGACCAACTCGCCCGTCAACGAGGGCAAGAAGCTGCTGGCCAAGGCGCAGGCGGGCGAGTACGACGGCGCCGCCTGGAAGGCGCGGGTCGAGGCAGAGGTCGCGGCCACGCCCGTCCTCGTCTACAGTTGGTCCGGTTGCCCCTTCTGTAAGCGGGCCAAAGCTATCCTGGAGGCCGCGACGGCGGATATCGACGGCAAGCCGGCGGGGTACTACAAGGTCCTGGAGCTGGACACGATGGGGACGGAGGGCAAAGTGTACCGGGCGGCGCTCAGCGACATGACGGGCCGGACCAGCATGCCTCAAATCTTCATCCGGGGCGCCTTTGTGGGTGGGTGCAATGATGGGCCGGGCGTGGCGACCCTGGAGAAGGAGGGCAAGCTGAAGGGCATGCTGGTCACGGCGGCCAAGGCCTGAAAGCGCCTGTGTCTTTTCCTTTGTGGGTAGGGCGTGGTTTGCGGGAGAGAGACGGGGACGAAGGGAAGAGGGGAAGAAGCGAGCGTGGTTGTTGTTCGTCCTCATCCCATCCCATCACTCATCCCATCCCATCATTTCCATCCCGGGTGTGTGCGTGTGTATGCGTGAGGATGGGGACGAAAGGGAAGGAGGGGGAGAGCGCGAGCGTTCGTTGTGGTCATCCATCATTTCCGTCCCCTCTCTCTCTCTCCCCTCTCCCTCCCCCTCACCCAGCACGCACGGCCGCCTCCACCGCGGCGCGCTGGCCCGCCGTCAACAGGCCCACCGCCGCCTGCAGGCCCGCCAAGTCCAGCGCCGCCGCCGCCCGCAGGTCCGCGGCCGCCAGGTCGCCCGGGCGGGCCGAGGAGAGCGGGTCGGCCGGGTCCGCGTCCGCGTCGGCGTCGGCGTCGGCGTCCTCGCCCTCCTCCCACCCGCCCGCCAGCCCGCCCGCCAGGCAGCCCAGGCGGGACGCGAAGACGGCGCCGCCCTCGCCCCAGGCCAGGGCGGCCGCCACGGAGGACCGGCCGCCCGGGGACGGCTCATCGTTCTCGTCGTTCTCCTCGTCGTCGGACGCCGACTCCCAGTCATCATCGTCAGCACCACCACCCCCTCCCCCGCCCCCGCCGCCCTCCGCCTCCTCCAGCACGGCGTCCGCCAGCAGGGCCAGCGCTTTAGCCCGGGCGGGCAGGGGCGTCCAGGCCTGGGGCCCCGCCGCGCGCGCCCGGGCGCGCGTGCGGATGGCGGTGGACGCGTCGGCCGCGGGCGCGCCGGGCACGGCGCACGCGTCCAGGGCCGGGTGGGGCGGGGACAGGGCCAGTTGGCCGAGCGCTGCTGTGGAGGCCGCGATCTCGTAGGCGCCCACCACCTCGCCCGCCCGCGCAAACCAGGCGGCCAGGGCGTGCGGCAGCAGGCCGGCCGCCGGGTCGGGCTGCGGGACGCCGGGGGGGAAGGGCGCGAGCGGGACGCCCGCGGGCGGCGGGGTGGAGGCCAGGGCTGCCACCATCCCCGCCGGGTCGGCCAGGACCCCTCGCGCCAGCAAGCCGACCAGGGCCGCCCCCAGCGGCGCCGGCGTGCCCGCGGCGGCCAGGCGGGCGGCCGCGGCGAGGGCCGCCTCCCGCACCGCCCCGCCTCCCGCCTCGGCCGGCGCCCGGCGCAGGATGGAGGTCAGGGCCGGCACCGCCCGCCCGGCCGCGTCCGCAGCTTCGGCCGCCTCCACGCCCGGCGGGGGCGGGCCGACCAGCGCGGCCAGGGGCCCGGCCAGGGCAGCCAGCGCGCCCGGGCCCGCCAGCAGCCCGGGCCCGCCCGCCCGGACCAGGGCCCGCACGTACTCGCACGCCGCCCGGCAGGCGGCCGGGTCGCCCCCGCCCCGGGCGGCGATGAGTGCTAAGGCAGGCGGCGTGACGGCCGCGTGTGCGGCCGCCGCGGTGGCCGGCGGGGCGACTGCCATCAGACCCGCCAGTAGGTTAAGAGCCGCCGTCAGCACGGTGCCGCCATGCTGGGAGGGCGCCCGCACCACGCCGGACAAGGCCGGCAGGGCGGCGGCGTAGGTGGCGTCCGCGCTGGCCGCGTGCGTGGCCAGGGCCAGGACCACGCCCTCTGCGGCAGGCCCGACCAGCGGGTCGGCCGCGGCCGCTGCCCAGGCGCGCAGGGCGGCGCCCGCCGCGGACGCCGCCCCGCCGGGGCCGGAACCCGCCACGCCCGCGCCCGCCAGCGCGGTCAGGGCGTCCAGGGCCAGGGCGGCCGCCCGGTCGGCCAGGGCGTCGGCGGCCAGCAGGGCCACGACCCCGCCCGCCGCGGCCGGCGCCGCGGCCGCCAGGGCGTCTGGCGCCGCGCCGGGGACCAGGGCCGCCACCGCCCGGCAGGCCTGCACCTGGACGGGGGGCGGGGACGCGGGGCAGGCGGCGTTCGCCGCAGCCACCAGGGCGGCGGCCGCATTGGGCGGGTCCATGACCGGCGCCAGGCGGGCGGCGAGCCAAAGCGCGCGTGCGGCCAGCAGCGGGGGCGGGGCGGCTCCGGCCACAGCTGCCACGGCTTCCGACCGCGCGGGCGGGCCGGGGCGCGGCAGGTCGGCCGCCAGGACGGACGCCATGATGGCGCACGCATCCAGGCCGGCGCTCGCCGCGGCGGGCTGGGCCAGGGCGTCACGCACCGCGCCGACGGCCAGGAGCGCCGCCTCCCGGGGCAGCCACCACCCGGGCGCGCCGGCCGCCCGGGCGGAGGCCGCCTCGCCCAGCGCGCCCCGCACCGCGCCCGCCAGGGCGGCCAGGACTTCAGGGCTGGCATGCGCGCAGGTGGACGCCGCTCCGCCAGCCTCCTCCTCGTCCCCTAGCACGGCCGTCGCCAGCAAAATCTCTGCACTCCCGCGGGGCCCCGCCGCGTCGTCGTCCTCGTCCCCAACAAACGCGTCCGCGTCGCCCGCCCAGGCCGCCCGGGCGGCCCGTGGCGCGCGCATGGCGACCAGGCAGGCGGCCAGGACATCGGGCAGGCTGGAGGATGGCAGGCCAGGGCGGGAGGAGGCGGCCAGGGCGAAAAATTCCAGCGCCTGTGAGACCAGGGCGCCGGCCGAGGTCGACTCAAACCCCTCATTCTCCTCCTCCTCGCCCTCGCCCTCGACGTCCGTCCCGCCGCACCCGTCCTCGTCCAAGGGGCTGCCGCTCCCGACCTCCAACCGAACGTACTCGGGCAGGGCGGCACTGAGCGCCGCCCACGCCGCGCCCGCCAGGTCGGCCGCCCCGGGCGCGGCCGCCTTCGGGAAGGCGGCGGCCGTGCGGGTGGCCAGGCGCAGGGCGCCCACGTGGAGCGCCCACCCGCCCCGCGGAGCGCTCCTCCCCTCCCTCAGCACCCCAGCCACCGTGGCCAGCCAGGGCCCGACCTCCGGGTCCACCACCCGCCGCACAGCCGCGCCGCCGGCCCCGCCCACGCCCCGGGCGACGGCCAGGGCGCCCAGCAGGGAGGCCCCCACGCCCAGGGCCGCGGCCCGCAGGGCCGGGTCGCCGCCGGCCGCGCCCGCCAGCTGCCGCATGGCGGGCAGCAGGACGGGCGCCGCCGCCAGGGCGGCATCGTCCGCCACGTCGTCCGCGATGAGGGCCAGCGTCCGCACGGCGCCGGCGGCCGCGCTGGGCGAGGGCGGGACGCCCGACACGAGGCCCACCAGGCCCGGCAGCAGTTCCGGCCACTCATCGCTGGCGTAGATGGATGACACGACCATGGACAGGGCGGTCGCGACCTTGGAGGGGTGCGGCTCCGCGACGGCGGCCAGGAGGGAGGCTTTGAGGTCTGCCTTCTCGTCGTCCGGGAGCTTTTGTGAGGGAGGTTGGGGAGAGACGGGCGACAGGTGAGAGGGTGGGTGTCGGTTTTAAAAAGGGCGCTCCTCTTGCTCGTTTCTCTCTCTCTATTCTCACCTCCGGCCCGACAAAATGCCGCTCATCCTCCTCGCTCCACCGACGCAGGACCAGGCCCTTCAGCAGCAGGGCCGCAGACTGGGAGACGGGGCAGGCCGGCGTGCGGGCGAGGGAGAGCAGGGCGGCGCCGTATCCGCGGGCGGACGCCTCGGCGGCCCGAAGGTGTGCCTCCGCGCCCGCCCGGGCTGTCGGGTCGGGGGACAGGGTGGCCGCCAGGGCGTTGGACAGGGAGGTTGGGTCCATGTGGGAGGTGGAGTAGAGAAAGAGTGTGCGTGGGGGGGCGCGGAGATGTGCGGGCGCGGAGGGGACGCGAGCACGAAAGAGAGACTGCGCCGATGCGGTGATGGAAGCAGAAGCACAAAAAACTCACTGTCAATCGTGGCAACAGCCACCCCTCATGCCCTTCCCCTGGCAGACGCCCGGGCGGGTGGACCACCACCCGCCCGAGCACGAGCCGCCGCCCGACCCGGCGGGCGAGGACGGCGACAGCGGCGGCGAGGATGAGTGGGACGATGGCGACGGCGACGGCGGCACAGAGGAGCAGCCGTCGGCGCCCGACCCGACGACTGAGGAGAGCACAGGCACAGCCCGCCACCCGCCTCCCACGCCCATGCCCCTCCTCGCGGCTTTGGCCGTCGCCGCGGCTGGCCTGGTCCTACTCCTGGTCCGGCGCCGCCGCCGGCGGCGGGGTCGGCAGGCTGCGCCACCGCCACCACCGCCAGGCCGCCGCCCTGCCCGTGGCCACGCCCGCCCCGCGGCCGCTGCTGCCGCTTGGATCAAACCCCTCGCCCCCGAGGCGGCCGCCCTCCTGCCCGCCGCCGGCGCGCCTGGCACCACCCCCCTGATCGGCCTGCGGGTCGTCGCCTCTCCGACCCTGGCCACCTCCCCGGCCCTGGGCCGCCTGGCCGCGGCCGGCGCGGCCGTCCTGGGGACCATTCCGGATGGGCCCGGCGGCCCGGGCCCGCTGGCGGGCGAGGACGCCGCCGCCCCGGCCGCGGGCTGCCTCAACCCGGCGGTGCCCCGGGGTGGCGCCCGGCTGGCAGGCCCGGGCGCCCGCCTGGCCGCCGCGGTGTCGGCGGGCGCGGCCGACGCAGGGCTCGCCGCCTCCCCGCCCTCCTCCCTGCCCTGGGCCCTGGCCGCCGCTGCCGGCCTGGCAGCCCTGCGCACGCCGACCGCCACACTCGCCGCCCGCTCCGTGGAGGGCGTGGCGGCCGCGGCCACTTCGGCCGGCCTGGCCCGGCCCCGCAGCGCCAGCGCCAGCGCCAGCGCCAGCGCCATCGGATCCATAATCGTCGCCGAAGATTTGTTCGACGGTTGCGGGGGCGAGCCCGCGGCCGTGGCGGCCATGGCCGCTGCCGGCCGGGCGGCCGCGGCCGCCTGGGCCACCCCCGCGGGTGTCAACCCTGCGGCTGCCGTCCCCTTTCTGAAGGCCTCCATCCCGGCCGCGGCCTCCTTCCTGACCCCAGAGGAATGGGAGGCGGGCGCCGTCCTGCGCGGTCTGCGCCGGGCGGCGGCGGTGCTGAGTGGCGAGGAGGAGGTCGAGGGACAGGGAAGCAGGGCGTCCGCGGCGGCGGCGGCCGAGGCGGCCGACCAGGCGCGGGCCGCCCTGGCGCACATCTGCTCGGACGGCGACCTGCTCCTGGTGCCGTCCCTGCCGGGCCCGCACCCGCCCGGCCGGGAGGGCGAGGCGCCCGCGGCGGAGCGGGCGGCCTGGAGCGCCGGCCTGCGCGGGCTGGCCTCTCTAGGAGGCCTCTCTGGCCTGGTGGCTCTGACCATCCCTGTCCCCGTGTCCGCGGGCGCTTTTCCGGCCGGGCTGGCCCTCATCGGTGGCGCCGGCAGCGAGGGCGCCGTCCTGGCGGCGGGCGTCTGCGTCGCGGCCGCCCTGGCGATCGAGTGGGAGCGGGCGCTGGCCGCGGCGGGCGCCGCGATCGGCGCGGCCGCGGCCGGGTTGCTCCAGGACGGGGGAGGAGGCCCGCCGCCGCACTCACCCGCCACCTCCGCCGCCTCCGCCGCGACGACGGCCCCAGCCCGCCCCGCCCCGCCGCCCTTCCAGTCAACCTCCCCCGGCCAGGCCCCCGTCCGCGCGGAGGCCACCCCGGACGCGCGCACGGCCGCGACCCTGCGCGCGTCCGGGAACGCGGCCTACCGGGCGGGCGACTGGGCGGGCGCGGCGGCCGTGTACGCTGCGGCCGCAGCGGCAGACCCGACCTGTTCGCTGGCCCGCTCCAACCGGGCGGCCGCCCTGCTCAACCTGATGCGGTTCGAGGAGGCGGAGGACGACGCGTCCGCCAGCCTGCGTCTGGCGCCGTCCGCCAAAGCCCACCTGCGCCGGGCGGCCGCGCGCCGGGGCCTGGGCGACGCGGCGGGCGCGCGGTCCGACCTGCTGACCGTGCTTTCTTTGGAGCCGGGCAATGTGCAGGCCCGCTCGGATTTGAAGGCCCTGGAGCAGGCGGGTGAGTGGTAGGGGGATTTGTGTGTTGTGTTTTTTGTGTGTGGGGGGGAGCTGGTTGATGGGTGATGGAAAACGTTTTGCCTCACTTTTGTGTTCACGCGCGGCGACGCGCCCCTCTTTCTCTTGCCCTCTCACTTCCGCTCCGCCGGCGCCTGCTACTGCTTCTGCTGGCCCGGCATGCCGACAGCCGCCGACCCATGCACCGGCGGGCGGCTCCCAACACTCCCACCCTCACCCTCCCCACCCCCCCCCCCCCGCCCCCCCCCCCCCCCCCCCCCCCCCCCCGCCCCCCCCCCCCCCCCCCCCCCCCCCGTTGCCCCCCCCCCCCCCCCCCCCC
>Ga0114918_10004190_pt1 | contig 12574 bp, 4 predicted proteins | sample LantaG_FD_87015 | JGI IMG/M metagenome (GOLD analysis project Ga0114918, IMG submission 87015) | Deep subsurface microbial communities from Baltic Sea to uncover new lineages of life (NeLLi) - Landsort_02402 metaG | ecosystem: Environmental > Aquatic > Marine > Oceanic > Sediment | place: Baltic...
CTATTACTATCATTAATTTTTACTTCATTCTCCGTTCCTTCCGAAATAACATAAATATTCGCCTCATCATTACCAAGATCTTGAATAGTAAGATCTTTAATTTTTAACAAATTATTTCCAACATTATTTCTTTCAGCAAGAGTCTGAGAAAAATCAGAAACAACTGCTAAATCATCTCTAATAACAACTTCTACGATATCATCATTATTGAGAGGCATTCTAAACCTAATAGTTTTATTATCTATTCCTATATCATATCCATAATGAATTTTAGTTCCGTTTATATATACTTCCACAATAGCATTAGAATTTATTAATATATCACTATCTAAGTAATAGGTCTGAAGATCGTCTGGAGAGACATTAATAGAAGACGATGGCTCATACACTACAGTCGAATACGTTTCATCTACATCATTAATAATAATTTGATTAAGTCTAGACATAGATCCTGCGAATAGAACATTAGGATCTTTCCACATAACACTTTTCACATTATTATTCCAAATCGCTTCATTTTCTGATGTAATAAAATTATCAAAATTAAAACCAACCATCTTAGCTATTCCATTCGATGTTGCTACATATCTAATAGCCGTATTCCTTATAGCTATATCATTTATTCTATTAGAAGGAAGACCATTGGCAACAGTAAAACGCAATACCTTATTCTTATAAAGTCTATATAAACCATTATTAGTGCATATCCAAAGAGCATTATTATCATCTAATTTTAATGAAGAAATATTACTTGTTAAAACTCCTAATGAATCACCTGTGAAAATATTTGATAAGTCAAATACAGAAGCTGTTATAGATGTATTAGGAACACCATCAGTTACTGTCTCAGCATAAGTCAATGTATAAGCTTTTAATCCTATAGTAGTCCCAACATAAAATTTATTATCATTATCATCATTGTTCAAATTAAATATCATAGATGTAACATTTCCACTCAATCCAGGTGCTTCTAATTCGTTAAATCCATTTACATGATTAAAACTATATCTTATTTTGGGGATTGGAATATCACCTCCATCAGAACCTCCAATAAATAAATTATTATATTTATCAAAAGATATTGCTTTAGCATTATTCCAAGGACCTAAACTTTCATCTTCCATATTTGATTCAATGCCTTGTAAATTTGTTCCTATTTTCAGAGATCTATTTTGATTAGCAAAATAAAAATAAGTTCCGCAAATCCCTACAATCCACGCATCTCCATAATTATTAATTACAGCATCTACTGAAGAAATAGAATCAACTCCTACTGTATTACTATTTATTTCTGTAATACTATATGGCTCAACAGCATCATTTATATAATATTTAAAATCTCTAAATATATAATGGGCATTTATTACATCAGAAAAATCTCCAAATCTTATTTCTTTAGTGGAGATATTTTCATTTAAAACATAATCTCTATGAACATTAAATATTTTATCTGAAGGATCAGTCAAAATAGAATTAGCAGCCAAAAATTCTGAACTAGATCTACTTAAAGAATAAAAAGCACATCTAATTCTACGTAAAATATCATCATTACTTAAAAAACCATATTCATCAAACATATATGATTCATATACTATTGGAAGTTCTCCATTAAAAAATGGAGGAATAGAAGGAGAGTAAGCATTTCTATCATCATTAAAAACTATCATAACATCAAAAGAACCCTCACCACTAGATAAATAACTTCCATTATAAACAGCAGTAAAAATTGCTGAATCGGTTGGCTCAATAGTTTGCATAGAACGTTGATCATAAGGATCAACTCCTGAAGGATCAACAGTAGGGTCAAAACTACGATACTCTCCAGATTTATAATCTTGCCAAGATATATAAATATTCCCTGTAGCAAGTTGCTCTGACAATACGGGAAATTTAGATCCTCCATGACCATTTACAATAGCAGACTCACTCGTTAAAATTTCTAAAGCTGGAGATAAAATAGCAGAATATATTTTATACTCTCCATCAGGATTATCATGCCATACAACAAAAACTTTACCACTAACATTACATAGAACATTAGAATGATCTGCTCTACTACCTATTCTTGAAACTGTGACAGCAGATAATAAAGAACCATTAAGGGCATTATATCTCATTATTTGAATAGAAAATTGATCCTCTTCCTCTGCTGCTGACCATGTTATAAATAAATCATCCATATATGAAGATATAGATGGACGATAAGTCCCAAAAGGATTAGTAGATATTTTTACTTCTCCTTTCCATTTTAATTCATCTGACAAAAATATATTCAAATATATTTCTTGATGAGTTCTCCTATTATCTTCCCAAACAACACAAGCATTAGACTGACTATCAAACGTCATTTTAGGACGCCTTGAATAACCAGTATCTATACCAGTATAATAGGGTTCGCTCCATCCTAAATTATTTCTGTATACCAAACCTATAACGCTTCCTTCAGTTTGTTTTGCTTCAAAAGATACATAAACTGTCTCATTACTATCAACAATAATAGAAGGAAATTGGACTCCACTATCTAAAGAAACAATTTTTTCAGGATCTGTCCACAATATGCCATTAAATTTAGAATAATAAATAGAACCTAAATTTCCTCCATCATCCCACCACACAACATGTAAATTACTACTAGTGTCTTCAAAAACAACAGGGTTTAAAGAATTGCCATTTGGAGTTGCTTCTGTTGTAAAATTAACATCTGATATTTCCCTATAAATAGAATTTCCAGCAGGTCTGGCATAAAGTTTTAAATTATCTTTTTTACCAGTCAGCCTATAATTAACTTGTTGAGTAGCATCATATATTTTAGTATGATTAGCATTGGCAAAAACTATCTGTTGATTAAGGAAATTAATTGTTTCTTGCCTAGTTCCATCATTAATATATAATCCAATTCCCTTACCCTTATTATTTTCATCAATAATCCAATCGCTATCTTGAGTATCTGATACTCTTAAATTAAAATCTACTGTCCAACCTTTTGCATTGTCTGCTCTATTAACCCAATCAGATCCAAACTTATTCTGAGTATAATACCATACTCCGCCTCTATTTGTCTCATCTCCATATTCATTTATAGCAGAATCAATCGCAAGAGAATCATCAAAAACTGTTAAATCTTCTATGCCATCACCTGAATTATATAAAATATCTACTTCTTCTTGTATTAACTCTCTATTGAAATAGCAAACATTATCTATTAAAGAAGAAACTGGCCCTGGAATAACAGTTAAATCACTTCCTATCATAAATGTTGGACTATTATACCCTAAAAAAGTTTGATCTTTATCAATACCCTTATTTGAGTCTACATAGACCTTACTAGTTGTGCCATCATACGTACAAACAATATGATGCCATGTAGACATTCCTGTTATAATAGCTCCTGAATTTTCCGCATCAGATGACCATAGCCCTACATTAAAACGTATATAATTATTTGCATAATATACTGACCATCCATCTTCGCTTCCTCCAGATCCACCCACTCCCGCATAATAAATAAATGTATCACTATTATTTAAAATATCAGGACGAATCCATAATGATATTGAAAATTCTTCTAATTGCAATCTAGAATCATCATCTACATGAACACTATGGCTAGAACCAATTAAATCTAAAGAATGATCAAGATCTCCATTAACACCGAAACTATAAGCCTCAGCTCCCGAACCTCCAGTCCATGAACCATCATGATTTCTTTTAGTGTCTAAAAGATTATTATTAAACTTCCATTGTGCAATTAAATTACTATATAAACTCATATCTTCTCCAAATCTTTATTGGATCGTATTTATATGAAAACCATCTGATTCAAAATAAGCGGAATTAGTATTTACATTTTCAACTAATTCCCAACCTCTTGTTGTAGGCAATACCTCATTCAAAACCCCAGTATCGCTAACATATATCATTTCATGATCAAATGGACTTATCAAATAACCATTAATAATCGAAACTCCTTTAGCATGTGCTACTACTGTTTTTGTTCCATCAGGAGATTTATTTATTCTACTTATAGGAGAATATGTTCTAGCTATAGTATCTGTCCTATTTGCATCACCAGATCCAATAGCATAAATAGCACTACTCTCACCCGCATTATCAGGATTAAGACCAAAAACGTATTTACCACCAATATATTTCTGTAAAGATATTACTTCATTACTTTGAAACTCCATATAATCATGAAATTGCAAATTTGAAAATTCGCTTGCGACATGTGGCAAGAAATAACCAGAAGTGGTATAAAAAAAATATTTATAATTTATTGTAAAAGCCGTAGTATCTTCATGAGATAATTCTAATCTTTTTATATTCGATTCTTGTGTTAAAATTCCTTCTCCATTTATTATTAAATCTCTATTTAAATAAATTTTTATATCATTATTTTGTCCAGCAACTGTTAAAAAATTATTTTGCACTGTAGATACTGTATATTCCATCACAGAACCAGAAATAACTGATATTTTACCACTATACAGTCTAACCTCTGCAAATTTGCTTCCATCATTAATTCTAATAGATTGAAAACTACTATTATTTTCAGATAAAGACGTAATAAACATAGTTTCAAAAGTCCATCCAATAGAATTAGATACATCTTCCTCCCATCTGCTACCTCTAACTCTAAAATGACTTGTAGTATATTTATTAAAAGTTTGAGTATCACTTAAAGCTATGCCAATATAATAATCTCTTCCTTTTTCTAAAGTATTTGAAGGAATCGTAAATACACTTCTGTCTCCACTAATAGTAGTAGAATAAATATTACTTGCCTCAAAAAAAGTTCCTATTTTAATAGAAATATAATTAACATTTTTATTATCTGGAACGAATCTCTTCCACTTAACATGTGGAGTTATCGTAGACACGTCTAGGGGATTGATTTTTCCATCTACCTGTATATCAGTAACAATAAAATCCGATGCCACAACAGTTGCAATAGTAGACGAAGTGTAAAAATTAGCTTCTTTATGCTTAATTTCAAATCTAACAAGATCTCCCTCTTGGACACCAAGTTTAACAAATTGCTGATCATTGAAATCTTGTGCTATTTGATTATTAACATACCACCTAATAAGAACATTTTCAAACTCAAGTTGATCACTTGTTTCATAATTGGCTTTTATAATATCATTTGGATTAGGATGACGAGGTAACACCTCTAATTCTAAAACAGTTATAGCTGTTGCTGTGACCTTAACTTGAGGAGAAGTTACTCTTAAACCGTACTCGAATCCATCTGAAGGATAAACATCAACATTCCATATGTCATTATTTTGTAAAAAAGAAGAATTTATAATAATAGCGTTATCAAATTGCCTCTGATGAACTCCATTTTTAAACCACCTCATAATAGTCCCTGATTCTAAACCTCCATCATAATCAAAAAAATCATAACTTAATATAAGATTATCTGTAGGCAAAGGAGATGAAGGAGTTATCTTAACATTACTAACAATAGGCAATGAATTATAAAAAAATGAGAATGTGGCAAAATCTGTTGTTCTATTTACTTCATCTACTGCATATACTTGACCATAATAAGTTACTCCCCTATCTAATGGAAATCCGCTATAAGCCCAGAACAATTCCTGAGAACTAACGTATCCAGTCCTAGACATATCCCCATTAAAACTTGAAGTTCCTATTCCGTAATCAGAGACACCTATCTTTACTTCATAACCAACCTGGCCAAAATCTCCAACATTTGTAGTTTCTCCCGTTGTAGTATCTACAGAAATTTTATCAACAGTATCAAAATCCCAGCTTAACGTTGGATAACCATTCATTATTCTAGTATTAGAAAACTGATCAGCAACAACTTGATTATTTAATTTTAATGTTAATTGTAAGCCCATTATTATAACCTTATAGTAGTATTATTAAGTGACAAAAAACCTTCATTTGGACTACCATGCAATCCACCAGTTTTATATTCTTCCAAATTAGAAAAAGTTTTTCTTGTTTCCCAAAATAATGCAGACCCCCTCATAATTTTACCATCATTTCTTCCTACAAAAATATAACTTAAATCATTTATCATAGAATTAATAGTTATTGTTTCTGGATCATTTGCATATACACTAGACTTAATAACATTTGTAGTAGTATAAATATCATCTACAACATAAATAATACCATCATTAATCAATCTTTGCATATCTGATTCAGATGCATTTCTAACATTAGTTAAAAATATATCATCTATAATACCAGTATTTTTAGCAACTGATTCTCCGTACCCATCCAAACTATTATTTATATAAACATTTAAAAATGTATTCAACCCCTCAGTAACTGATGGCTGCATCGTCCCCTCTTCATCTTGTAGGGTTTGTTCTATACCATCTATAAATATTTTTAACTCATTTGAATCTCGAGTTATCCAAAAATAATGCCACTTATCAGACTCATATTCTTCAGAAAAAGCTAAGTAATCTCCTCTCTCAGCCACTCTAAGAGAATTATTACCAGAAGTTTTAGTATGTTCAGTAATTTCAATAATTGTATGCTCTGCGCTACTGTTATCTACACAAATTAAAACAGGCATCTCAATTGATAATAAATTTCCAGTAGTAGAGTCAATTGCTACACCTGGGCTAACAGGATACAACCAAAATCCAAGAGTATATTCATTTGTTATAGCAGTGTTATAACCATTAGAAGACAAACCGTCCCCGTATAAATATTGATCATTTTGCATAACATAACCGCTAGTAGAAACAGAAGGTATTAAATTATCTCCTAGAACAGATAAATTTGTTTGACTTACCTCCTCGAATATGCTAGTATCGCCAAATCTTAATAAAAATTTTAAACTACTTATAAACATATTATTCAGTCACCTTATATCTATAATTCAAAACAAAATCATTATTCACAAATTCTACACTTCCTTTATCAACTTGTCTTTCTATCCAGACATACATAATATCATTAGGTGCTAAATTACTCATATTAAAAACACTCGCTTGCTCAAAAAAAGTTAATGGAGTAAATTCATTAGGAGTAAAAAACTGAGTTACATTTAAACTACCAACATTGGGAGAAACCGTCCCTGTCTTAACTCTTTGAGCAGGAGATGGAAAAACTTCATATGTTGGATTAATAGTAAAATCCAAAGCAGAAGAAAAAGAATTATAAAATGTAAAAGTTCCTGTTCCTCTATCAAAACTACTAATTATTTTACCTTGACTAGATGCCTCTCCACTCGTTACTTTTAAATAAGATTCTTTAAAATAATCATCATCGTAAACACCTATTAAAGAAGTATCAATCAATTGCATTATGTTCCAACTAGTAGCTACTCCTGTTATATATTCACTTGACGGTCTCTCCAACGCTATTTTTATAGAAGAATCCAAACTTCTACTATTTTGTTTGATACATACCGATAAATTATATGCTGTTTGTTCATTTGAAGGATCTGTTGAATTAGTAGAAACATTTTTAATAGCTATACATCTATACTGCTTATAACTATCATTAAAAACATCATTAAATAATTCTTTAGATGATGATGCTCTAACCGTATCTCCTTCAATATGCATATTATAAATACCATTATATGCCCTTTGAGTAACAACAATAGACCCATTAATAAAAGAAGGAATTTTTATAAGCTCATTACCTATATTAATATATTCTATGCCCTGCCATTCGGACCAACTTCCAGAAGATGGAGTATTAAGACTAATATCAGTATCATATAAACCAGTTGTTGATAGTAAGGTAGTTTCTGGATATACAAGAGAATTACTAACATATCCTCCTATAGATTGAGAATAAATTGCCTGATTAAGATTAGGCTCTAGACTAGTTAAATATAATTTAAGTGTAGCCATTATTAGCTCTCCGTATCAACAGTGCTAAAAATATAACTTCCAGCAACATTTTTATTCATAATTAATATTTCTGTAGTATTATTAAAAAATATATATAACATGATTCCATCTGTCCTAATATTTCTAATACTTCTGATATTTAAATAATCATTATTTTCTAATGAAACACTTGATCCTTTAAAGCTTAATAAAGTTCCATTATCTAATCCTAAAAATAAAGTATTATCAAATACTTCCATAGCGTTTATAACTGAATCAGAGGCGTATAAAGAATTAACAACTGTTTCAGATACATCTAAAAACTCTTGTGTATTATCAGCTATTGTATTAACAGATCCTCCCGTATATCGTTGTAAAATACCTTTATTCTCATCGTCTTTTATAGCTATATATAATACGTTGTTATAAATTTCTATGGAAGTAGCATCTCCTGCTAAAGCAGATAAAAAAGTAAAATCTCTATATAGCTCTGCTTGAGATCCAGTTGAAGATACGCTAGCAAAAGTAGAATATAAATTAGAATTAGCTCCTATACTACCATAAAAGAATGAAGTTACTTCTCTATTATCTAAATTTTTATAAGTCCTAAAGTATTTTTCAGAAAAAATTTGCAATTGGTTATTACCATAATCTCTAAACCTTGCTTGTATAAGTTTAACTCCATCAAGAACTTCAGTACTAGAACCTTCTGGTTTTATGTCCCATGTTAACAATGGAGTTAATGGCACAAAAGGACTTTTATCAATATCATTTGTTTCTCCTGAGACCATATTAGTTTGCTGAATTTGAACATCTTTAACAGCACTTGTTTCATCACTTGCAGAGATTTGAAGAATTAAGCTAGTATCTTTGGTATATTCTTCATTATCAATAATTTTTATAGTTCCTATTGGAGCAATCGTGTCAATAAGAAAAAGATTAATATTATTAATATTAATTTCTTCAATAAAAACAGGAGCAGAAGTATTACCTCCATCAACCAACTCTATCTTAAATACATAATCAGAATTTGTATCAAAATCACTTACATCAATATTAATAGGATCTGAACCAACCATAATATTACTTTGTAATAAAGTCCAGTCTATTTCTTTTTTATCAGATTTATAATATATCTGATAAAAAGATCTTTGCGAACTTCTCCCAAGCACCCCATTATGATCAAAAATAAAAGGAACATAAGAAAAATATGTATTTCCTTTTATTGGTTCTAACAAAACTGGAGAAGGTAAGCCCTCATTAATAATTGTAAAATTATCGGCAGAGAATGACATATTACTTCTAAAACCTCTATTATTTACAGATCTTATACCAACTCTACATCTTTCTCCCCTAAGATTTTTTTCTATAGTATAACTATAAGAAGTATTTCCAGAAGGAATGGCAGCTATTTGAATCAATTCTTCTTTTTTATTTTTATCAAAATCATCTGTTATAAAAATTTCATACCAAATTAATTCAGTTGATAATAAAGACCCTGGCTCTTTCCATTGTATATTTATATCTCCCTCTGTAAAAATTTCTCCTCCATTTGGATAAATAAGAGTAGGAGCACTAATAGAGTCAGCAATAGAGTCTATTAAAGATGTGACTCCAAATCCATCATTATAAAGATACCTTACTTCTCCATCAGTAAGAGATTTATCAAAAATCATTACATCAGATAAATATCCATCTAAATTTAATCCTCCAGATTCTCTTCCTCCCAAATATAACTTGGCACTAGTATTATTCATAGAACTATACGTGCCGCTCATAGAAGGCCTATAACTATCAGACTCTATTCCGTCCACATAAAACCTTAAACCCAGATGCGCATCTGAACCTCCCCTCCCATCATAAGTTGCCACTAAAAAATGCCAACTATCATCCTGATAAGACGGTATTTGGAAAGACGCATTAGCAGAACCCGTTGTGCCATCGAATAACTGAATAAATGTATATGTTCCAGATTTTCTTAAAACATATTCAATATTAGTTGAGGTATTATATTTAGAAATAAATATTCCGTCACCAGATGACGACCCCATATTGGCCCACAAAGCAAAGGAAAAAGGAGAATCTACAGAACCGTCACCAAAACTAAAATCAGCAACATCATCAAGGTTAACATTTCTACCATGAGCATCATTAATAAAAAAGCTTCTAGTTCTTCCGTCTGGAGCATTTATACTAGTTGTATTTGCTATAGATTCTGAAACAAGAGTTCCATTATTATCACCAGAATTATCAGAAACAGCAGTTCCAGAGGTTTCATTTAACTTCCACCAGCTAATTATATTTGATGTTAAATCTATAGCCATAGTTATCTCCTATAATACCCTGGATTTCCGAATTTAAAATTAGCATCATCTTTATCGTAATTCTGTCTAAACTTATTTATATCCATAGCTTTAGATAATCTATTTCTTTGATACTTTTGGTATACTTCTTCTGGAAGCAAATCAATATTAGATATTTCTTCATCATCAGCATTTATGATATTATATTTATCTCTCTCATCGACTCCGCAGGTATCTGAAGAAGTTGTCCCTAAAAATATTATTTCTATAAATGCTGCTCCATCTTTATTAAATATATCATCACTTCTATTAATATCAAAATGACCTGAAAATTTAATATCTGTAACAATATCAAATTCTTGATTTCTTTTATCATTTATACCCTGCTGAACAAGATTATATTTAACCTCATCCTTCGTATAAGCAATAGAATTTGTTTCATCTGAATAAACTGGCTCACTAAATATAGCATCAAAATAAACAGTACCTATTCCTTGATTATTAGTAACACCATCTGCTTCTAAAGATAAAACATATTTACCATCATATTGTGGAAATTCATTAGTTCTATCATAATTGGTATAAAATTTAAATACATGTTGAACTACATTAAAATTAGCTAATACCTCGATACAAAAAGTATTACTAATTCCATATGTAGTTAAAACCTGACAGCATATCCTTCTTAAACCATTATATCTTTCTATATTCCACTGAACTAAAAATCTATTATTATCTATCCTATAGGCATCATAACGATCATTATCTCCTGTTCCAACTTGTACCAACTCATTATCAATATTAATCCATTCTCCCCATCCAGGATCTTCCATATTCTTGATTCTAACCGCATAAGCTCCAACAATACCTTCAATATCCAATCTAATAGATTTTTTATTTATAACAGGAACAACTTTTTCATCATTAATAACTAAAGAATTTGCTATATCTTCTCCATATACTCTCATTTTAATTTCATCATAAACACTACTGAGTAAAGTTGTTTCTCCAGGATAACAAAATGTTTCTATATTATTAATAACCCCATCGCCTGAGGAAGTAGTATCACTTGCACATTCTACCAATCCACACGCCTTGTATTTTACAGAATCTTTTGTTGTTCCGCTAATATAAAAATTCAATGCAGGATCAGTTATCACTACTGGATAATTTACCGAAGTAGAAGAATCAGTAAGTTCTAATACGTCATATAAACCTTGTCCAGAAGAATATAAAATATCTTTCTCTGAATCCCACAAAGCGCTATAAATATTATTAGTTGAAACCACATTATCACCAACATTAGATATTCTTCTACCCTGCCATACTAACTTAAAAATACCAAATAAATTAGAATCAATAGAAGAATTAATTGCTTGACCAAAACCTCCACAAACCCTCAAATCTGTTTTTCCTTGACCACTACATAACCAATTATTTTTATCTTTATTATAATTCCAATAAAACGAATCAACCCTGTTACAATCAAGCGCAAGAGGAATAGTTATTATATTAGTTATAGTATTAGTTGACATCTCATAGGATTGTATTTCTACATAATACCTTACTCCACATATTAAAGGTTTTTCGTATATCACTGTTTTATCATTAATAAGATGAGGTTTTTGAGTCTCTGTAATTTGCTGAGGCAGAGATTCTGGGTCATAAACAATACTAACTGTTTCTGATAAACCAACATTCAAACCACCTGTAGGTAATTGACTAAAAAATCCATCATTGTGAAACCATCTTTTATTATCAGACAAAGAAAAAGCCGAATAGACTAACTTACTTTTACTAATATCATTATAAAAATTAACTCTAAAATGATAATTATTATCAATTGAAGGATCTTCGTTATTATTAATAAAATCAAAAGAAACAATATTATCTTTATAATTTTCTGAAGGACAATAAAACATTGTAGAGTCTTGTTCTTTAATACTTGCAGTAGTAGAAACTTCCACAAAATTAGCAGAAACTCCACTAAGAACATCTCCTGCCATAGTTACAATAAGATTATTGCCATCAAGTGTAAAATTCCCACTAGATGGGAAAGTCCAACTTGAGAAAAACCACCCATTAGCAGGTATCGCCTGAATAGATACTACATCTCCAATACAAAAAGTACTACCACTAGCTATAGAAACAGATCCAATACCTACTGTATCTATATTAAGAGTAACTTGATCTGAAACAGGGCATTCATATTCTTCGAATCTAACAGCAACATTTTCAACAAGAAAACCAGTAATATCAACAGTGATACCAGCTTCTCGATTTCCAGCGTAGGGCAGAATAACTCCACTACCTGGAGTACCAGACACATTAAATACCGCATCATTAACAACAAATGATTTTACTTGATAACCACTACTAGGTTGTGCATAAATAGTAACAGAACTAACATTGATATCTGCAATTTCAAAAGATTTA
>Ga0114918_10004192_pt1 | contig 12574 bp, 12 predicted proteins | sample LantaG_FD_87015 | JGI IMG/M metagenome (GOLD analysis project Ga0114918, IMG submission 87015) | Deep subsurface microbial communities from Baltic Sea to uncover new lineages of life (NeLLi) - Landsort_02402 metaG | ecosystem: Environmental > Aquatic > Marine > Oceanic > Sediment | place...
CTTTATCTTTCTGTACTTTTCTCCCTAAGTATACCACATAAATGGTAAATATAAAAGCCAGAGCAGAAAGGAGTATAGGAATTATTTTAAGCGCAAGACTCTCCCCTCCTCCTTCTACTTTTGAAGAGGAAGCTAAGACAACGTCAAATAGTAGTAATAGGTTAATACTCACTATCTTCATTTTCTTCTTCAATCGGATCTAGTTGCGCTTCTAAATCCCGATTGGTTACAAACTCTACGAAATCGATTAAGTGTATTTTAGCATCTTCAGGGATGACTTCAGAGTCAAGGAAGTATTTAGACATTCCGATTAGTACTTCTTGCTCTACAGTTAGTAAATCATCTCTACCTTGAGTGCCTTCGACACTTTCTATTTTTCCTATAGCTTCGGTAATTAGTCTACCAAAAGCCATTGGGGCACTGTCGTAACCTTCTTCAACTGCCTCGCCATTTTCCGTTATCCTGTAACTAATCCCTCCATCAGTCGTGTCTATACTGAATACATCGTCTCCAATATAGAGACTTACCGGATAGTCACCAGCTGGGATTAGGTCTTGACCACGACGGAAAAATAGGGAGGCGACTGTAGAAGGGGGAGCTTTGAAATTGACGGAAATAGTTGTTTGAAATTTATGACGGCCCTGACTAGTATGAGAAACAGAGTAGTCTAAATAATCTTTAGATCCTAGAACTGAGGCTGCTATTTCTTCAATAATAGGTTCTAAATCTATAGAGTCTTCTTCTCTATCACTGTCTTTCATGTTTTCAGTATCGTACCAAACGATAGTGTGTGTAGCTGTCTGAAAATCAGATGCCTCACGACTACGCTCTTCTTTGATATAGGATTTAGGTACCTCTAAATTAAATCTTCCTTGGAATTCATCCAGAGGACCTAGGAGAGATTTTCTGGGAGCATCAGACTCTTCTTCTCTTGAAAACCGTAAAAATTTAGACATAGGAGAATCCTTTTATTCAGTGCTTCTTTTCACCCAGAAGTGTAAAACAAAAGTGGGTGTGGAGCCCATGCAAATAGTCTACTAAAAGGCAGCAAACAAAGAAACAACAGAAGAGAAAAGAGAAAAGATGATTTGACTAGAAAGGAGAATAGTCAAATCTCTTCTTTTTACGGAGGAATTAAATAGCATGGGCTCCACCACCCATCTAATCCAGAAAAGTCAATACACACCTCCTTCTGCTGGAACAACAAAAGGAGGTTCCTACTATAAACTAACCTAAAAAAGGGGAAAAAGAAGGACTATTTTGAGGAGAGGAGGGGGGACTTAGCGGGAGTCTTTGTGGGAGTAGGCTGCCCATAAAAGCTAGGGATTTTAGAGACACTGTAACATTTCCTACAACTACGAATGGACTTAATTTGTTTGCGTGCCCCGTACTCGAAGCAGGAAAGTTTCTTCCAATAAGCAGCTCTAGAAACACACTTTCTACGAAGTCGCTTGCAACGATTAAGACGGTCATAGTAGTAGTCGAAATCTTCCTTAGGATCTTTTTTGTAGTTACAAGAAAATCTACGACGACACTTACTCATTGTTAAGTAAAATGTGCCTTGATTGTACCGGTTCATGACGCATCGGCGTAAAGGATGGTTCCACTTTCGGTACGAATTCTTCCTACAGTACTGGACGTGTCTAGCAAGTTCCTGAGCTGACTTCAAAAAAGATAAACTGTAGTCATTGGCGACTGTTCTACAGCGTCTCTTTACGTAACTCCCAGGACCTCGTACGTGGTGTTGAGTAATTCCACAGTCAGCCCAGCAAAGCTTGTCATGATTTTGACATCCAGGATTCACAAGGTAGAGTGGCCTGAAATCGCTCTCCATACGGCCCACAGCGACGAGGAACGTAGCGTTAACTCCTGTAGCCTTTTCTGCATCAAAGGCAGCCTTGGCGATTCTGAGCCGCTTAGCTTGGACCTTGACGGACCTTTTAGTACATCGAGTCAAACTACGTAGACACCTCTTGAACTTGTATGGTTTAGGAAGTGCCTTAAACTTATCACATTTGTAGTGATTTATACATTCCTCAGCAGTAAATCCCCACAGACCTCGATCTTCGATGGCTCGGATAGACTTTACCAAGTCTTTGATACGGGCTACCTCAGTAACAGAGGAACTACTTTTGTCTGTCACAAGACCTTTGAAATAATCAATAGGCGGAGTAACTGAGGGGACTGCTACCTCTTTTGCAGTAACTGGAGTAATAGGGGTTATTTCTTCTCCTGCTGGTTTCTCAGCATTAACTGAGCTAGAGAATAAAATCAGAAAAGTTGCTAGAATAATTAAGGCTATAAAATGCTTCACAAGAATCTCCTAAATTACAGCACCATGCTGTGTACTAGTCAAAGGCAAAAATGTTAGTTGGTTTTACAAGACGGAGGGAGGAAACTGATTTGGTTGATTAGATAGATTTGGAAGAAGAGGAGAGTGGGGAGGAATTATTCTTCCGTTTATTTGACGGAGAGTATTCAGTGTTTAAGATTTTTTTGAGAGCAGGAGTAATCTGGTCCACTTCTTGATTCAGAAGTTCACCGATACGTAAAAGAGCGTCTTTAATTGCTGAGTCAATACAGTCATAATACTGTTCTCCCAGAATAGATAAAAGTTCTTTACGTAATCTACGTAACTCTTGAGTACAAATATCAGTGGTCTTTAGGACCAAGGGAGTTGCTACAGAATTCAGTATTTCTGTGGCTAGCTGTTCAGAAGGTTTAAGTTTATCTAGGGAAATTACGTGCTCTCGCTGCTCTTTTGTGATGTCGAGCATACGGCGCATCACGTAACCCTTACGTCCCTCAGAGTCTTCATCGTACGGATCGATTCCGTCGTATTCTTCTTTTACTTCTCCGGCTAGCTTTTGTAGTGACCTGAGGTTTTTCTGGAGTACAGCATAGCCTGTTTGAGGTACTCCACCTAGGCATCGTTTCATATGTAAACGAATACGTTTAGTAGAAATACCGTAATTGACGGAAAGACTGGTTAACGACAGCTCCCCATCATTAATCTCTCGGTCTAACTCTCTTATGAGTTTAATCGGAGAGTTTGTGCAAAGTTTACAAGCCACTGCTTAAAACCCTTTAAAGTACGCTAGGTTAGCTTTTTTAGGAGAGTCTTCGTCTTCATCTTCATTCTCATCATCTTCTTCCTCTTCTTCTAATTCTTTTTTCTTAGTAGCGAAATGAAGCTCTGCAGGGACAGGGAGGTCTCGGTCGTCGAAGTCCTCCTCTGTCGCAGCTCTTAGTCCAAAGTCTGCAAGTTCAGATAAATGAGCTTTAATCTTGTTCGGAGTATACCCGTCTTCTCCCAAAAGTTCAAGCTCAACTACGATAAATTCTTCGTCCTCAAAACCGTTTTCATCTGGGTTGCTCCCTGCTACTGTCTCGGTATATTTAGCGCGTACCAAAACAAAGGGATAAGAGTCTTCCATATTTTCTGCGAAGTACCATTTACCCTGCTCTACGTCTAAATCGCCTTTGGCTTTTTTAATCGTAGCAGTAATGGTCTCGATTCGTTTACCTCTCACTGATTCTACGAAACAATCTCTATCCGCAGCTTCAGATTTAATCAGAAAGAGTTCCTCGTGAGTAACATTATCGACGCAAAGAACATTTTGGTTGGGTCTCCCCACACCGTAACCGGCTCTCCGTAATTCGATAGCAAACTCTGTTAGAGCGTCTCGGGCTCCGTTTAACAGAACTGACCCGTATCGAACGATTTCTTGGGTCCTACTACTATTAGTGTTACTCATCGACGTCACTCTCTTCTTTTGCTTCACGATAGTATTTATTATATAGTTTGGTAACTATATCTCGTCTAGTTTGAGCTACTTTCAGAAATTGATTATGGCTGAAAAGATAAGAAATTAGACTAACAGCAGTTTTGTCAGCATTGTCAAAACCGCCCTTAGATTGAAAAACTTGAGTAGCCAGAGAATTTATTTGTTTCCAAGCAGCTAGGACTTCTTGCTTGGTCTGTTTTTTTACCGTAGGAGATTTCTTATCCTCATCTTCTTTTTCTATGGAAAATCTTTTAATAGACGCAGTATGCTGTTCATTCCTCAGCATTACTTCATGCACTCCCTCTAGTGTGTCTACTAAATCTTCATAACGGTAAGAGTGGAGAATGGAGTAAAGTAATGACTTAGGTAAATTAACGTATTCCCCACTCAACTCTCGAATATTTCCCTCGCTTAAATCCTCTTCTAGCCTGTCTACTAATTTCCAGCTATCTTTAGGCTCACCTTTAAGATGCTTAGTCGTGCTGTGCTCTAAACGAGATATTCTACCTTTCAAAGCTTTTATAAGGTGCTCTCTATCTTCAGGAGGAAGCTCCCTGAAAGCTTCAAGGAGAACTCTCCAACTGTATGGCTCCAAGTCAAAAGAATTTTTTACTTTAAACAAATGCCAATTTATGTACTGAAGTAAAGCCGATTTTCTAGCCAGCTCATTAGTAGTCCAGTTCTTGTCACCTATCCAATTGTTTGTGGATAAATCATAAATTAGCCCAAATTGTTTCGCAATACTCGTTACCGGGGTATCCTCTGAAACAATAAAGAAATTAAACTTGTGGTCTGTGTTGGTCAGAAGATGACCAGAAGCTACGCGAGCTTCTTCTTTGTACTCTGAAACATTTTCTGGGAGAGTACGAATGAGCAGGTCTAAATCTGATTCTTCCTCCCAGTAATGTCCTGTCATATCTCCTATGATATAAACAGCAGTAGCTTCGGGGAAACGTTCTATCACCTGTTCGTCGATTTGGACATCTGCCCTGGCGCTCAAAGATTGCTCTGAAGCATCCCAAACATCAGGACACATAGTCCTTCGATGATAGTCAAGAATCGTCATAAGAGTAGTAGCTCTTTCAATAAATTCCTCCGTAGTTGGTACTTGAAGATTTCTCTAAGTACCAACTACGGAAGAAAAGTATTCAAACTACGCAGCTACCCAAGCTCCACCGACCTGAACGTAAAGATAGTCACCACCAGCACCAGCTGTATCAATAATCATGGTTCCGAGAGGGAAACCACCAGCGGCGGGGAAACCTGCTACGTTAACAAATGCTGGGATAGCAGGAGCACCCACAGGTAACCAAGCTCCGCCGACCTGCGCGTACAGGTACTGATTTACCGTACCACCATCGAGAGCTACTACTAAAGTGCCTACGGGATAACCCGCAGCAGCAGGGATTGCAGCTAGGTTAGCGTAGGATTCAAGATAACCAGGAGTATTGGCTACAACCCACGCACCACCAACCTGGGTATATACATAGCGTCCAAAACCTCCACCAGAGAGGTCTACAATAGTGGTACCTTGTTGATAACCCGCAGCAGCAGGGAATGCACCGACGTTAGCAAAAGTAGCCGCGAGAGCTGAGCTGGTCTCTACCCACGCACCACCAACCTGGGTGTACAGATACTGAAGATTGCCACCACCAGAAAGGTCGATAGCCATCGTACCAACAGGCACACCACCAGCAGCTGGGAATGCACCGACGTTAGCGTACGTGAGAGTAGGCGAAGCAGGAGAAGCTCCTACCCACGCACCAGCTACCTGGACATAAACGTAATTTAAAGCACCGCCACCAGAGATATCAACTACGATGGTACCTTCTTCTACAGTAGCAGCTAGAGGAAAGGCTGCGGTAGTGGCATACACATTCGCAGGACGGAAAAGTTTTTCCTCATCTGGAACGGACATCGAGAGAAAACCCTTAGTCATCAAATCTTCGATGTCCTCGTCGTAACGAAGGTCGTCTGAATCAGACCACTCAACTTCAATCGACCCATGAGCTGGAATCATACGGTCTACACGAGGAACGTTTAAGGGATTTGCGGTTCTGTTTGTGAAAGTAACTAGTGACATTTCATGACCTCTCTTTTAAGGAAACTGTTCAAAGTCTCGAAAAATAAATAAAGTACGTTGTTGTGAAAAGTTTGTTTTTTGCTTAGGTAATATTCCCGTCAGGGTCATACCAGTTTGTTCCATTGGAAACATTAGTTGAGGCATCACCTGTATTCCAGATATCAGCACCAGATCCCGCAGTAGCTGCAGCAGGACGAGTACCATCTGTAAATGCAGGAAGAATTCCCATGACAGCGTCTAATTGAAGTAACTGCCCAGCAGTTAAAGCAACTCCGTTATACGTCACGGAAAGAATTCCGTTAGTAATAAAGGTGGATAGCTCTAGTGCTCGATGGTAATTACCTACGATTCGATTAGCAGCTACGGTTCCCGATTGTCCCGGAGTAAGTGTTCTATAGGCTGTCACAATCGTCTGAGTAGATAAATTGGTGAGCCCTAATTGCACTGCTCCAGGGTTAATTGTTACGTTTGCCATGATTGATTGTGTCTCCTACTTATCTTCTAACGTTTTGTTACTGCCTTACTTAGCAGCATCTCTGGCTTCTCGAAGCATCTGTACTAAGTCCAGATACTCTTGTTGTTTTTTATACTCAGCTACTCTACCGTTCAATAAATCAGGAGTATTAAAGTCCCAATTGAATTTGATAGAGTTAATTCCAGGTAGACGTATTTTATCTGAGTTTTCAACACGTTTTCCCTCAGATAATCCGTCTAGGGTAACAGCACTGAGTCTGGACTCGCCGTTTCCTGCTTCTGTAGCTTTTTGGACTTTATCTACTACAGCCTCAGCATACGAAGGAGCAGAAGTAGTAGGTACGATTATAAATCCCCCGTACTCTCGTCCGCCTCCCATCCCACCTCTTTCTCCTGGAATAGTCCAGTTAAGAAAAATATCTCCTGGCTCCTGTTTTCGTATCCAATCTACTAAAGCCCTGTGAGCAGAACCACGGGGATTTTTCGTGGTCCACCAAATGCCAATTAGGGTTTTACCTCGAAATCCTTTTCCTCGTACAATCCCGTGCTCTCCAATTTCAGAGCGAACTTTAATCAGTCTCTGCCTACCGAAGTTGTCCCGTTCCCAACGATAGCCATCAGGAGGATTGTCTAGTAATCGTAGCAGCTCTCTAACGAAGTCACCGGACATAACCCCGGTTTGAGCCATAAACCGCGCTACAGTGTCTACCAGCTCGCTCTCCTCCTCCGGTTTAAGGTTAGGGAGAGCACTTTGACGTAGACGACTTTTAGAAAAGGTCTTGGTAATCCACGCTTGGACTTCTTCCTTCGATACTCCAGCTCGATAAATCCACTCCCACAGTTTCCCCATAACCCAGTTAGCTATGGACCGTAAAGTGAATCCTCCTGCTTGTACGTAACAAGCATTTTTGTAGAGTATATGTGGAGAAGAGAAATTCATAAGCTATTTCATAAGCTTACGAGCCAAAGCATGGTCCCCGCTGAAAAGGTACTCAGCGTAGAATTCTTCCTGCATTTTTTTATCTTCCGCAATAGACTGAGGAGATTGCTTAGTGACAGCAATAAGATTCTGTCGGTCAGTAGTGACAGACTCATTCCCTACAGAAATAGTGACATTGTCTTTTGAAACCTTAGTGACTTTGCCATACTTCCGGGTCATAGTTTTTGTGTCTAAAAATTCTACGTGGTCACCAACACTTGGGTCACTAATTCCAGCTGTAACGATATGGCTGAATTTAGGAGAATGATGCAGGCTACCAACTGTCATACGATTCAATCGCTCAGTAAGTAGGTCTTCTACGTTATCCTGAGACACACGCAACAGGTACTTACCTTTATCGCCTTCTCGCACTTCCCAAATCGACTCATGAGCATCCATATACTCAGCAGCACCTACTCGAAGCATACCAGAGACTAACCGCTTGTTCATCGGCATTGCCAATGTAGTAGGAACGATAGTAGCAGTAACTACATTAAGGTCGGGATAATGAAGAATGGAATTTCCCTCGACTCTCAGGCTACCTTTCCACGCCGCAGTAACCCACTCGCCAACTTGAGCTTTACGGGGAGTACCAACTCCACGGTTATACTCAAGCATAATAGAAGCTTCAGTAGGGCTGAGCATCTCAAAGTCAGTCATCTGCAAATCTACGCGACCACAACGAGTATTGATCGCGTCCTTAGCGATACGCTTCTCAAAGTTACGTAGAATCCGGTTTCCGATATTAGTGGACATGATATCTAACTCCTTCGTTTCGACCTTAATTATAGCAATAAAGATTCAGCTTCCCTTCTAGGAAACTAGTGTCTCTTTACTATAAGGTAACAATATTTTATAGAATTGATTGAAAATTTTTGACAAGAAGAAGTAGATTCTAAAGAGAGACTAGTGGGGAACTAGTCGGGTAGAGTAACCAAACAACGTCTACTGATGTGAGCTAACTTAGAGGCAGTAATTCCCAAAGCTTGGGAGATAGCTTTAGAAGAGCGAAAGTTATTTATGCATACGTGAAGTAGTCTTTCAACAGAGAGCCCAAATTCTTTTTCTAAGCTAACCATGAAGGGTGGTTTAAATAAGTAGCAGGCATCTCCGCAGTAAGGGTATTTCACTGTTCTACGAAATGTTTTTTCTATTTGGTTACCACAGACGATGCAGATGTCTCTAGGTTCTTCAAGAGAAGGAGAAGGAGAAGGAATGTTTTCCGGCTGATGAGAAATAGTTTCTTTTAGTGCTGCTTTACGGACCAGCTTCATTGTCAATGACAGAGATTTTCTAATCGTACCAACAGATCTCTTCAACAGGAAAGCTAGCTCACTAACAGAGAGTTGACTCACCTCCTGGTGGACTCGATAATATAGCAGACAATTACGTGTCCATGAGTGGTCCGTAAAAAAGGCACAGGATTTCACCTGGCAGGGCTGGTAAATACTAATCCCTATTTCTGGACAGGGAAAAGGTTCCTCGGTTAATAGGGATTTACTAGACCGGATAGGAAGTTTATTGGGAGATAATTCCTGCAGTAATTCAAATATCGGGGTGACTTGATCGGGGGTGAGAGTATCAAAGATTTCTCTAGAATTACTAATTAAGTTGGGGCAAGGCCACGATCCGTTACAGTCCGTAAGTGGCCTACGCCCCAACTTAACCAGAGTATCTTGGACTAACTCACACAAGACTTTGTCACAAGATACATTGGACATCTTCTATTACTCTTCTGCTGCTACTCGTCGTCTGGATCGAGCTGGAAGTCTGGCTTCACGCTACCGAAACGCTTCTTAGACTTCTTCACCTTCTTTTCCTTCTTAGCCTTCTTGGGTGCTGGAGGAGCTGCAACTGTCTTCTTAGCAGGACGGCCACGCTTTTTCTTAGGGGCTGCACCTTCCTTGGGAACATCGGAGATAGACTTGGCCTTAGCAGGACGGCCACGCTTCTTAGGAGCGGGAGCGTCGTCAACTTCGTCTGCTACGATTTCCATTTGAGCACTCTTTGGAGGACGACCACGACGCTTAGGGGCTGCGTCAGACTTAGCAGGACGGCCACGCTTCTTAGGAGCCTTTGCATCTCCCTTTACAGCAGCAGCCTTAGCAGGACGGCCACGCTTCTTAGGAGCAGGAACATCCACTACACCGTCTACACCCTCTACAGGAGCAATCTCGATCTCCTCTTCGGTGTACAACACTACCTGGTCTTTTGAGAATTGGCATACTGTACGAGTTACACCAGTCCCTCGACCACGCTTCGGAGTATCACGCTGAAGCGTAATAAACTTTGCGTCCTCTTCCAGCACAGTTACTAGAACACCTGTTGCTGACTTACCTGGCTGCATCGCAGCAGGGGCAAGATTTGGAGTTACAAACCGAACCAAACACTCTCGAACCACTTTCTTTTTTCCTCTAGGCATAATAGTCTCCTTTTCCTTAGAGGTTACCGAACATCTTTTCTCTCTCACCGGACATTTTTATACCCGGTTGTCTCTCTTACAGGTCTTCTCTCTCACAGGTCTTCTCTCAACCGTTTGAATTTGTTGAACCGGCCCTTAGCCACCTGGGTCTTATCCACCTGGTATTGAAAATCGACTTTCACTCCGATTAATTCTTCTCTCCTCTGCCAGAATTCCATGAGCTGGTCGCTCCCAGCTTTATGGGTCATTCCACCACCGACTCGAATTAGTTCTCCTGTACTTGTCTTTACAACAAAGTACCCAACTCTTTCACTGTATCGATAAGATACAGTGTTGGAGTCTACATGACAAGACAATCTTCGATTAGTAGCGTCATTTATTTCAGACTGCAACTCTTTTAAAAGTTTTGCTGGAGTCTTTGTTTTGAAATGCAAATAATATCCGTCGTTAATTACTTTTATTTCGTGAGCTTTTACTACTTTACGTACTTTAGAAATCTCCGAATTTTTTGCTCTGGAGTTCATCCCCTTACCGGAGATTACTTTTACAATAGTACCTGTGTCATCGTCTGTAGGCTTTAATTTGATACAGTCTTTAGTCCTTTTGCAAACGAAGAAAGCCTTAGGGTTTTTAATTACAGTTCCCTCGTAACCTAGAACAAGCTTCTTAGCGTTGTCTTTCCACATATCGTCTTCGGTGTAAATCATCCGGTGTCCAACGACCCAAACACCTTCTACTATTTTGGTAAACTTCGCCGTTCTCTTTTGTAATCCTGCTGCCTTCATAAGAGTATACTTACGCTCTTCTAATTCCATAGGAAAAATTCCAGCATTAAATCCCTCTAGAGTAGCCCAGTCCCAAACCCGTACGCCAATTTCCTGGAGGAATTTTTTCTCATCGAAGTTCACTCGACTACGGACAATGCTGGCTACGTCATTCCATTTACCACTACGGGAAGTATACTCTCCGTCAAATACCAAATTTGTCGCAGAACCAAATCCGGTGAAGGGGATTACTTTGCTGTGTAGCTCTAGCATTCGTTTTACAAAGACACGACAATTCTCAATGTGGGTCCAACGTTTACCACCACGAGTTAGAACTGAAATTCTTTTTTCCACAGGGAACACAAATATAAGAGCACGGTCTCCGTCTAACTTAGCTTCGGAGTACCAACCTTCTGTACCGAAGTCTAAAGAGAAACTTTTCTTTTTCTTTAAGTTCTCATATTTCTCGGACAGAGGGCATTTATTTTTGTGGAAAATTATCTCAGAGTCATTCCCGAGCTGAGTTATTTTTTGACCCCAGATATTCCGAATAGTTTTTTCACCAATACCGATACGAAGGTTATGGTTAATTACCCGAGTAAACCATTTCTTTGGAACAGGGTACAAAGACTGTAAGAAATTCTCCAGACGAGTCGAAGCCTTTTTTCCTGTGATTTCTCTCGTTCTAAGTTGCTCCGCTACAGTAATAAATCTTTGATACGAAGTGGTTATCTTCTGCTTTGTACTCATTAACGCTGGTAGATCCTCAGACGGTCTTACGTGATAAGTGTCTGGACCTATAGCCATCATCACTAGAGTTTTGAATACAGGGTTACTAGACGCCTCCCTTAAGATATTCTCCTTATCTAAACTGCTATTAAGCTTCTCAATAGCTTCGAGAGCTAGCAAGGCGTCGTGTATCTCAGCTTTAGTAACGTTTGATGAGATTTCTTCTTCCATGTTTATTTAGACTCCATTTAGAAAAGTATTTTCCTCTGGATCGAGAGCACCATATACACTGGGTTTCGGCACGGATAATAATAGATGTATATGGTGCTCTCTGTTCAGAAGAAAAACGATTACTACTTCACGACTACATCTGGAAGTGCAGCACTAATGAAATGAGGGTCGTACTCTCGCATAAACTCTTCACGCATATACACGAAGTAACGACCGCAGTTAGGATGTCCCTCAGTGGTGAGGAAGATTCTAATCTGATTTTTCTTAGTTCCCTTTTGGCCACCCTTTCGCATAACAGTTCCTGTATGCTTAAGGCCATTCGTTCGATCCGTCCAGGAAATCATATCGCCGTTAGCGAATCTCACCACCTTGCCATTTCGAGCCCGGTTCTCTACGATCTTCTTACGCGCCACCTTCTTGTACACGTCGAAAAGCTGGTCTACATAGTCCAACTGGTCAAAGTGAGTAAACTGGATACAGAAAGCAAGAACATTTGTGTATGCTTCATGAGCATCTGTCTTTTCAGAGGGATTCTTTTTCAGCCACGCTTTGATCCACTCATCATAGGAAATCCACCCTTTTGCTCCCAAGGTCTTTCCTAGAAGCTTCTTCAGACCTCCCCGCATTTCAGAGAGTAAAATCAATTCAGCGGGAGAGAAAGACAGGAAATCGTCTAGACCTTCCTTAATATCCAAGGGCCAGAAATGAGAGTGACAACTGAAGGAATTTAGGTCACATTTGTTCCCATTGATTTCTTTGCCAAAATCACACTGTACTCCCCCGTTCCATTCCTTTTGCCACAAGGCACAGAATTTACATTGAGTCTTTACTAGACTTCCCGCTTTTTGTGTCTCACCGGTATGGTCTACAAAGTCATTTTGTACAGGGTAATAACAAATCTCTTCTCCCTCTTCCTCGTCCTCCTCGCTTTCCTCTTCCTCTTCCTCTACAACCTCATCATCACTTTCATCCTCTTCCTCTTCCTCGCTTTCGTCCTCCTCTTCCTCTACAACCTCATCATCCTCCTCTTCCATTTCTTCCTTTTCTTTCAAAGACATGCGTACTCGGCTGGCCACCGAATTAGCGGCGCTGTCTTCCTCCTCC
>Ga0114918_10004193_pt1 | contig 12574 bp, 6 predicted proteins | sample LantaG_FD_87015 | JGI IMG/M metagenome (GOLD analysis project Ga0114918, IMG submission 87015) | Deep subsurface microbial communities from Baltic Sea to uncover new lineages of life (NeLLi) - Landsort_02402 metaG | ecosystem: Environmental > Aquatic > Marine > Oceanic > Sediment | place: Baltic...
CTGCACACGGTCGTCGTGGACCCGACCGAAAGGTCGAACCCGCCGGCCACCATCACCAGCGTCATCCCGCACGCGATGATGCCCAGGTACGCCGCGTTGGTCAGAACGTTATATACCAGGTTCTGCCAAGTGAAGAACGTAGCGGACCGAACGGACGCGACGATGCAGATGGCCGCCAGAATGCCCAGCACCGACAGCGCCTGAATCGTCTGGAACGACGGTCTCCAACCGCCTTTCGCCGACTTGGGTGCGCCGAGGTCCCCGGTCATGAGTCACCTTTCCGCACGCACGCGGCGAAGAGCGCATCGACGTCGGTCCCGGGCCCCGGCATTTCGCGCACGATGCGGCCGTCCCGGATGACGAGGATGCGATCCGCGAGGTTGACGATCTCGAAGAACTCCGACGAGATGAGGATAATCCCCTTTCCCGCCGCAGCCAGGTCCATCATCAGGCGATACATCTGGGCCTTCGTGCCCACGTCGATGCCCTGGGTCGGCTCGTCGAGGATGAGGACCTTGGGGTCGCGCGAGAGCCAGCGGCCGAGGATGACCTTCTGCTGGTTGCCTCCGCTCAGCGTCTGGATCGCCCGGGCCGGGTCGGGCGGGCGGATGGCCAGCCGGTCGATCATCCGCCGGGCGTTGGCGCGGATCCGGCGCGGGTCCAGGAACACGCCCATGGCCGACAGGCGGTCCAGGACGCTCGCGCCGACGTTCAGCGCGACCGACGAGCCCGTGATGATGCCGTCCCGCTTGCGGTCTTCCTGGATCATCCCGATGCCGCGGGCCATGGAGCGCCTCGGCGAGCGGCGGGCGAAAACTCGTCCCTCCAGCGTGCATCGGCCTGCGGCTCTTTCGGCGCCGAACACGGCCCGGGCGATCTCGGTCCGGCCGGAGCCCACGAGGCCGGCGATGCCGAGAATCTCGCCCGCACGCAACTCGAACGTAATGTCGTGGAACATGCCGGGCCGGCTCAGCCCTTCGACCTTCAGAAGCGTTTGGCCGGGCGTGTTGCGCTTCGGCGGGAACATCTCCGTCAGCGTCCGCCCCAGCATCATGTGGCTGAGGTCGGAGATTCGACAGTCGGCCATCGGACGCGTCCCCACCATCTTGCCGTCGCGCAGGACCGTGACGCGGTCGGCGATCAGCGGCAGTTCGGCCAGCCGGTGCGAGATGTACACGATGCCGATCCCGCGCGCCTTCAGGCGGCGGATCACGTCGAACAGGCGCTCGACGTCGTCGGCACAGAGCGAGGCGGTCGGCTCGTCGAACACCAGCAGCCGCACGTCCTTGCGGATCGCGTGGGCGATCTCGACCAGGCACTGCTTGGCGTGGCTCAGGGACGCGACAGGGTCGTCAACCGAAAGATCGAAACCCAGGTCGTCGAGGATCGCCTGGGCCCGTGCCCGCAGGGCCCGACGATCCAGCGTGCCGGGCACCGGGCCACCCGGCTCGTGGCCGAGCAGGATGTTCTCGGCCACCGTCAGGTTCCCCAGCACGCTCAGTTCCTGATAGATGACGCCGATGCCCAGGGCCAGGGCCTGACGCGGGTTCGTGAGGCGAACGTCGCGACCGAAAAGCGCGATGCGGCCGCTGTAATCCGCGAAGCGGCCGGCCAGGACGTTCATCAGGGTGGACTTGCCGGCCCCGTTTTCGCCGACGAGGGCGTGGATTTCGCCCGCCCCCAGGTCGAAGTCCACGCCGTCCAGTGCCCGGACCGCCTGGAAGGTCTTCTCGATGCCTTCCATCCGCAGGATTATGTCGCCGGGTTTCATCATGTCGTCGGTCGTCGTCGCCCCCGCCTTTGTAGTGCCGGCCTTTCGCAGGTTTTCAGGGTACCGCGGGCAGATGGAGGAAGCAAGCAAACGAAAGCGAACCGTCCCGCGTGCCGGGGGCGGCGGCCCCCCCCCCCCCCCCCCCGCAACCTGCCGCGGCGAATCCCGGGGTCCCCCATTGCAAAACCGCCCAATCCCCGCCAAAGTGTCCCCCGGAGAACGCCCGAAACCTTGACGCTGCGCGGGGGGTTGATACTTTCTGGGAACCGCCCACAGAGTCGCAGCGCTGCGACTGCCGAGGAGAGAAGCCCGTATGACCCGAGCAAGATCGACAGGCGTCGGGCTGGTGCTCTGTGACACGTCAACCGATGAGTGCCACGCCCCGCCGGGGCGTGCGCCCCCGCCAGGAACATGCTTTCGCAATCCCGGCGCGCCGGGACGAAAGCATGGCACCCCTCAGAACACGTGTCACAGGGCACTATCGCTCCTTGCGGTCATCCTCGCGCTGGGCCAGGCAGGTCCGGCGGCGGCTGAGGAAGCCCGACCGGCTGCCCCGAAGCCGGCCGACGTTTCCGGCACGGCCGGAACGCTGCTCGAAAAGGCCCTGGCCGGCTCGCTGGCCGATGGCGCGGAGGTCATCTTCGCCGCCCGCCAGCCCGGCAAGGACCCCCACTGGTACGCCAACTTCAGTTACTATGCCGAGAGTGTCAACCGCCTGACCTACGCCCCGGGGGGGAAACTGTACCGGCTCGACCTTGCGACCGGCCGCCTTCGGACCCTGCTGGACGATCCGAAGGGCGGCGTCCGCGATCCCCAGGTCCACTACGACGGCCGCCGCATCGTCTTCTCGTACCGCCAGGGCGACTCGTCGAACTACCATCTCTATGAGATCAACGCCGACGGCACGGGCCTGAAGCAGTTGACCGACGGCCCGTGGGACGACATCGAGCCCACCTATCTGCCCGACGGCCGCATCATGTTCGTCTCCAGCCGGTGCAAGCGGTGGGTCAACTGCTGGCTCACCCAGGTGGCCACGCTGTACGTGTGCGAGGCCGACGGCTCCGACATCCGCCTCGTCTCCTCGAACATCGAGCAGGACAACACGCCCTGGCCGATGCCCGACGGCACGGTCCTCTACACCCGATGGGAATACGTGGACCGCAGCCAGGTCCACTACCACCACCTGTGGAGCATCAACCCGGACGGCACGGGGCAGATGACGTTCTTCGGCAACCTGAATCCCGGCGTCGTGATGATCGACGCCAAGCCCGTCCCCGGGACGGGCGAGATCGTCTCGATCTTCTCGCCCGGCCACGGGCAGCGCGAGCACGCCGGCCCCGTCACGCTGGTCGACGCCCGCGCCGGGCCGGACGCCCAGGCGTTCGCCCGGCAGATCAGCCGGGGCGGCGAGTTCCGCGACCCGTATCCGCTCTCGGCCGACCTCTTCCTGCTGGCCCGCAACCACGAGTTGCTGCTGATGGACCGCCGCGGGCAGACGCAAACCGTCTTCGCCCTGCCCGAGGCCGACCGCAAGGCCGGCCTGCAACTGCACGAGCCGCGGCCGCTGCGGGCCCGCCAGCGCGAGCGCGTCATCCCCGACCGCATCGACCGGTCCGAGTCCACGGGCCGGCTCATGCTCGTCGACGTCAACCGCGGCCGAAACATGGACGGCGTGAAGCCGGGAGAGATCACGCACCTGCTGGTCCTCGAGACCCTGCCCAAGCCGATCAACTACACCGGCGGCATGGACCCGCTCAGTTACGGCGGCACGTTCACGCTGGAGCGCATCGTCGGCACGGTTCCCGTCGAGAAGGATGGCTCCGCCTACTTCGAACTTCCGGCAAACCGGGCGTTCTTCTTCGTGGCGATGGACGAGAACAACCTCTCCGTGAAACGGATGCAGAGTTTCACCTCGGTCGCGCCCGGCGAGACGACCAGTTGCATCGGCTGCCACGAACGCCGGACACAGGCGCCGCCTCCCGTCAGGCAGATTGCGGCGATGCGGAGGGCGCCGTCCGTCGTGACGCCCATCCCCAACGTGCCGGACATTATCGACTTCCCGCGAGACGTCCAACCGATCCTGGACCGTCACTGCGTAAGATGCCACGACTACGAGAAACACGCGGGCGGCAATCCGCCGAGCGCCGGCCCCGCTGCGGGCGGCGTCATATTGACCGGCGACCGAGGCCCGATGTTCTCGCACAGTTACTTCGACCTCACGATCCGCCGGCAGTTCGTCGACGGCCGCAACGAAGCCAAAAGCAACCTCTCCCCGCGGACGATTGGGACGTCCGCAAGCCCGCTCATGAAAAAACTCGACGGGAGCCATCACGGCGTCCGGATGTCGCCGGGGGAGATCAACGTCATCCGCTACTGGATCGAGTCCGGAGCAGCGTATCCGGGAACCTATGCGGCGCTTGGCTCGGGCATGATCGGAGGCTACGCCGAGAACAACCAGGTCGAAACCGATCACCATTGGCCCGAGGCCAAGGCGGCCAGCGAGACCATCCGGTCGCGGTGCGCCGCGTGCCACGGCGCTGCAAGTGATAAACGTGTCCCGATGAACCTCTCTGACGAGATCGGTATTTCCTTCTGGCAGATGAGCTTGAAGGACTCGCGTCTGCTGCACAGCCGCCACCGCGTCTGGAATCTCTCGCGGCCGGAAAAGTCGCGCATGCTCCTCGCGCCGCTCGCGAAGAGCTCGGGCGGTTTCGGCACGTGTACGCCACTTGGCGGAACGCCGGTCTTTGCTGACACACACGACCCCGACTACCGGGTGATCCTGTCGTTATGCGTGGCGGGCAAGCAAAGGCTCGATGAGATCACGCGTTTCGACATGGCGGACTTCAAGCCTCCGCGCCCCTACCTCCGCGAAATGACACGCTACGGCATCCTGCCCGCCGACCGCGACCCGGCCCAGGCCATTGACCCGTATGCCCTGGACCGGGCGTACTGGCGGGCGCTGTGGTACGTGCCGCCGGCGGCAGAAGTACGGCGGGATGGCTCCGCAGACGGCCAGGCACTTGGGACACCTTGAGAACGGAGAACGCACGGATGAAGAATAGGAAGCGACGGTGCACGATAGCAGCGCTCTACGCTCTGGTGGCGATGGCACTTGGCGGATTCACACCGCCGGCAGGTGAAGCCGCAACGCCGGCCTACCGGTCGCCCCTCGACCTGGCGTTCTCTCCCGACGGCAGGACCCTCGCGGTTTCGGACCACACCGCCGGCGTGCTGGTGTTGGTGGATGTGGCCGGCAAGAAGGTGGCTCGCGAGGTGGCCCTCAACGGCCAACCCGCCGGCGTTGCCTGGGCGGCCGACGGGTCCAGGACCTACGTCGCCGAACGCAACGCCGGGACCGTGGCCGAGGTGGACCCCTCCGGCGGAAAGGTGGTCCGCCGCCTGCCGGTCGGCCTCAGGCCGATGGGCCTGGCGCTCGCCGCCCGCCGGAACCTCCTCGTTGTCGCCAACACCGTGACAAACGACGTGTCGGTCGTGGACCTGGCGTCCGGCAAGGAGCGGGCGCGCATCCCGGTCTCTCGCAATCCGCAATTCGTCGCCGTGACGCCCGATGAAACCATGGCGGTGGTCGGCAACCTGCTGCCGAGGGACAATGCGTCCGACCCCCAGGCTGCCGCCAAGGTCAGCCTGATTGACCTGGAATCGCTGAAGGGCGTCGCGGACGTTAAACTGCCCGGCGGCTCGACGTGCGTGAGGCAGGTGGCGGTTTCTCCCGACGGAAAGTGGGCGTACGCCGTCCACACGGTCGGACGCACCACGCTGCCGACCACGCAGTTGGAGCGGGGATGGATCAACACGAATGCCCTCAGCATCATCGACCTGGCGACCAAGACGCTTTATGCGACGCTCCTGCTCGACCGCCTCGCCGAGGGGGCCGCCGACCCCTGGGGCGTGGTCCTGTCGAAGGACGGCAAAACGCTCTGGACGTCGCTCGCGGGGGTCCACCAAATCGCCAGGGTCGACCTGCAAGGCCTTCACTGGCTCTTGGAGGGCAAGGACCTGCCCCCCGCGCAACAAGGGCAGGGCGGACCCCGGTACGTCCCGGATATCTGGAATGAGATCAAGGCGGACCCGAAGCGGCGAGGGGAACTGGTCAACGACTTGGTCGCCCTCTACGGCGCCGGCCTGGTCGAACACAAGCCGATTGACGGCAAGGGGGCCGGCGTTCCTGGCCCGGGCCCGTCCGGCAAAAGCCTGAAAGGCCCGCGGGGAATCGATCTGTCGCCCGACGGAAAGACGATTGCCGTCGCGGTTTACTTTGCGGGAAAGATCGTCCTTGCCGACGCCGACACGTGCATCCCCGTCCATACCATCGCCGTCGGCGACGGCCCCGAACCGGACCAGGTGCGGCTTGGCGAGATATATTTCCACGACGCCGGCCTGTGCTTCCAGCAATGGCTCAGTTGTGCCACGTGCCATCCCGAAGACGGACGCGCCGACGGACTGAACTGGGACCTCCTGAACGACGGCCTGGGCAACCCGAAAAACGCGCGGTCCCTCCTCTGGTCCTATAAGACGCCGCCGGTCATGTCGCGCGGCGTGCGGAAAAATATGGAAGCGGCCGTCAACGCCGGATTCCGTTTCATCCTCTTCCACGAGCCGAAGGACAGCGAACTCCGGGCGGTCGAGGACTACCTGCGCTCTCTCAAGCCCGAGGCGAGTCCGTACTTGACGCCAAAGGGCGGCCTCTCCGACAGCGCCGCGCGCGGAAAAAAAATATTCGAGGGCAAGGCCGCCTGCGCTTCCTGCCATCCGGCCCCCCTCTTTACCGACCTGAAACTCTACAACGTGGGCACCCGCGCCGAACTCGACCGCGCCGATGCGTTCGACAACCCCACCCTGGTCGAACTCTACCGGACCGCGCCCTACCTGCACAGCGGCGAGGCTGTTGAACTGAAGGACGTGTTGACCACCTTCAACAAGCAGAACAAGCATGGCGTGGTGACCGCGTTGTCGAAAGAGGAACTCGACGACCTCGTGGCCTATCTGTTGTCGCTCTGAGGCCGGGCTCCCCGCGCGCCACACCAAAAAACACCGCGCGGCGGTTCTCCCGAACCGCCGCGTCGCCGTTCGTCCCCCGGCGCGCCACATTTAGCCGCCCGCCTTGGCGGGCGCGTATCGTGCCGTTCAATCCGCAACGTGCCCGCCGTGCCATGCCGCTTGCGGCTTTAGCGTCCGTCCACGGTTTAATATAGCGCGGCGGGTGTCCCCACCCGCCGTGATTCCCGCCGCACGCCGTTCGAGCCGCGGCCTTTGGCCGCGGTCACGTTCCCCGCCGCGCCGCCCTCAAGCGTCCGGGACTTTTCTTGCCGCGTGGGTGCGGCGGCTGTATAGTCGCCGGGCCATGGAACCCGTGGAGGAGCGGACATGACACAGCAGAGGCTCAAGATGGACCGCCGGGCTTTTCTGAAGACCTCGGCGGCGGTGGCGGCTTTCACCATCGTGCCGCGCCACGTCCTGGGCGGTGAGGGGGAAACCCCGCCGAGCGAGACGCTCGGCGGCGCCCTCATCGGCTGCGGGAGCCGCGGCGGCGGCACCTTCGCCGAACTCGGAAAGAACGTCCGAAAGTTGGCCATGTGCGACGTCCGCTTCCTCGACAAGGCCGACAACAAACTCTTCTACACCGACTTCCGCCGCGTCCTGGAACGAAAGGACATCGACGTGGTTGCCATCGCCACCCCGCCCCACTGGCACGCCCTCATCTCCATCGCCGCCATGGAGGCCGGCAAGGATGTACTCTGCGAGAAGCCCATGACGCGCTTCATCGCCGAGGGCCGCGCGGTCGTCGATGCCGAGCGGCGATACAACCGCATCTTCCAGGTCGGCACCTTCGGACGCTACGGCGCCATCAAGAGCGATAGGAGCCGACTCACCCACAAAATCATGCGGAGCGGCCTGCTGAAAAATTGCCAGGCCGTCCACATTGCCAAGGGCGGCCTGAAGGTCGCCCAGTGGAGCGGCATCGTCAACGCCACGCCCCAGCCCGTCCCGCCCAACCTCGACTGGAACATGTACTGCGGACCGTCGCCCCTCAGGCCGTATCACCCCCACCGCGTGGGCGGCACGCACCGCGGCTACTGGGACTACGAGGGCGGCGGCCTGGCCGACATGGGACAGCACCACTTCGACCCCATCCAATGGATCTACGGAAAGGACGACACCAGCCCCGTCGCCATCGAGGCCTACGCACCGCCAGCACACCCGGAGGTCTGCGGCATGTGGGGCTGGGTCGAACTGACCTACGCCGACGGACTCACATTCGTCATGGACAGCGGAGAGTGGGGCGAACCCTACTCACGCAAAAAGGCGGCCGACGTCCGCCTCGAAAACCTCCCCGAGGAAGACCAGAAAAAAGTCCAGGCGATGCCAGACCCCGAACCCTTCCCGACGTTCCCGGAGGCCGTCAAGACACGTCAGAAGCCGGGCGGACACGCCGAGGCGGCACACCGATGCGCCACCTTGCTGCACCTCGCCAACATCGCCATACGCACCGGACGCAAACTCCGCTACGACCCCGTCAACGAACAATTCATCGGCGACGAGGAAGCCGACCGCCTCGCCTACCAGCCGATGCGGGCGCCCTGGCACCTCTAACCCATCCGACCTCGAAAGGGAATACCCATGGAACCTCGCGAAGATCTGCTGAAACGCCTCGTAGCCGAAATGCCCGACCCCGACGAGCGCGGCATGTACTGCCACGTCGTCGTGAAAGACGCGAAGGGCCCCGACGGCAAACCACAAATCGAGACGACGCCCATCGACAAGGACAAAATCGAGAAGGCCGTCGCAGAGATACAGAAGTGCGGCCGCGACGCCGTCCTCGGACTCGTCGGCATGCTCGTCGAGCCGCTCGAAGGCGACGACGTCCAGCCCATCAAGGCCAAGTACGCCCTCCACGTCCTGGGGCTCTGCGCCTCCAAAATGCCGGGCGACGACGCACGAAGCGACTACGCCCTGGCGCTGGCGTCGCAACTGGGCGGCAACCGGTCCAAGGGCGCCCGGAAGTACCTCATCCAGGAACTCCAGGCCTTCGGACGCAAGGAGGTCGTCGCGACGCTCGGCAAATTCCTGACCGACGCGGACCTCTGCGAAACCGCCACCATGGCACTGGTCGCCATCCGCGACGGCGCCGTCGAACCGCTGCGGGCCGCGATCGCACAGGCCAAGGGCGCTTGCCGCCTGGCCGTCGTCCAGGCCCTGGGTGCGCTGGCCGACGCGGGGTCGGCCGAAACGCTCCAGCAGGCCCTCGGCGACACGGACCGCGAGGTCCGTATCGCCGCAGGATGGGGCCTGGCCAACATCGGCGCGGGCGCTGCCGCCGCCGCGCTGACCAAGGCCGCCGACGACTCCGAGGGCTGGGAACGCATCCGGATGACCGAGGCGTGCCTGCTCCTGTCGGAGCGGCTCATCGCCCAGGGCAAGAAGGACGTGGCCAAGGCCATCTACGCCCACTTGCGCGACACCCGCAAGGACCCCGCGGAAACCTACGTCCGCGAGGCCGCCGAGAAGGTCCTCGCCGCCTCGTAACCCCCCAGCGTGCCGTTCACGTTTAGCCGCGAGCCAACGGCGAGCGCGTATTGTGCCGTTCAATCCGCTCGCCACGGCTTGGAAACTGCCCGAGGACCTCTCCCCCTCGCCAGAAAAGTGTTTGTTGATTCCCAGGACCGTGATAAAATTACCGGGAATGTCCACGACGGTTGTGGGCGGGAGGCTATCCGGGGAATCCCGGTTGGGGCCTGCCGCTCGAACCGGAGCAAGGCATTTTACTGGTCAGGCTCGTCGGGCGCCTGATCGGTCCCAGGGCCGTGAACGGTTATAGGAGAAAGATAAAATGATAGTCAGAAATGGACATGCTTTCATTTTGACCGCATTGGCTGCGATGGCTTTTGCGGTCGTACTGCCGCCATCCCGTGTTGCGGCCGAGGGTCCTTTTTCTCCCCCCATGGGCTGGAACAGTTACACCGGCTACAGCATCGCCGTGACGGAAGAGGAATTGCTGAAAAACATCGATTTCCTCAGCGAGAAACTCCTGCCCTACGGCTACGATACGGTTACAGTGGATAACGGCTGGTTTTTGTCGGGTCAGGGCGAGGGAATCACCATGGCCCTGGATGCCTATGGCCGGCCTGAGTCGCATGAACACTTCTTTCCGCATGGATTGAAGTACACGATCGATTATGCCCACAAGAAGGGTGTGAAGTTCGGCATCTGGCTCCTCCGGGGGATCAACCGCAGGGCGGTGGAAGAAAATCTCCCGGTCGAGGGAACAAAGTACCGTATGCAGGATATTGTCAACATGAAGTCCGTGTGCCCGTGGGCCGTGGCGCCGTGGTGGAACTATGGCGTGGATATGACCAAGCCGGGCGCCCAGGAATACTACGACGGCCTGATCCGGAAGTACGCGGACATGGGCGTTGACTTCATCAAGTTTGACGACATCGTGCCGAATCCGGTTGAAGTGGAAGCGGTTGTAAAGGCGATCGGCAAGTGCGGACGCAAGATCGTTCTCAGCCTCTCCCCCGGCGATTACATCAAGGTCGAGCACAGCGACGCCTACAAAAAGGCGAACATGGTTCGCATCACCAGCGACATCTGGGACAACAAGGGAAGTCTGGAGACGACCTTCAAGCGATGGGAGGCCATGCAGGACTACGCAGGTCCCGAATCGGGAAGCTTTCTGGACATGGACATGATTTGCTTCGGCCGCCTGAACGTGACGCACAACGGCGGACGGGACTGCAAGTTCACCGAGGACCAGAAACGCACGTTCATGGTCCAGCGCGCTCTGGCGGCCTCGCCGCTCATGCTGGGCGGCGTGTCGTACACGATGGATGATTTTTCGCTGAGCCTGTTCACCCACCCCGACATCCTTGCCTGCGACAAGAACGCGGTCATCGGCAAACTCGTACATCGCGACGGCACCGTCGACGTGTGGAAGACGCCTGAACGCGGCAACGACAAGAACGGCTGGATCGGCATATTCAACCGGGACGGGAAGAACAAGGCGACGATCGAGGCCGGCATGGAGAAACTGGGGTTGAACGCCGGCGGGAACTACGCCCTGAAGGATATCTGGGCCAGGAAGATGTTGCCCGTTGCAGAGCGGCACACGTTCGAGATCCCCGCCGACGGCGTGGCGTTCTTGCGATACGAGCAGACAACTACCGGTGAGAGCACCGTGAACCTGGCCGTGGTCCAACCGTTGCAGCAGACCGGAGATGTCACGATGGATCGCAGCCCCGAGAATCAGCCGCTGGACCTGGGCGAGGTGGTCTACGCGACGGGCATCGGAGTGAGAGCAGGTTCCGAACTGACCTACGATGTCAGCCAACGTGCGGGCCGGTTCGAGGCGTGGGCCGGGATTGATCCCAACCTGTCCGCGCAGCGCTCGGGCCGCTTCTGCGTATATGCCGAACAGGATCTGGTGTTCGACAGCGGCCTGATCCATCAAGCCGCCAAACGCGGAAGCTCACAGAACCCCGCCCGTCCGATTCGCGTCGTGATCCCGCTCGACGGCGTCAAAAAGTTGCGCCTGACGTTTCAGTGTGAAGACGACAAGGACAAGGCCGCCTTGTGGGGTGGTTGGGGCGACGCGAAATTCGTGCCGGCTTCCGCCCCGGAGTATAAACTCGGCACGTATGAGGGCAAGACCTTGGCTGCAACGCCGCCGATGGGGTGGAACTCCTGGTGCCGTTACGGCACGGGCATCAACGAAGAGCTCATCCAGAAGGTCGCCGACGCGATGGTGGACAGCGGCATGCGCGACGCGGGTTACGTGTACGTCGGCCTGGACGACGGTTGGCAGGCCCCCGGTGCAAAGTTCGATGACAAGGGCTATCCGCTCTGGGACACCGAGAAGTTCCCCAGCGGCATGAAAGCGCTTGGCGACTATCTTCACGCCAAGGGACTGAAATTTGGGATCTACTCGCGCGCAGGATGGGTCAAGGGGCACGAGACGCAGTTTGCCGAAAGGTACGCCGAGTGGGGCGTGGATCTGGTGAAGTACGACTTCAGCAACAAGGAACAGCAGAAGGCCACGCTCGACGCCATCCGGGCCGCCGGACGCGACGTGGTCTTCTCCGTGTGCGAGTGGGGAAGCGAACGCCCCTGGTTGTGGGCGCCCGGTTTCAATGCGGAGATGTGGCGCACGACGTATGACGTGAAGGACAAATGGACCAGCCAATACGACAACAACGGTGGTATCGGCGTGCTGCGTTCGGCGCATCAGAACGAGGCGTTGGGCCCGTTCGTCGGTCCGGGACGCTGGAACGACATGGACATGCTCCAGATCGGCGTGGATGGGTTCGACTATGGACACGACCGGAAGAAGGCCGGGTTCGATATCACTCCCGACGAGGAAAGATTCCAGATGAGCCTCTGGGCGATTCTCGCCTCGCCCCTCCTGGCCGCCAACGACGTCACCACGATGAACGACCATACCAAATCGGTTCTGCTGAACAAGCAGGTGATCGCCGTCAACCAGGACCCCCTGGGAGTGCCCGGTTGGCGTATCAAGAAGATGGATCAGGTCGAGGTCTGGAAGCGCCCTTTGACGGGCGGCGACATCGCCGTGGTGTTCGTGAACCTCGACGAAAAGCCCCGCGATATCGACGTGACCTGGGCGCAATTGAACGTTCGCGGTCCGCGGGAGGTTGCCGATTTGTGGAACCATCGCAGTCTCGGCAAACACGACAAGCAGTTGGGTTTCGAAAAAGTGCCATCGCACGGCGTGGCCTTCGTGCGATTGTCGAAGTGACAGCGTCTCTCGAAAACCGCAAGGGA
>Ga0114918_10004194_pt1 | contig 12573 bp, 18 predicted proteins | sample LantaG_FD_87015 | JGI IMG/M metagenome (GOLD analysis project Ga0114918, IMG submission 87015) | Deep subsurface microbial communities from Baltic Sea to uncover new lineages of life (NeLLi) - Landsort_02402 metaG | ecosystem: Environmental > Aquatic > Marine > Oceanic > Sediment | place...
TCTGGAGAAGGTACTAATTCTCTTGCGTCAGGCATCATCTCTTCTTGGTCAGTTCCATAGTTAGGAGTAGCTATTCCAACTCCAGCTTCAGAAACTACTTCTGGAATTTGCTGTGCAGATTCTTTATCTCTCATTGAGAGTATTTTTTCTTTTATTATTTCAACAGCACCTTCAGGTAGAGCTTCGTGTAAGTTTTGTTCTCTAATCCCGTTAGCAATCAGAGCCTTTAACTCCTCGATATTCATTTGTTTAGACATAATAGTTCGTTTTTATATAAATATTAAGTTTTTTATTAAACCAATAACACTTGTTATTACCTAAAAAAATGCTTATTTATTAGTAAATATAAAAACATATGGCGAAAAACGGAAACAAACCAAGAAGGGAGAATAAAAAAATACCTAAACACGCTCAAGAGGAGATTGATGATTACAAAAACTCTACAAAAACAACGAATGAGTTCGTAAAAGTAAGGAAGTTAGATTTTAGACTAACTAAGAAACAGCGAGATGTTTTAGAGGTATTAGATTCAAATAAAATTGTAACTATAACTGGACCTCCAGGGACATCAAAAACTTTTATCGCCTGCTACTCAGCAGTACAAGCGCTTCTTGCTGGTAAATGTAAAAAAATAATTCTATCAAAACCAACCGAAGTATTATCTGGAACTAAAGACCCAGGAGCACTTCCAGGAACACTCGAAGAAAAGATGGCTGTTTATGCCGAATCATTTATTGATTCTTTTGAAGAGTTTTTATCTCCAAAAGACTTTAAGCACTTGTGGGATGAAAAAATGATAGAATTTAAACCAGCTCAGTTTTTAAGAGGACGTTCTTTAAAGGATTCTTTTATTATTATTGATGAGTTCCAAAACTTTGATATAAAAGCACTTAAGAGTATTGTTACTCGTCTTGGTAGAAATAGTAAGATTGTTTTTATGGGAGATACCAGACAAAATGATATTAATAAAAAACACGTTGCAGTTGATACTTTTAACAAAATTATTCAACCAATAGATGGTTGTGAAACGTTTAATTTTGAAAAAGAAGATATTGTTCGTGAACAAATACTTATTGATATTATAGATAGGTTTGAGAAATTTGAAGATGAAGGGAACATGCCTGCTACTATAAGAAATACTTAAACTGGGGTAATTTATATTTTTTACCCCTATTTATAATAAAGCATAAATTATGAATGTACAATATTTTACACCAGAATTACCTGGAGGAGACGACAAAAAGAAGACCGATAAAGGGCTTTTAAGTCGTGAGCAACTTATGGAAAACTCTAAGGAGAAGGCTCAAAAAATAGCTAATTCTAAAAACAATGGTCTTATGACTAAGAATGAAGGGAAATTATTAACAGACGATGGGAGAGAAATCTTCAATGAAAATAAATAAATTATGAAAGAGAATAAAAAGCCAGTCGAAAAAGGGTTAATTAATCCTGAAGATATAAAAACTCCTGCAAAAAAAGTTGAGAGAAAAATTTCTCTTAAAAATGATATTGTAGAAAGAGAAGGGGATATTAAAGTAGAAGACGGAAGAAAACTTCTTAAATAAAAATCATTAAAACAAAAAAAAGCTCACTAATTTAGTGAGCTTTTTTTTGTTATATAATTGCTTATTTAGGATTTTTGTACATTTTCTTTATGTTTCTCATAACCAATGGTTTTTCCATTTCTTCATACTTATTTCCACCAATATGTCTGTAAACATTTAAAGTTCCTTCTCCCCCAATAGAAAGAGTTGGAATTCTTAAAACAAATCCAGATTTTAATCCAGGTATGTTTGTATCCATAACCTTAAAGTTATTCGTATCTTCCATTTGTTTAACTAAATCTAAATAGTAATTTTGAGTTTCTATTCTAAGTCCCCAACCTTTTTGAAAGTCTTCGGCATTAAATTCATTCATTTCTTGATTCTTAAAGATGCCAGCACCTTTTGTATCAACATCATCAAACTCAGTTTGTAATTCAGATTTTTGTAAGTTTAAAAGCTCCATCTTTTGAGTGTAACTTTTAATCATAGATGATAACTCGCTTAATTGATTTTTTTTAATATCTCTTAAGGCAAGAAAATCTTCTTTATCCATAGCGGATTTTTCCTCGTTGTTAAGTTTGTCAAGATTTTTTTCTAAAAGACTAATATACTCATTAATCTTTTTCATTCTAATCTTGGTATCACTTCCCAATTCAGTCGAAGATTCTATTAAAAAAGAAGCCTGAGATTCTTTTATCATTCTCAGGCTCTCTTTTCTAATTATATCTCTAATTATATTATTGTCTTTATCATTCATTGATAGCTCTATTATAGCTTAGCAAGTCTTTTCATTCTTTCAAGCTCAGAGTTAAGAGCAGTTTTCTTAGCTGGAGTAAATCCTTCACTTAAAAGACCAGTACCAGGAACATTTACACCTTCCTTAACATGCTTATCTTTATCCATGTAATCATTAAATCTTGCTTCAGAATCTTGCGCTGGAGTTTCACCTTCGATTGGCTCTTCAAGGTCTTCGTTAAGAGATTCTTCAATCTCTTCTGTATCACCATCAACTTCGATAGTTTCTTCAGCAACGATTTTAGCTTCACCAATTTCTTCAACTTCTGATTCTTCTGATTCTTCTGATTCTTCACTTGCTCCCATTTCTAATCCCATGTCAGCAACCATTTCTTCAGCAGACTCTTCTTCAGATTCTCCACCCATTTTTTGGTCAAGTTCTTTTCCAAGTTCAGCAAACTTCATTTCAAAGTATCCAGCTTCTTCAACTGCAATTTCTTCTTCCTCTTCTCCACCTACTTCAAGGTTACCTTCAAATTCTTCGTCCTCTTTCAAGTGGCTTCCGATTTTTTCGAATTTCTCTCCGTATTTAGTATCACCTTCACCAGCTCCAGTCCAGCCTGTAGACTTTACTTTCTTAGTTCCAGATGCTTCTACTTCTGAAAGAGTTCCAGGTAAAGTTTCTAATTCTTCATTAATATCAGCAATTCTTGAGTTGATTTCCTCAGCTCTTGCGTTTTCTTTAGACATAGAAGCATACTCCTCTTTTATGATTTGTTGCAACTCTGCTTTTGTTATTTGAAATTTATCTTTCATGACTTATAGTGTTTTTCTTTTATGTTTATTTTGTTGATTCTTCAAGTTTCTTCTTAAGCTCTTCAATTTCAGCTTTAAGTTGAGAGTTTTCGTCAATGATGTCCTCATTGATTGAATCTTTAGCATCAGATGCTTCAAATTCTTTTTCTAATCTTGCGATGTTTGAAATGTTTTGGAAAGAGTCATCTACAAAACCATGCTTATGGTTATCAGACATATCTCCTACAAATCCGAAAGAACCAGCCATACCTACGCTTGCTTCGTTGATTGTACCAAGTTCATTGTTGATTCTTTTTACTTCTTCGTAAAGCTCTTCTTTTCTCTTGATTCTAAGACCTTCTTCGAAAACAGCTTTTTTAATAGCGTTTGGGCTAACTTTTGATTTGTTCATCTTTATTTGTTTTCTAATAAATATTCAAAAAAATTGATTTTCTTATAGCAATTATTTATTTTATCTGCAAAAGCTTTCTATTGCTTTTTTATATAAATAGAAAGAAAATGTATAAATCAATAAAAAACTAAAAATTTAATCATGGGAAAGTTAATTAATTCAAATCAAGAAGAATTTAATCAAATAATAGAATCGGAAACAGGGGTAGTTCTTGTTGACTTTTGGGCTGAATGGTGTGGACCTTGTAGAACGCTTGGTCCAATACTCGAAGACTTATCAGAAGAAGAAGATGTCACTGTACTTAAAGTAAATGTAGATGAAAATCCTGAATTATCAGCAAAATATGGTGTAAGAAACATTCCAGTTGTTTTTGCAATAAAAAATGGAGAAGAAGTTGACAAGCTTGTTGGACTTCACGATAAAAATGCTTACATTTCAATTATAGAGAAACACACAGAATCTAATGAGTCAGAAGATTAATGCCATAGTATTTAGCAAAGATAATGCAGCACAGCTTAAAATATTTCTTGATAGCACAATTAAGAATGCTTCAGATGTGTTTGACTTAAAAGTTGTTGTTAGTCATACTGAAGAAGATTATGATAAAGCATATGGTCGTGTTATAAATGACCCTACATATAAAGGTATAAGTTTTATTGGAGTTGAAACCGACTTTAAAGAGCAGGTTCTTGGGTTATTAAAATCAGAACATAAGTATTCTTGTTTCTTTCTTGATGATGACATTATATATAGAGAAGTTAAACTCGCAGACATTACCAGTCAAATAGAGTCAGATGATGATATAGTTTGTTTTTCACTTAGACTTGGAGAAAATACAACCAAATGTTACACGCTGGGTGCTGAGAATGTGATGCATGACATAGAAGGTTGTGGTAATAATTGTATGAAATGGGATTGGACACTTCACTATCTTGATTTTGGATACCCGTTTTCAACGAGTGGACATATTTTTAGGAGAAAAGATATTTATAAACTTGTTAGAAAATCTAATTTTATAAATGTAGAAGAACTTGAAGTATCTCTTTTTGATTATACAGAATCATTTCCAAGAAATCTAATGGTATCATATAAAACAAGCGCTTTAGTAAATGCTCCAGCTGGAAGAGTTCAGCAATCTATTGAAGATGATATGGAGATGGCCTATAAAAAAAGCGAAGCAAGAGTTAGAAGAAAGATAATGAATGCTAAATTTTTAGAAGGTAAATTTGCTGATTTAGATTCATTAGACTTTTCTAATATAGAGGGATGCCACCAAAAGCTCGATTTTGGAGATATGATTATAGAAACTTCTGCACTTGACAAAGTTGCGATAAAGAAGTTTGGAAAGAGATGGGATGAAGCAACTGAAGAAGAAAAATATGAAATAGATGAAATTTTTGATAAATTTCAAGAAATAGTAAAGCAAAAAGAGGAAAATGATTGATGCAACAAAAACAATACTTCGTGCCAGAAGAAAATTAGGAGCTCCTATTGTAGATATAGAGCTTACTGATGAACAAATGACATCTTTACTTAAGGATGCTCACGAAACGTTTAGACTATATGCTAACATGTCAGATATGTCAGAAGAGAAGTCTCGAAGCATAGAAGACTCTTGGGTAAAGAAATATTTCTATGCTCTTTGTAAAGAAACCCTCGGAAGAATAAGAGGTAAGTATAATGGAACTTTACCAATTCCTGGCGGAGATTTAAAGCTTGACTTCGAAAGTCTTCTTTTAGAAGCAGCAACAGAAAAGAGCTTTTTGAAATATGCTATTTTTGGAGAAAAAGAATTGCTTAAACAAAATCACGTTGAGAATGCTGTTTTAGTTTTCTATGTAAACACTGGAAACATGGACCCTGGAGAAGTTGGCGATTTTATGAACCACGTTCAAAAAAAGGTCGGAAAAATACCAGGATTCAAAATTTTCTTCCTTCCAATACAAAGTGAATCTAAAGTGGAGTGTATATACCCAGTTAGAACAGAGCTTGATGAAGAAGGTCAAAATGTTATAAGCAGACTAAATGAATATCTTAATGAAATAACAAACAAAGAAGATGAATAATAAGATTAAAATAATAATACCATTCTATAATCCAGGAAGTTTCCTGGAGCAATGTGTTGCAACTGCAATATTTAATAAAAAATAAGTTTTTACTTTAATTTTTAGTTTTTATTTCATATTTATATGTGTACACAAAGTTATAACAAATGAAGGAAGAAGGAATAAAAATAAGAATAGACTCAAAATTAAAGAATGAGTTTAAAAAAATTTGTGACCAAGAGTCAGTTACAATGTCAGATAAGATTCATGATTTTATCTTTAGAGAAATAGGTTCTAAAAAAATAAAAAGTTTAGAAAGTAATTTTGAAGAAATAATTAGACAAATGGGATATGAAAATGTTTATGTTGTAGATTCTCCTAACTTTTTTTGGGATAATAAAGAAAAAAAGATTTCTTCATATGAAGAAGGTGGGAAATTTCTTGGGATGTCAACATACATGATGAATATTTTAGAGTTTTTAAAAGAAAATTCTAATAAAAATATACTAATATATTTGAAAGGGTGTGACTTTTCTGCAAATAAAATTAGAGCATATGCATTTAAAGATGATTCAAAATGATAAAAATATATTACATTTCTAACAACAATAATCCAACAAATCCAGTTTATATTGGAATTACATCGAGAGATTTAAAAACAAGATTATCTGAACATATTAGAAATAATAATTCTGGAAAATTTAAAGACTGGATTAATACGCAAATTAACAACAATATAGAAATTTTAATTTCAGAAATAGAAATAGTATCAAAAAAAGAAATAAAAAATCGTGAAATATTTTGGATACAACATTTTAAAGAAAATGGATTTGAAATTTTAAATGGAAATAATGGAGGAGGAGGTCCTGTAGAATTAACTGATGAGCAAAAAAATAAATTAAGTGAATCAAGAATAGGAGATAAGAATCCGTTTTATGGAAAATCACACTCAACTAAAAGTCTAAAGAAAATAAGTGATAATAACGCAAAATACTGGCTTGGTAAAAAATTGCCTAAAAAAATGATTGAAAATTTAGTAGAAATTAACTCTAAATCAATAATTCAATTAAATAAAAATAATATTTTAATTAAAAATTGGAATTCTATAACTGAAGCCTCAATTTCTTTAAATGTAGATGCGAGCTCAATTGTAAAAGTTTTAAAAAACAAAAGAAAAACAGCTGGAAACTATGTCTGGAAATACAAAAAATAACAAATTCGTAATAATTACTCCATTTTATAATCCTGGAGAATTTTTAGAAAAATGCATATCAAGCATTGTAACACAAAGGTATGATAATTATAAAATTATATTTATTGATGATATGTCAACAGATGGCTCTTGGGATAAATTACCTCATGATGATAAAAGGGCAATTTGTATTAAAAATACAGTTAGAAAAACTGCATTAGAGAACATCCATGATGCAATTATGAATCACTGTGAGCCAGATGATATTTGTACGCTTGTAGATGGAGACGATTGGTTATATAATAAAAAGGTTTTAAGTAATTTAAACGATTTTTATAACAAACATGATTGTTGGATTTCTTATGGCCAAGCCTCTTGGACTGATGGTAGAAGAGGTTTTGCAACTGCATACCCAATAGAAGAATTTAAGGACGTTAGAAACGCTCCATTTAGAGTTTCTCACCTGAGAACGTTTAGAGCAGGACTCTATCAAAGCATTAAAGACCAAGACCCAACTTTTTCTCACCTTAAGGATGATGAAGGTAATTTTTATCGTTGGTCATATGATACAGCAATGATGTTTACAATAATGGAGATGGCTGGTCATGAGAAGACAAAGTTTAATGATACGATTCTTTATATCTATAATAGAGATAATCCCATCTCTGAAGATAAGGTAAATCAACAAGCTCAGTGGGATGTGCATAAGGCAGTTTCCACTAAGGCTCCAATGAAACAAATAGAAGATTACAAATGAACAACCATTTTACAATAGCGATAGATACCTGTAATCACAAAGACTGGATTGAAAGATGCATAAGTACTTGTGTTACTCAGAAGTACGATAACTTTGATGTTATTTTGGTTGATGCTATTTCTGATGACAATACTTTTGAGATTTCTCAGAGACTTGCTGAAGAACACGATAATTTAGAAGTGTTTCAAAATGAAGTTAGAATACCGCAAGTTGCGAATTTTTTATGGCTTAATGAAAAAGCTAAACCAGGCTCTATAGTTGTTTCTATAGATGGAGATGACTGGCTTAAGAGTAATAAAGTATTACAAAAACTAAATGATGTATATAACTCTGGAGAAGTTTGGATGACATATGGAACGTATGAAGAATTTCCTTACAGAGATGTATCAAGTATTTATCAACCATACCCTCAAGAAGTTATTGATAATAACTCATTTAGAGAACATAGATGGTTAGCATCTCACTTGAGAACTTGGAGAAAAGAGTTGCTGATGAAAGTTGATGTGAAAGATTTTAAAAGAGAAGATGGAGAATGGTTAGATACAACTGGCGACCAAGCTATAATGCTACCAATGTTAGAGTTAAGTGGAAATAGAAGTCGTCACATAGCTGAGGTACATTATATATGGAATGCCTCTAACGAAACGAGAGATGGGGCAATTAATGAAAATAGGCAAGTGGAATTATCAAATTACATAAGAGCAAAAGATAAATACACTGTTTTAAATGAATTATAATGGTCATAGGAAATGGGTTAATAGCCAGAGCTTTTGAAAAATACAAGAACTCTGACAATATAATTATATTTGCTTCTGGAGTATCAAACTCTAAGGAGGATAGGGATACTGAATTCACACGAGAAGTTAATTTATTAAGCAATCATTTCGACACAACATCCAGATTAATTTATTTTAGCACCTGCAGTATTGATGACCCAAGCCTTAAACACTCTGAGTATATAGCTCACAAAATAAGGATGGAGAAAGTGATTAAAAGGAAGTTTCCTAACAGTATCATTTTTAGATTACCAAACGTTGTCGGTTCATGCGATAACCCAAATACATCTTTTAATTACTTTAAAAACAGAATAAAAGAAACTCTTCCAATAACAATAGAAGAGCACGCAACAAGGTATTTTATAGACTCAGATGACCTTACTGTTTTGTTGCCTTACTTCATAGAAAAAGACATTGATGAAAATGTATCTCAAACAATAAACGTTGTTCTTGATAATAAAATTTATGTAAAAGATATGATTGAAACTATGGAGGAAATTATTGGAAACAATATTGACAAAACATTTATTGATAAAGGTTCAAACTATGATGTTGACAATAAATTCTTTAATGAATCATTAATTGATTTCGGAGCTCCAGATGCATTTATAAAACCAGAAAATTACAATTACAATTTAATAAAAAAATACTTATCCTAATGAAAAATATTTTTGAAACACTTGAGAACAATAAGTTCAGCTATAAAGAAATAAGAGATAAATCAGACATCTCTTTAATTGATGAAAACGAGTATGACATGAATGTTATTATCGGATTCCAAGGTAGACAAGAATTCTTTGCTCCGCTTATAGAGTCATTTAAAAAAGCATTTGAATACTATAAAGGTATTGATAGTTCGAAGACGTTTTGTTTTACTTTTGTTGAGCATGACCATTTTCCAAACAGCAAACACTTATTAGAAGATAAGGTTAACTATATTTGGACTCCAGGAAATGTTTCTGAAAAATACAGCAGAAGTTTTGCTTATAATTTTGGAGTAAAATATTCAAACAAAGCAAAGCACTACGTGTTGCACGATATAGATATTCTTGTTAAGGAAAACTTCTTTGAAGAATTGTATAAAAATTTAAAAGATTCAAAATGCATGCAGACATATGGTAAAAGACGTGTATTGTATTTATCACAGGAGCTTACTCCAAAGGTAATAGCAAAAGAAGTTGATTTCAGTACGTTTGATGAGAATACTCCAGATGTAAGCTTGCCTATGTTTGCTGGTAAACCTGCGCTCGGTTCAAAGGGAGGCTCTATAGTTGTTGAAAGAGAAATGTATTACCAAATAGGAGGGTTTGACCCAGAGTTATTTTGGGGATATGCAGCTGAAGACCAAATGTTCTGGAATAAGGCAGCAACCATTCTTGGAGAAGTTAGCTATGCTGATAATCCACCAATAGATATTTTTCATATGTGGCATCCACCAACAAGCAATACAAACCCATTAGTACACGAAATGGAAAGCTATATGCACCAGTATAATGGAATGAAAAAGAAAGACAGATTCAAATATTTAGAAATTCAAAAAAACGCATTTAAAGATGAATAAAGCATTTATATTTACAGAAGCTTATGGTTGTGGTTTAATATTAAAAAAGTGCCTTGAGTCCTTTTTTGAATACCACCCTGAGACAAAAGTTCACGTATTCGGAACACACAAAGATTTTAAAGAATTAGGTAAGTTCAAAAATGTAGAATACATGGAGCTTAGCGATGACCTTGAATTGAAGGAATGCTTTAATCACGGACACATGGGAACAGCTCACATAGGAGCAAGAGTTATAAAGGAATTTTCAAATGGATACGATTATATTATTCATTTTGATAGCGATGTTATTTTTAGAAAAGAATCTATCTCTTTGCTTACTGATAAAATAGACGAAGGGTATGATATAGTTGGGCCAAGAAGATGTTATGAAAATAATATGAATGGGAAGACTGACCTTGTAGGTTTAGAGGATGTTTCTCAAACCTATTTCTATGCTTTCAATAAGACTAAGATAAGTGAGTTCGAGTTTCCAGCATTAAGACAAATGGTTGTTGGTTATCATAATCCATTAGGACATCCAATTCTTGATTATTTTGACCCAGTTTGTTTTGACATATTAAATAATGGAGGAAATATTTGTTTCTTATCTCCAGATGATGTTGGAGGATTAACTCCAGAAGGAAACAGAAAAAATAGTCATCCCAAATTAAATGATGATATGGACTTTGGAAACAATCTAATGCATTTTGCTGGAGTTGGTTCTGGACAAAGTTTTGTAAATAATGGTATTGGTAATGCTTCAGATACTTATGCAAGTTGGGCAAAAGAGAGATATTCTTTGTATATGAAATTATTTTATAATGAGGACATTGGTATTGAATTTAATGAAGAATCCTATGAAATTATAAAAAAAGCATTAAGTGACTTAATTTAAGTTTTTTATTACTATTTATTTAAAAGGGAATAAAAATGAACAAAAAAAGAGCGACATATAATATATCTAATTCTATTCTTGAGGAGTTTGAAGAATTTACATCTAAAACCGCATCAAACAAATCTCGGCTTGTTGAGTTGCTTATTTCAGAATGGATTGAAAATCAAAAGAAAGTTATTTATGAAAAAAAGGGTTAATGGATATTGGGATGACTTTGAAACGTTAAAAGAATTTTTGCTTCCGAAGTGTAATGAGCTTGGAAGAATGCTAACTACTCGTGAAGTTTTAAAAATAAAAGGCCTTAATCATGCATTAAAATTACATGGAGGAATCATTGAAGTATCCAAAAAAATAGGATTTAATACATCAAGTCAATTTAAAACTCCATCTGGAAATATAGTAAAATCAACCTATGAAGTCATATTAGATAATTTTCTTTACTTAAATGATTTGAATTACGAGTATGAAGGTAAAATATCGGATGATTATAATTATTTGTTTGACTTTAAGGTTGATGATTATTTTATAGAAATATGGGGACTAAGAAATAAAGAGTATAATAAAACAAGAAAACTGAAGGAGTCGATATATAAATCTGAGAATATAAAACTTATCAGTTTAGATAGAGAGTTATTTAAAAAGACTTTGCAGGAAATAAACAAAGAGTTAATTTTTATTTTTAAAATTAATGATATTATAATTAAAAATAAATATACAGGAGATGTCAACAAACTTTTAGAATTTGAATCTTATAACAAAGAAATAGTTTTGTTAGAAATGTATAATGAATGTATAAGACTTGGTTTTAATAAGCTTCCTACACAAAAATGGTGGATTAAAAACGGATTCAAAAGGCACGTAATTTTCATATGGAACAACAAACTTAAGATGTCTGACATTTCTGAAGAATTTGGGTTTGAAATAGATATTAAACCATATAATTATTGGAAGAATTGGGACAATGTAGAAGCAGAGTTAATTGCTATTTGTGAAAAATTAAAAGGATTTCCAACTTACAAATATCTTAAAAAAAATAACATGGGAGCTCTTCTTAGAGGAATCCAAAATCACCACGGAGGATTAGTTAAAGCTTCGGTAAAACTCGGATTTCAGAGTAGTGAAAATAAGTACATCAAAAAATTATAATATAAACCTAAGTGAAACAATTAATAAATAGTACCAGTGAGCCAGGATGGCCAAACATAGAAGTTGAATTTAATAGGCCAATAGAATTGTTTGTTGATAATTTTGCTGGATATGACCCAAATAAAAATACGCTTAAGATACTTTGGGTTAAAGAGTCTGAAGAGATAAGTAAGTTTAAATCTCACGCCATTGAAAATCATAAAAAATTTGATGCTATCATTACATATGATGAAGATGTGATGAATCAGTGCGACAATGCATATTTCATGGAATTCGGTACAGCTTGGGTTCATGATTTTGATAATGAAACACCAAAGAAATTTCAAATATCACATCTCACAGGGTTTAAAGAAATGACTGAGGGTCATGTTATGAGAAAAAAAGTTCATTATAAACAAGGTAAAATAAAAACAAAAAAAGATTTTTACATTAGCCGTCATGGTGGAGTAGAAGATTCTTTTGATAATAAACATCTTGGAGATAGTAAGAATCCTTTATTCGAATCTCAATTTCATATTTGTATAGAAAACTCACAACAAAAAAACTTCTTCACAGAAAAACTAATTGATTGCTTAGTTACTAAGACAATTCCTATATATTGGGGCTGTGAAAATATAGAAAAATTTTTTGACACAAATGGTTTCTTTATAGCAAAAGACGTTAAAGATATTATTGTAATCTGTAACTCATTAGATGAAAAAACCTATGAGGACAAACTAAAATATGTAGAAAATAA
>Ga0114918_10004195_pt1 | contig 12573 bp, 18 predicted proteins | sample LantaG_FD_87015 | JGI IMG/M metagenome (GOLD analysis project Ga0114918, IMG submission 87015) | Deep subsurface microbial communities from Baltic Sea to uncover new lineages of life (NeLLi) - Landsort_02402 metaG | ecosystem: Environmental > Aquatic > Marine > Oceanic > Sediment | place...
AGAAAGAAAGAGAGAGAGAGAGAGAGAGAGAGAGAGAGAGAGAGAGAGAGAGAGAGAGAGAGAGCAAAGATCGAAGAAAAGGGGGCAAACGAAAAAAGTGAGAGAGCAAGAGAGAGCAAGAAAAAGGGTGAAAGAAAAAGAAGCACTCGACCTTCAACCTCCGCGCTCTCTCTGTCTCTCTCCTCTCAAGCGAAGGAAAAAGAGCTCGTGGAAATAACACACACACACACAACGACGAAGAAAGAAAACAGAAACAGTAACCAAACACACTCGGAAAACCACCCTCTAATTCCCTCCTCCTGCTCCTCCTCCTCCGAGCCCGCCCGCGGCGACAAAGGCCGCGCTCATCTTCCTCGGCTGACCACCACCGCCACCGGCAGCGTCTATCGCGGCCTTGTCCTCCGCGATCCTCGCCCTCCACCGCTCCGCGTCGGCGGCCGGCAGCTCCGCGTCCAGATCCGACAGGTTCCCGCGGCTAGGGGAGCCCGAGCGGCGGGAGCCGCTGCTGTTGGAATTGGAACCGGCGGCATTTCCGCCGCCGAGGACCTGCCCGACCATCGGCATCACCGACGCGAGCAGCTGGTTGAAGTCCGGCGGGTTCTGCTGCTGACCTCCTCCACCGCTTTCTCCTCCTGCTCCCCCTCCCGCCATCTGGCCCATGATCTGGCCCATCGCCGGGGAGGACGCCAGCTGGCCGATCATGTCCATCAGTCCATTGGCTCCGCCGCCTGCTCCTCCAGCTCCAGCTCCTCCAGCTCCGCCACCGCCGCCGAGGAGGCCGCCGAGCAGCGCGCCAAGGTCCGGAGGGGCAGCAGCAGCAGCACCAGCCGCGCTGTTCCGAGAGCCTGCACCCGCCCTCCTGCTGCTGCCGCTGCCGCCTCCGGCGGCTCTCCTCGAGGCCGCAGGGATCTCCTCGACGCTCGCCTGGCGCTGCGGCGCCGCCGCCGCCGCAGCCGCGCGTGGCGCGCGCGCGGGCAGAGCCGGGCCCCCTCCTCCTCCTCCTCCTCCTCCTCGCCCGCCGCCTCCGCCTCTCGGGGCGAGGCCTGCGCCTCCGAGGCCCGCAGGGCGAGAAGCAGGAACAGGAGCAGGAGCAGTGGGAGCAGCCGCGGGAGCAGCAGCAGGAGCTGCCGGAGCAGCGGTCGTCGCCGCCGCCGTCGCCGCCGTCGCCGCCGTCGCCGCCCCTCCACCTCCACCTCCACCACCACCCGCATTCCCTTCCCACGCCGGGAGCGTCACGCTCCCGGTCCTCGCGGCCTGCGCCATCGCCGCCTGCTCCACGGCCACCTGCGCCTGCTGCGCCGCGGCAGCGGCGTACCTCGCGGCGCTGGCCGCCGACGCCGCGGCGGCGCCGCGCGTCTCCTCCTCGACCTGCGCGTCCGTCAGCGGCGGCGCGGGCTCCTCGTCCGCCGCGGGGCCGCCGCCGCCGCCGCCGCCGCCGCCGCCGCCGCGCACCGAGGCCGCGGAGCGGGCTATCACCGTCGCGAGCGACTGCTGGAGCACGGCGCCGAGGGCGTGGCGCCAGCTGGAGACGGGGGAGGAAGAGGTGGTGCTGGTGGTGTTTTCCGCTGCTGTTGCTGTTGCTGCTCCCGTCGTCGCCGCCGATGCCGTCGTGTTGGCCGCCGCCGTCGCCGTCGCGTTTGCCGCGGCGCGAACGGCCCCCCCGACCGCGGCCCTCGCCAGGGCCGCCAGCTGCGGGTGCGCCGCCAGCGACGTCTCCAGGGCCCCCAGCGCAGGGGCCAGGTCGACGACGGCGACGGAGCCGTCGGAGAGGTGGACCGACAGCGAGTCCCGCGGGGGAGGCGGGGCAGCGGAGGAAGCGGAAGCGGAAGGAGGAGAAGGAGAAGGAGAAGTTGAAGCCGAAGCAGCGGCAGCACCGACGGGCACGGTGACCTGCTGGACCACGACCGTGCCCTGCACCGGGGGCCTGGGCCCCAGGAAGCCCGGCTGCGGCTGCCCGCGGGCGAACGCGGAGATCGCCGCCGCGAGCGCCGGCACTGACTGCTGCGGCGGCGACGGCGACGGAGCGGAAGCAGCAGCAGAAGAAGTTCCGCTCCCTCCGCTCCCTCCGGCGGCCACCACGAACACCGGGATGTGCGCCGACGTCGCCCCCAGCAGCGGCGCGCCGTCTCCCGAAAGAGCCGCCAGCGTCGCCGCGGCCAGCCTCGACAATTCAGAAAGAACAGCGGCGGCCGACTCGGCGGCGCTCATGACGTCGACCGCGGCGGCGCCAAGCCGGTCCAGCTGCAGCCTCGGCCGCGCCGCGTCGCTGCCGTCGCCCGCCGCAGCTCCGGCTCCCGCGACGCCGGCGGCGTGCAGAGAGCGGCAGGCGCCCAAGAGCGCGTCGATCCGGGCCGGGACCGCGGCCGCGGCGCGCCGCCCGAGGCGGGACGTCGATAGCGCTGCGAGGCGGATCAGCGCCTCCTCTGCGGCGAGCGAGCGCGAGGCCGCCGCCGCCTCCGGGGACTGGCGCTGCCTCGAGTCGAGCTCGCGCACGGCGGCTGCGGCGGCGCGGACGACCTCTTCGTCCTCGTCCTCTTCGTCGGCGGTGTTGTTAGCGTTTCCGCCACCACCTCCACTGCCGCTGCTGCCGCCGCTCGCCCTCGTGCTCGCCCTCGAGAGCGCGGCCCTGCGCGCCGCGTCGGCGAAGCCGCCCGCGGAAGACGCCAGCCTGAGGTCCGGGCGCACGGCGGGGGTCGGGGGGTGCGCGGCCCAGCGGTTGCGCTCCAGCGCCGAGAGCGCCGCGGAGAGCGAGGCGATGAGGTGCTGCTGCAAGGGAGGAGCAGAAGAACCTCCTGCTGCCGCCGCCTGCTGCGACCGAGGGGACGCCGGGATGCCCCCCTGTCCCATCGAGCTCAGCGCCTGCTGCAGCGCCGCGGCGGCCTGCGTCGACAGCGCCGCCTGCATTGCTGCGCCGATGCCGCCTCCCATTCCCATGAAGAAGCCATCTCCCCCCGCGCCGCCGCCGACGCCGCCAAGGGGACCCGGGACGGCGGCCACCCCGGCCGCCGCCGACGCAGGCACCGCCGGCACGGAGAACGCAAACGGCAGCGACACGCCATCCAGGTCGCCGCTGCCGGCGTGGTCGACGTCTGCCGAGCGAGACACCAGGTGCAGCGTGCAGCGGTCGCCGACGCCGAGCGAGCGCAGCGTCGCCGAGGCGTCCGGGCCGAGCTCTCGCCCGCGGAAGATGAGGCGCTGGGTGGCCGCGGGCACGCCCGTGGGCTCGACCAGGAGCTGCTTGAGCTCGGCGACGGTCGCCTGTTGTTTGTTGTTGGAAAGGGGGAGGAATGAGAGGGAGAGTGAGTGTGTGTGAGAGAGAGGTCGAGGTCGGGGTTGAGAGGAAAGAGAAAGGAAGGAGGACAGCGACGGCGATCGCTTCTTTCTTTTTTCTTCTTCTCTTTCATCTTCTTCTTCTCTCTTTTCTCTCTTTTCTTTTTTCTTTTTTCTCGATCAGGTGCGCAGAGACCAATCGATGTCCTGTGCACGCTCTCGGCGGAGAAAAAGAAGAGGCGAGGAAAAGACGCGGGCGAAGAAGAAGAAGAAGATGGAAGGCCCATCGAGATCGATGGGACGACAATGAAGAGAGAAAAGAAAAAACTAAAGAAAAAAAACGCACCGTCGAGCTTATCGAGACGACGTGCGTCGCCGGGGCGAGCGTGCGGATCGAGAGCGTGATGGTAGTTGGGGCGGCTGCTGTGTCGCCGCCGGGGGCTGGATGCGGCGCCGGCGCGGACATATTGGCTTTTGGAAAGTAGAAGAAGGAAAAAAAAGAAGAAGAAGCAAAGTGATCGAGTTTCTTCTTCTTCTTCTTCTTCTTCTTCTTCTTCTTCTTCTTCTTCTTCTTCTCCAACCTCTTTTCAAGGCTCTCCTTCTCTCTTTCTCCCTTTCGAATCGAATAGTAACAAAAAAGCCCCCCCCCTCTCTCTCTCTCTCTCTCTCTCTCTCTCCCCCTCTTATCCCCACCCATCCGTCCCAATTTCAAGCCAGAAGCGCCCTCACAGCAGCTGCAGGGTCTCCTTCCCTCACCAGGCTCTCCCCGACCAGCAGGGCGCCGCACCCGTTCTCCACTGCAAACGCGGCGTCGGCCGGCGTGAACACGCCAGACTCGCACGCGACGATCTTGCCCGCCGCCAGCGCTTTTTTCCCGGCGTCGCTCGCCATGATCTGCCTGGTCACGTCCAGATCCACCTTAAAAGTGCCCAGGTCGCGGTTGTTGATCCCCAGCATGGCCCCTTCCAGTGCCTCCTCCCCCAAACTCAAGACGCGCTCGAGCTCCGCGACGGTGTGCACCTCGACCAGCACCTGCAGACCGACCTTTCTCGACGCCGACAGCAGCAGGCGCAGGTCCTCGTTGGGCAGCACCGCCGCGATCAGCAGCACGGCGTCCGCGCCCGCGGCCCTGGCCCGGTAGAGCTGGTAGGCCTCGACCACGAACTCCTTGGCCAGGATGGGGAGCGAGTTGCCGCTCGCTCTTATCTGGGTGATGAAATCAAAGTCGCCCTGGAAGAACTTTTTGTCCGTCAAAACGGAAAGGCAGGTCGCGCCTCCGGTCTCGTAGGCGCTGGCGATGCGAACGAGGTCGAAGTCGGGCTGGATCACGCCCTTGGAGGGCGAGGCCTTCTTGACCTCTGCGATCAGCCCCGGGCGCGCCCCTCCCCTGCTGCCGGCCTTGAGCGCGCCGATAAAGTCGCGCGGCGGCGGCGCGGCCTTGGCGGCCATGACCACGCGGGCGAGCGGCGCCTTGGTCCGCATCTCCTCGATCTCGTAGGCCTTGTACCACACGATCTCCTCGAGGATGTTCCGCGGCGAGTTCTCCTCGGACTGCGGGGTGCCGAAGGCGAACTCGCCGCACGGCTGGGTGGCGCGCCCGCCCGGGGGCCTGCGGCGGATGAAGACCTCCTGAGGCGGGAGGGAGGAAGGAGGGGTCCGAGAGAGCGATTAAGAGTGAGTGGTGGTTGTTTCTTTTGGTGTTTTTCTTTCTCTTTCTTCTCTTTTTTGTTGTTGGGGGGGGAAGGGGGATTAGTGTGCTTGCGCTTGGCGAGGAGGAGGAGGTTGGTGGAGAGGAAGAGGAGGTTTTGGTCGTCGAGCAGAGCGCGGCTAGCGCCAAACGGGAAAAAAGAAAAAAGCGACGGCGAGTTTCCTCTATCTGATTCGTCGTTTCTTTCTCTCTCGCATCCGAGTGGCGCGATTTCGAATCCAATTGCACGGTCGATCGCGACGCGACGTGCATGACCTGCTCATGGTAAGAGAAAGCCAAAAGCGCACCTCTGCCTGCGTGGCGCGAGCGGGACGCATCCGGGCGGCGTGCGACGACGATGACAGCGACGGCGACGACGACGTTGATGGCATCGACGAAGAAGGAGAGAGCGGCGCCCCTCCTCGTGCCGACGCCGCCGAGGAGGGCGAGAGCAGGGCGGCGGCGCGCATGTGGTGAGTGTGCGAGAAAGTAAGAGCTTTTGAGAGCGCGAGAAAGAGCTCGTTCTCTTCTCTTCTCAATTCAACAAGCTCGGGAAGAAGAAGAAATTTTTTGAGAGGAAAGTCGAACTTCAAAAAAAAAAAAACGAAAAAAAAGAGGCATCGATTCTCTCGCTCTTGTTTACTTTCTCTTCTCTCACGTCTACCTCTCTCTTCCAACCTCTCTTTCTCTCTCTCTTTTCCTTCATCGAGGACAGCAGCAGAGGTCGTGCGCTTTTTCCAGAGCGCGTGGACTCTCCTCAAGTTTAACGAGAGAGAAGAGAAAAGAGAGATTAAAAGCTCTCGTTATTCCGGCATCAAAAAGAAAAAGAAAAAGCAAAGCAATGGCCAACTCCGGGGGCTTCTCGTTCGACCTATGCTCGCGCAACGCCGTGCTCGAGCAACGCGGTGTAGTCGCTCCTCGCCTGAAGAAGACGGGAACGACCATCGTCGGGCTGGTGTACAAGGTGAGAGGGGAAGAGAAGGAGAAGAGATGGCCATCGATCGATCGATCGCGCGGGTGTTTTTTGAGTTTTTCGATTTCGAGGCCCTTTTCGAGCTTCATTCGGTCCCTCGCTTGCTCCTTTTGCGAGCTTGAGCGACACGAGGACGATTGGGCGACATCAGAGAAGTGGAGACAAGTGGAAGAAAGGCTCTGGATAACGGAGAGAAGAGAAAGAGAAAGAGAGAGAGAGCGGGGTGGCCGACTTGAGGCGATCGACGACCTCTCTCAAAAAAAAACTCAACCTCCTCAACCTCAACCTCAACTGCTCTTCCTTCCCCACTCCACTCCACAACCAAACCAACCAGGACGGCGTCGTCCTGGGCGCGGACACGCGCTCCACCTCCGGCTCCACCGTCGCGGACAAAAACTGCGAGAAGATCCACTTCATCGCCCCGAACGTCTACTGCTGCGGCGCCGGGACCGCAGCAGACGCCGAAAACTCGACCGGCATGGTCTCTTCGGCGCTCGCCTTACACCGCTTCGCGACGGGCCGCGCCTCCCGCGTCGCCACCGCCCTGCAGATGCTGAAGTCGCACCTGTTCAGGCACCAGGGCCACATCTCCGCCGCGCTGGTCCTCGGTGGGGTCGACGTCGAAGGTCCCCACCTGTTCACGGTCTACCCTCACGGCTCCACAGACTCGCTGCCGTTTGCGACGATGGGGTCGGGGTCTTTGAATGCGATGGCTGTTTTTGAAGCAGACTACCGCGAAGGGATGGAGGAAGAGGAGGCGGTCAAGCTGGTGGCCAGGGCGATCAGGGCCGGGATCTTCAACGACCTGGAGTCCGGGTCCAACGTCGATGTGTGCGTCATCCGCAAGAAGGCGAAGAAAGTCGAGGAGGCGGAAGCACCGACTTCGACGACGGCAGCAGCAGCGGCGGCGGCGGCGCCCTCCTCCTCCTCCCCCGACGACCTCGTCGAGGTCGACTACAAGCGAGGCTTTGAGATCCTCCAGGGCCGCACCTACGAGCGCGCCAACCCGGTGGTGTACGCCAAGGGGACCACGCCCGTGGTGGCGACCAAGGTCATGCCGCTGCACTCGGCGGTGCGGGTGCTCGAGGGCGAGCCCGCCGAGGCGATGGAGACGGCTTGAAGGAGTTTTTTTTTTGTTTAAAAACTTTTTTCTTCGTCTTTTGTTTATTTCTCCAACCGAAAATCCCGCTGCTGCTTTCGTTTTTTCTCTTAGTTTTCTTTTGTGTTTTTGTGTCAAAGAGGATCGAGAGAGGAAAAGAAAGGGGGGAAAGGTGGCTTGATGATTTTGTTTATGTTGTCTCTGCGCGCACGAGAGAGAGAGAAAGAAGGAAGGGAAAGAGAGAAAGAGGGAAGGGAAAGAGAGAAAGAGGGAAGGGAAAGAGAGAAAGAGGGAAGGGAAAGAGAGAAAGAGGGAAGGGAAAGAGAGAAAGAGGTCGAGGGTCGAGGTCGAGCTCGTCGTCGAAAAAAACTCTTTTTCTTCTCTCTTCAACTGCGGCGGGGAAGCAGGCCCTTTTTTCTTTTCTTTTTTTTCATAATCTTTATTCTCAGAAATTGCACGGAAGAGAAGGGGAGAGAAACAACAACACAAAACAACAACACACAACGAGTTTTTGCTTCCCTCGAAGGAGGAAAAACAAAAAAGCAAAAAAGCCAAAACGCCAAAACGCCAAAACGCCAAAACTCTTCTCTCTCAACTCTTTTTCTCTGTCTCTCTCTGTCATTCTATATCCTTCCCAAACTCAGAAGAACTAAGCAGATTAAAGAACCATCAAACAAGATCAAACGACGAACGCAGCAGCAGCCCACAGCGCCGCGATCGCAGCCTCCGCCGCCAGCACCCCGGGGCTCGTCAGCGGGCCCAGAGGCACGATGTCGGGACGCAGCCACGCAGCAAGCCCCCCACCGGCCACTGCCCCGACGGCCAGCGCCCCCAGGGACACCAGCGCCGCCGTCCGCAGCGGCAAACGCTTGGCGTCTGCCAGGAACCAGATAGACAGCCCCAGGGAAGCCGCGAGCTGCAGCGACGCCGTGTCGACCGCCGCGGCCGCCGCGGGCTCGGTGACGCCCTGGGCCAGCGCCCAGGCCGCGAGGCCTCCGAAGGCCAGGGCCTGCTTGGTGGCGAGGTCCGTCGGGGGGGTGACCAGGGCGATGGGGAGGGAGCCCAGGGCGATCTTGGAAGAGGAGGAGGAAGAAGAGGAGGAAGAGGAAGCGCGCTTTTTGGTTCCTGTGCCTCCTCCGCCGCCGCCGCGACCGCTTGCACGTCCGCTCGCACTTCCGCTCCCGGGTCCCCTCCTCGGAGGCACGCGAAGGTCAGCGTACCTCACCGAAGCCTCGACGGGGGCCTCGCCGGACAGCCGCCGCGCCATCGAGTTCATCAGGAGCCTGTCGTAGGCGAGCTCGATCTGTGGGGTGGGGTGGGGTGGGGGGGGGGGAAGAGGGCAGAAGAAGAAGGAAGGGGAAAGAGATATTTTGAAAAGAGGAGAGAGAGAGAGAGAGCAACGCCGAGGTCGATGAAGAGAGAGGAAAAAAAAAACGTGAGCGAGGGTTTTTCCGTTTGCGTGGCTCTTTTTCCTCTGTCTTCTTCTTCAGTTCTTCATCATTCCGTCTCGAATCGCACAGAAAAGAAAGCATTAGGTCCGCCACGCGAAGAAAGAGCAAACCTAGCTCGGGGTCTTTCGCTTCCAAGCAAAAAGAAAGAAAGAAGCATTCTCGAAATTCTCACCTTGGCGAGCTTCTCGCCGTTGCCCTTAGCATCGGCGAGCGCCCTGTTCTTCGCCGAGACCAGGTCGAACTGCGCGCCCTCCGCGACGCCCAGCGCCGCGTGGGCGTCGGCGAGGCTCATCTGCGGCGACGACGACGGCTGGGCGGGCGAGGGCGACGCTGCGTCGGAGGGCTCGGGCGAAGACGACGACGACGAAGAAGCAGCGCTGGCAGAGACGAGTCGATGGCGTCGACGATGGTGATGATTACGATGGTGCTCTCGGCGTGTGTCCGCCAGCGGCGCTGAAGGAGCCGAGGTCGACGCCGGGCCACAGCAACCCCTCGACAGGGAGGGGCAGCAGGAGCGCGGCGGCTGCAGCAGGAGCATGGTGGGGTTTCCCTTTTTTGTTTTTCCGGAGTTGGGTTGAAGAGAGAAGGCAAACGAAAGTGACGAGGAAGGCACTTCTGCTGCTTTTTTTTTTCCCTTCCATCTTCTTTCCTCTTTCTCCTTATCCGACTCGCTTCTTCCTTCTCTTCTTTATTACTATGGCCGCCGCTTCAATGGCTACAGCCTCGCGCTCGCTGGCCTGTGCTCCGAGCTCGTCTGTCTCTCCTCCGAGTGCGCGCAGCAACATCAGCGGAGGGGCCCTTGCTGCTGCTCCTGCCGGTCGTCAGCATCGTCAATTAATGACGATCTCATCGTCATCGTCATCATCATCTCCTTTATCCCCTCCCTCCGCGCGCTCCTCCTCTCCGCCGTCCGTCGTCGTGCGCTCGATGGCGCAACAGGAGAAGGCCGCGGCCGCCAACGAGTCCCGCTGGCAGGCGCAGGTGCGGAAAAGCAGAGCTGGTTTTCGAAATGCCCAGATCGAAGGTTTTTCTTCTTCTTCTCTATCTTTCCCTCTTCTTCTTATCTTGGACCTCGACCTCAACCTTTCCCTCCTTCCCGCTCTCTCCAAACCACCTCCACCACCTTCCACCACCACCACCAGGTCCGCGAGGGACGCGTCAAGTCCGTCTCCGCCAAGACGGCGGGCGAGCTCGTCAAGTCCGAGGGCTGGGTGCTCGTCGACGTTCGCCCTCCCTCGGAGGTCGCCAGGGCCGCCGTGAAAGGCTCAGTCCGCGCCCCTCTCTACATCCCCGAGTCGTTCGATTCCCTGCCCAACCTGATGAAGCACGCGTCATGGTTCGGGATGGGAGGGTGGTGGCTCGGAGGGGTGCACATGAAGCCCAACCCGGATTTCATGAACGCCGTCCGCTCTTCGGTGGCAAACTACAAAGACGCCAAGATCGTTGTCGCGTGCCAAAAGGGCCTGAGGTCGCTCGCCGCGGCCGAGCAGCTCGCCAGAGCCGGGTACGGGGAGCTGGCTTGGATCAACGGCGGGCTCGACACGGCCCTGCCGGGGGACCTGGAGGTCGAAGGCCCCCACGACGACCTGAGGTACGGAGGCATCGGGGGCATGTCCAAAGTGCTCGGGTTCACCGACGTGCAGAAGGAGAAGAGCAGGAGGGATTCGGGCGGCAGCGTCAGCGGCAACGACAACCCGCTGATCAGGGTGGCGCTGGTGGTACTGGCGCTGGACGCGGCTTGGTTTGTGTGGGAGCAGGTCGCGGGGAAGTAGAAGAAGAGAAGTAGAGGAGAAGAAGAGGAGTAGAGGAGAAGAAGAGGAGAGAAGAGAAGACGTAGGAAGAGAAAAAAAAGAAAAGAAAAGAAAAAGAAAAAGAAAAACGAAATGAAATCAGCACCGCCCTATCTACTACACGCATTTGCAACAAAGAACAAAAAAACAAAGACAAAAAAGTCGAATTCAAAAATGAAGAGAACGCGGCCGTGCGGATGGAGGGAGAGCGAGAAAGAGGCGGAGGCGTGGAGTGGAGACGGAGGTGGAGGTTGAGGTTGAAGAAGAAGAGAAGGAGCGTTATTTTCCCCCCCTTTGCCCTTCTCTTCAGAAATTCTTTTCTTCGTTTTCTTCCTTTCTCCCTCTCTCTTCTCCCCGCGCGGAGCCGTCCCCGCTCGCTTCCGTCCTTCGCTCTCCCCCACTCGCAGACATGTCCCGCGCGTCCGCGGCCAGGAGCGCGCTGCGCGCGCTGCGCGCGACGGCGTCGGGCGCGGGGGCAGCAGCAGTGGTTCCGGTAAGGAGGAGAAACGAACAAATGGAATTTTCTTCTCTCGAATGATTCTTTTCCTGCTCTTTCTCTGTTTCTTTCTCTCTTCCACGCCGGACCGGGGCGCCGTTCTGCCTCGCCAGGCCGGTGCTCTGCGTTCTGCTCCAGGCCTGCAGCGGGAGGAAAGAGGCAGGAGAGGACCGCTTCTGGCGAGAACGTGAGCTCGAAAAAAAAAGGGCACGAGGGGCCGTGTCGCAATTTTTCTTTCTCCGCTTTTCTGCTTCTTCGCTTCTTCTTCTTCGCTTCTTCCTCTTCTTCTTCTTCTTTCTTCGCGCCCTGCTGCTGCCTCGCCGTTCTTTCCCGTCTCCCTCGCAGCGCGAAGCTCTACTCCAGCTCTCGAAAGGGGCGAAGAAAGAGAGAAAGAGAGAAGTGAAAGGCCAGCTCACAAAGGTTTAAAAAAAAACGAAAAAAAACAGGCATCGTCCGTCGCCGCCGCCGCCGCTTGCTCCTCTTTTGCTTGCTCCTCGTCCTCTTCGTCTTCCTCGTGGTCGCGCCTGGCCTCGTCGTCGTTCAGCAGCCAGCAGCTGGCGAGGGGCTTCGCCGCCGGGGCGTCGACCACCGACCTGACCTCGGAGATCGAGCACGCCACGGGCCTGGAGCGGTAAGGAAGGATGGAATTGGAAGAAGGAGAGGAGGGAGGAGGGGGGGATCAAAAAGAGAGAGAGAGAAGAGAGCAAGGGCGAAAAAAGAAGAAGCAAGGGCTTTTCACTCGCTCACAACTTTTCGAACCTCCTCCTCCTCTCTCAACAACAACAACCAACAACCACAACAGCGACGAGCTCCTCTCCAAGGCCGCGGGCAAGGACCTCTTCCATGAGGACTGGCTCGACGCCCCCTGGGGCACCGCCGAGGCCCCCGTCGTTGTCACCAGCTCGTTCTCCGAGCGGGTCGTCGGCGTGCCCGACTCGTACGACGACTCAATCATCTGGTGGGGCACGATCAAGGAAGGGGAGGGCCCCAGGCAGCTGGTCGAGGGCGGGGAGTACTTCGTGTTGAAGAGGGTCGGGGATGGTGGGGGGCATCACTAAGAGAGGGAAATGAGAGGGGGAGGGAGAGTTGGAGAGTTCGAGGTGGAGGAAGAGGTGCGAAAGAGGAAAGCCGTCGCTCCCTCTTGAGGTTTTCTTTTTCTTCTTCTCTTTCTTCTTCGCTCTTCTCTTCTTCTCTTTTCGTTTCTGCCTTTTATTCGTTATTCGTAGTTATTTTAGAGAGAGAGGGGTGTAAACACAGAAGTGAGTGAGAGAGAGAGCGAGAGCGAGAAAGCAACAATGGTGTGTCTCCGGGGAGGGAGAGCAAGGGAGAAAGAAAGAAAAGAGAGCGAAATAAGGTTCGGCAACTCTTCAAGGGTTGCGCTCCTCTGTGCCTTTACTTCCTCCTTATCATCTTTCGTGATCTTTCTGGGATTTCTCCGATTTCTTTTTTCTTTTCTTTTTTGAAGCAATGGGGTTCTTGAGTGTCTGTTTTTTGATTGTTTACAAATGAATGTTGTTGTTTTCGGAGGGGAGCTAAAAATGGTGAAAAAGGTTTCAAGTTTTTGTTTTGTTTTGTATTTTTTTTGAAGGGGTGGAGAGTTCGTTTTTTTTTGCTCTCTTGGCAGGAAAGAGCGAGGCCCTCTCTCAAAAGATTAAGCTTTCTCTTTTTCTTTCTCTTTCTGCTGCTGCTGCTAAAGACGCTCAGTTGCGTGAATTGGTTCAAAGTGTCGGGTAGGAGGAGGGGGGGGGGGGGGGGAAGGGGGAAGGGGGGGGGGGGGAAAGAGGAACGAAAAGCTTTTTTTTTCTCC
>Ga0114918_10004196_pt1 | contig 12569 bp, 25 predicted proteins | sample LantaG_FD_87015 | JGI IMG/M metagenome (GOLD analysis project Ga0114918, IMG submission 87015) | Deep subsurface microbial communities from Baltic Sea to uncover new lineages of life (NeLLi) - Landsort_02402 metaG | ecosystem: Environmental > Aquatic > Marine > Oceanic > Sediment | place...
AGGTGTAGCATTGCCTGGCATTGCTTGCTGTGCCCCCGCGCCAAGCGTTCTCAAACTACCTGTGGCTGCAATTGCATCAACCGCCATGGCATCACCACCACCTGGTTCGTGGCTTGCTGCGTGGTCTTGAGCGTGGTGAGCATTAGATAAAGCAGTATGAGTAGCTATGTCGGCAGCAACTTCAACATCACGTGCTATTGTCGCTGGTATATCCGCATCAATTAGAGACCTGCATTGCCACCGCCCAGCAACGTTATCCCAATAAAGAAAATATTGGTCAGTAGGCGCAGGCACATTAACATCGCCAACATCGTTAAGATGTGCCACAGCGACACTTACATGTTGACACTGCCACTTACCAGCAGCGGCATCCCAATAAACAATATACCCATCAACTGGTGCAGGAACGTTAATATCACCAATGTCGTTAAGGTGGGTAATATGAGGTGGGACTGTTCCCGAAATGCCTGACATCGCTAGTATTGCCCTTCTACACGCACATCGGCTGTCATCCCTGGGTCACATCTATAATAAATCACTTTTATCTTTTCTTCAGCGTTAGAATAGTCAAGCGCTCTTGTCTCATTTTTTAATAGTTGCATCCAGCCAGACGCTCTATTTATTCCGATATATACCGTGTCCGGACCGTTAATCAGTAAAACACTTATCCAAGGTGTATTAGGCCACTCATCCACAAGAGAAATACTTTGCGTTGTGTCATCCGCAAGAAGCTCCCTCGTATCCAATTTACCCTCAAAGCTCTCTTTCCTATTATGCTCTTCTATCGACTTCCGGATCCTGACTGCTTGAGAGGCAATGGATGCTTGCATAATGAAACTCATTACTGCTGGGTCCATCCTGGGATTACTGACACCTTTCCCTTGTGCCTCGATTGTGGGCATAGTGATATTTTTCTTACCCACTATTGAGGAGATTTCGTCTAAAATATTCGGCTCACCCATTATGTCTCTGTTGCCTCCCTGCTAATTACAACCTTGGTTGGTAGTCCATCATCGTCATATGAGATTGACCACTCTTCTTTATTGACATATTGCCTTGCCACTTTAGCCTGCTTAACTGGTCTTACTGATGCCCTTCTCTGGCCCAACATTGGTTGAGTTGCTATACTTGGCCTGCTAATGAAATAGATAAAGCCAAAGATACCCCCTAAAGCTAGAAGCGCAAAGGCCAATTTACTACCATCTGTCATTTTATTACTTCTTCTTTTTAGGCACTAATAGTATAGCACCTAGAGTCCCTAATCCAATCCCCACATATTTCCATGGGAAGGGCTTCTCCGCTCCTACTATAGCAATCTTATTCTCCCAAGAATCAAGCACGTATACCCCAGTATTATGTCCGATTAGCTCTATGTAGGCAGTGTAGTTGCCTTCCTTCTCAGTATCCGCTGGAAGAGTAGTTTTACACTCTATCTCCATCTCCCCATTTGTTGCTACCCAAGCCACAGTGTTGGTTGCTGTTGCAACATGAATGCCATCAGGGTCATTGATAACAGCGTTAATAGTCATACTAGCCAAGGCATCTCCAGTATTCTTGCCAGTAGCCTTAATGCCTATTATGCTTCCTGCTGAAACAGTTGGGGCGGCAGTGCTCCAAACTTCACCATTCCAGAAGCGAACATCCACTATTACCCCACTTATGCCGGGTGGAGGTCCCTCACCAGCAATATTTATAACATTCCATATTTTCTCATCGAGCACTGAGGTGCGGGCAGATATATTATTCAGGCCCCAAGTTTTCTTATCTAAGATTATCGCCATTAGATAGCCTCTAAGAGTGCATAAAGCTTCCAAGTCCCTTCTTTGTTAATTGTTACCCGAGTAGTGGCAGTATAAATTGCACTATATGGGTCTAAATGAAACGTCTCGGTGTGGCTCCCCTTCGTTAAACCATCCGGGTTTTTAAAATACACCGTGCATCTACAATCACCGCTACTAGGACCGGCATTCATACTCATAACTTCTGCGGTAACCTCATGATTTAAAGGAATTGGTATCGGGAAATCCCCTTCGTCATAAGATACCTGCCCCGCCGGCCCAGCAGTCCAGTCATAAATCTTGGGGTCTCTAAGTTCTCCATTGGTTACTTCAGCAGAAACTCCTATAGCATTCCAGTTTTCTTCATCAAGCACCCCAGCCATTATTACTGTACCAATTCCCCGTTCTGCTAACAAATCTTTGCCTCTCATAATTCACCTCCTAACTTTAAACATTATAGCACCAGCGAGCAATGCCCCACCACCCAACGCCAGCCACTTCCATGGGAAAGCACCTTCCGCAGGTGGAGCTTCGCACTCAGGACAGTTTGCCTCTGTTAGTACCCATTCACCACCTGTGCAAGTATATAAATCGGCACCAAAGCACTGAGCCGCTCCGGGAACATCACACTCAGGCGGCGGAGTTGGTGGAACACCAGATGGAACGATAGTTACTGTACGAGTAGCAGCCAACACCCACCCCACAGCACCCCAATCCCATGAGATCCAGTAATCAGGGTTTCCCCATAACTTCACAGTAATCAAGACAGAGGTAACGGGCATCGGGCCAAGGCTAATCGTTGGTCCCGGCCACTCTGGTCCTATTACTTGCCCGTTGCCGCCAAAGAGTGAGTGGTTCCGATAGCCAGTTCTCTCTGCTGTAAAGCAGCCTGCCCAGAAATCATACCAGCTATACTCGTAATTATATAATTCGCCATCTACTTTCAGGCGTATCTCGCTACCGACTTTAAGCGTTGTAGGAACACTTAAAGTAGTAATTGCCCCTGTTATGCCCGGACTGCTTATCCTACCTCTCATGTCTTCGGCCTCCTGATTAACTCAGTTGCAAATTTCAACGCTACTACGCTTGCTACCCCTATAGCCCCCCATTTGACTATTGTGGCTAAATTGCCAAGGGGGCCTTCTCCTGGCAGGGCTGCCCAGAGCCTCATCTCGTGAATAATATAAGCTATGCCGCCAATAGCTATAACTACAAGCACCATAGCAGCTATGGTAGCCACCGTCGGAGAATTAACATATCCCTCAACCACTACTAAATCCCAGCCATCGGAGTAAGCATTAGTAACAGTTACGCCCTCAAGCATAAACTTCTCAATTACCCACTCTGCACCCCATATATTGGCCAAATAAGCCAAACCGGGGAGAGTGTCCAACTCCAGCCTGATATGTGTGCCGTGAGGCAATTCCTCAATAACCCCAGTAGATTGGAAAGTATCAGGTGTTCCTTCTGCTACAAGTTCCCAAGCCATTATTAATCCTTTTACTCACCCTTTAATTTGCTTGCAATAATGATATTTATAGCACTGGCAGCCGCAACTCCAGCAACCACACTACCCGCTTTGAACCTACTCCACCCAGCCCCTTCCACCCTTCTTGTTAATATGATAGTGGCCAACCCTCCCAATACCCCAGTGCCAAGTGCCCAGATAGCTATTGCCGAGGGTGTCGCTACCCACTCTGTCCCTATATCAGTAGAAATCCTTTTCCCTCTCATTTAACACAACCCTATACATACGACGTACACAGCTTCTCGTTAATATATTCTTCAAGCCAAGAGACACAGCAGCAACCCAATGGCTCTCGAAGTTGGGTTGAAGGAATATACCTAGTTTCCTTATCGTTCACGAACATAACTGCCTCATAAATATCGGCATCCTCTGCCCTTAAAAATGGGCTTTTAATGCTAGGATTGGTGGTCTCAAAAATGTAGTCACCATCTTCCAGCCGCACATATCCCACAGCATGACCCCCAATTCCATCAATTGTGACATTATTCAAGCATACAGACACTTTATCAGCCGAAAGCTCTTGCCTCAATAGTGAAACCAGAAGAGTAGATTTATTCATGCAATTTAACTTTACTCCTGCCTTCAAGGCTTGTGCAGGATCTAACCAGACATCATATCGGCTAAATACTCTTCCCCCGATGTTTACTTTGGCATTAACGGACTGAGTGTAAGGAATATCTTTGACATACCGCCAAACAGAAACGATTCTACCGCTCTGGTCTGAAATTCCATCAGTTAATGCTTTATATTTCTCCTGAATCTCAAGGCTACCCGGCATAATGAACGAGCTTAGGAACCGGTTTTCGCCGATAAGGGTAGCCCCATCTATAGGCTGGTCGTCACAAGTAATACTACTATCAATCGTATTCAAGCCTAACCCTCCTTATCAATATCGTCTCTTATATTTTCTATAGCGCTTTTTATGGCAGCAACTAGCTTCACAGAATGCCTGGCTATGTCAAAGTGCTTCCGGGAGAGCTCTACATCAAAACCTATTCCTGGGTCGTCTTTTTTATCTTCGGGAGCAATAGTAATATTCAGCTTCACCTATCACTTCCTACTGATATATTGCCTGCTTAACTCAGCTAACTTTGCGCTGCCTGTGGCTGTGGTAGCCATAAGCGCCGGGCCAACCACCACGCCAATGCCTGTGCCTAAAAGAAGGAAAAATGCCCAAGTAGGAATTGTGACTCCCTCTTCCTGTCCGATGTAATTTCTTACCACTTGTGTAGCTTCCGTTACCGTTGAACTGCTACAACTACTATATTTGCCTCGCATGATTCACCTCCTATAATACAAAAGGGGGCAATTACTCGCCCCTTTGCTTTCATAAGACTAAATCAAAACCTACTTTTTGTCAACTTTATTTAACAATCCTCGCCCCAAAAAGCCTCTCTCCCTGCCATATAAACCACATGGATGTAACCCTCTCCCTCTACCACAAGGATATGGCTGCTGGGAAGAAATAAGTGAGTAAGGGAATGGCACCACTCTAGTTACAACCGGCATAATACAATAACCCATACCTCTTCCTGTCATTGGACCCATTCCACGAGGCCCCGTTCCATTAAATCTTGGCATTATTCGCCTCCTATAATACAAAAGAGGGCTTTGCTCGCCCCCTTACTTTTATCAGACTAATGCAAAAACTAAGTTTTGTCAAGCCTCAAGCCAGCCTGAATATTCTCTAGTTGCTTCTCCAACTCAGCTTTCACTTCAGGTGAGCTGGCAATCAGGCTGGCAATATCGGGATGCTCTTTGATAATAGCCCCTAAAAACCACTCTACAGTTAGCCAATCCATGCCACTTTTCGCAAATGCATGGATTCTACCTTGTGCTCTTGGCGGGACCATTTCAGTAATCCAATTCTGCCCGGCATGGTCTTTAACGAACTTGTAAAAGTGTTCGGCCGTTTTCCCTTCCAGCCAACCCGAGATAACGCCCCTGAAAAGACGGGGGGCAACCTCACTTAAAGCAGTTTCGCCAACAGCAGTAGCTTTCTGCTTAAATTGCTGGGGTAAACTCACTCTCGCTCTCCTTTAAAACAGTCTTTTCAACCTCTTTGGGTATCCTGGTAAAATTGGACATAGCACCACAGCTTGCGCATTGAATCCTGTTTGCATCTGGGGCTAAATATAGATCCGTACCACAGCCGGGGCAGTTAAATTGTCCAGCCTCACCTTCTTGGGCTTCAAGGGCGAAATCCTTGGCTACTCTACTGCTACTACTAACACCGCTACTTGGTGCCGATCCGGGTTCAACCATCGCTTTGCCCATTATGCGCCCTAATGTATCCATGCCACCCCTCATCAATTGAGTGCGCTCAGCGTTAGCGCTCGCTTCCTGCGCTAACCGCTGCTGCTGAAGTTCCTTCTCATCACCGTATTTCTTTAATGTTAATTCCCACTCTTTGTTGCGGGCGTTACGATCATCCTCCATTTGAGCCAATCTTAGCTGAAGGTCAGTTTGCATTTGCTGTAGTTGTATTTGAATCTCCGGTGGTGTGCCTCCTGCCTGCTTTGGTCCGTAACCTAATTCCTCTGCATTGCTTTTTACTTCAGCTATCTTCTCCGTGATACTTTGCTTACTCGCGCCCCCTTCCCCTAGGAGCTTTTTTAAGTCGTCAAGCTGCTTAGTAAAATCAGACCTTAAATTCGCCATGCGTTCCTGTTCTAACCTCTCTTGAGTCTCAAGACGTTTATCACGCTCCGCGGCTGCTTGCGCCTCAGCCGCCTGAGCACGGGCCTCTGCTTCTTTTTTACCTTCGTTCACATCTATCTCCACTGGCTTAAATGTAATCGCTGCTGGCTCTTTCCCCTCACCTTTTAGATCCCTGAGCTTTGCCGCATGCTGCAATTCCTCAATCTCATCATCGCGCTTTCGTTTCTTTTCCTCGCTTTCAGCCATGTTCCTCCTTATTATTTCACTTATTGGGTCGCCTGAATTTGACCCGCGCTGACCTATAGCCAAACCATATTCTTTTTTAGACATTCTGCCCTCCTATTTCAATTAACCCTAAGTCCTTCCCCCTACCCTTAAAAAAATCTTCTATGCAATCATCAATAAAATTATCCAGTGTAAGTGTTCTGTCAATACTCTGGGCTACTTCCCAGAAAGATAGACTTTTAAGAGAAAGAACCACGGACACAGGTATGCCAGTACCCACAACTTTTCCAGAAATAGAAAGATTATTCCCATGGCCATCACCACCAAGGTTTATAGGTATCTTATGCTCATTTTCAATCTCTTTAGCTTCACCGCTAGTTCCCTGAGCCGGGGCTTCCTGCCCAACTTCATCCTGCAATTCATCTTTAATGGGCTTCTCATTAACTTCAACAATCTCTGGCTTATATGCCCCAATGATTGCACCACCCGGTAATTTTACCTTCTCCTTCTGCGAAGCACCGCCAGCGGCTTTAAACTTCTTCCAGTCATCATAGTAAGTATAACGAGTTCCACCTTTCAGCCCTAAAGCCTTAACTTCCGGACTTGAAGCATCTTTCCCTTCATTAAACAACTGGAAGGCTTTAGCTCTTAGATTACCTTTAGCCATTTTAGCCGCCTTTAATTATTATCCCTTTTAGCCATTTTAGTCAAACTTAATAAAACTATACTTAATTACTATAATACTTGACTAAGAAAATTGCAAGCGGTAACTTGACATCGCCAGGGCAAAAGTATTTAATAGATTTATGAGACCCGAAATCGTCGGCATTATTGTGCAGGAAGGCGGGAAAGTAGTCTCCAGCTTGGTTAAGGCACCACACCGCCACACAGTATCTCAACCCCAAGTTGAAACCCCAGAGGAGGCGTTTGAAAGGATTTATGGTTCAAAAAAGGTTGAGCCTGCGGTACCTAGCGGGGAATCGCCTGTTAGAATAGAGCAAAAAACAGAGAATATCGCTACTGCTTGTATACCTTGTGCTATAGGTCATTATGGAACGTGCTCGGGATTATTAAATGAGGCTATGCGCTTTGCCCAAAAGGATGGCGTATCTTCAGGTGAGGTTATTGATCGAATGAATATGTGCCTGGATGAGCTTAACGCAATGGAAAGAGTTGACCTCCGTCCCGAGCGTATAGCTGATTTACCAGAGTGGGAAAATAAACTAGCTAATAAAGCACTTAATAATAGCCGTTATCTGAGACATGGCTTAGAGGGTTTAGGCAATGCAGGTGACTTAGAGAAATTGGCAGCCAGAACCCAGACTACCAGAAACGACATAGGCAGAGAATGGTTTAAGCAGAAATTAGGTAGTAAGGGTATTACTGAGGATAAACCTGAAGAAATGAAGGTAGCCGCCGCTCAGCGGGTGGCAGAAGAAGTCGAAAAGGAGGTAATATCAAGTGGGAAATAATAGCAACGAGCAAGAAGTTGGGCAAATTAAACTATGCCCGTTCCTAAATGACAACTGCATCCAAGAGAGGTGCGCTCTGTGGACAGAGATTGGTGTGATGAAACCGGGTTTAGCAGTAGTCCAAAAACAGGGTGTTTGCGCTTTTACAGCGCTCTGCATGATAGCAAGCATTCCCAAACCTCAACCTGCACCAATAAGAATGCCACCGTTTAACCTAGGGAGGGGATAATATGAGAAGTATAAAACAAGCCAGGGAAGATAGAGGGAAGGGGGACCCCTTGAATGATGCGGAACGTGCTTGCCGGCACTATAGCATTACACCAGAGGAATACTGGGCTGATCCAGGGGCGTATCCTTTACCTGACCGCGGTACAGGGCTAACAGGGATAAGCCAAGGAACTTATAGCTTCATCGCTCCTGTTATTATATTTGGTTCTTTGGCTACCTTTATTGTTGGTGCTATAATTAAAAAACTAGGAAGGTGAATAATGCCGAAGCGTGAACCTTTATATCCGCATATTCCGAAGAGTAAGCAAGAGGATTCTTCTGCTATCGAGCTTTCCGCAGCTTTCAGTTCCCTTAAGTCCATTCGAGATGAGGTGGATAAATTGAGGGTTGCTGCTTATATGTTAAATTCTAGAATAAGCCGCATACTAGAGATAGTAGAACCTTACGCCAATTATGACGAGTATGCCTTCATTAGAGATTTGAACAAGTCTTTACCAGGAGTAGCTGGCGACTGCACTAGAGCGATTGTAGCCTTAGATAACCTCATCAAGCGCGGCTTGATTTAGTTAAACAGCAATTATTGGCCACCACCATCAGCCACCTCTTTTTCAGTGTTGGCATACCTCTCTTTGTAGGCATCCCAGTAAAGACTTAATGTGCCAGTTAAACCGCGCATCCGATCCTTAGCTATGATAAACTCGGTTTCTGCACAGTGTTTCTCCATCTTTCGTTTATAATATGATTCCCTAGTTAAAAATAATATAAGGTCAGCATCTTGCTCAATAGACCCACTATCCCGTAGGTCAGACAGTAAAGGGTGTTTATCAGCTCGCGCCTCTGGAGCACGACTAAGTTGAGATAAAACCACTAATGGTATATCAAACTCCTTGGAAATACTGGCTAGCTCACCTGATATAAAACCTACCCGCTCATTAGCATTATTGCCATACCTGTCACGTATAAGCTGGAGATAATCCACAAAGACAATATCTAGCCCAAAGCTCAGTTTCATACGTTCCATAAGCTGCCTCAGTGACTTAGTGGTAGCTGGGCCTCGACAAAGGTAAAGGTTAGATTGTGCCAGCTCGCCCTCAGCAAGAGTAATTTTATCAAATAGCTCATCACTGTAATTTCCACGACGCACCACGCGGGATGGTCGTTCAATCAAGTGAGCCACGAGGTTGTCCATAATTGCTGTGGGTAGCATTTCAAGGGAGGCAAATAGAACATTATGGGCATGAGCTATCTCCGTAGCAACCTGTAAAGCCAGGGTACTCTTTCCTACGCCCGGTCGGGAAGCAAGGATAACATAGTCCCCACTAGAGAGCCCACCAGTTTGCCTATCAAATTCTTTGATACCGGTAGCCATACCGGGGATAGTATCCCTAAGTTTGCAATATCGCTCATTTGCCTCACTGGCAATATCTTTCGGTGTCCAGATTTGCATAGTCGGTATTGTCTTACTAAGGTTGCTCAATATAGCCTGGCTGCTAGATAGGTTTTGCTCGGGCTCCTTATTTTCATAGCCTATAACAGCAATCTGACCAGCAGCAGCAATCAAGCCACGATTGAGGGAAGTTTGCTTTACCACTTTAGCATAATATGGGGCATGAAACGATGTTGGGACTGTTGAAATTAAATGACTCAAGTAACCAACTCCACCAATAAGATCAAGTTTACCAGCATTGTGAAGTTCGTGGGATACTGTAATCTGGTCAATACCGTCACTGCATTTATAAAGATTGAGCATGGCTTGGTAAATAACTTGGTGGCTTTCGTCAAAGAAATCTTGTGGCTGAAGGTTAATTCGGCTTAACTGGGAATCATCTAAGAGAATAGAACCTAATAGGGATTCTTCCGCCTCTAAGTCTTGAGGAACTTGCTTCACTTCACTCATTTTTACCTCCTAGTTTCCCATAGTAACCGGAATCTGCATATTCCGTCGCCACATCTAATTTCTTTCCCCCTTTAACCATTCCCTGAATATAATTTAAGTGGCTGCCAGAAATATCTATTGACCCACTATCCCAGATTAACCCTAGTAGGTAGCCATAATCATAACTGATTGATTTAAGTATACCTGCGATTCGCCCTCCTAAATTTTCTAAGTCATCCGGCGGTGCATCAGAATGGTAAATTTTAAAGGCATCAATTAAAAAGGCAATTTTCCCATTCCGGTTAGGTAGTTTATTAGCTTCGTTTTTTAATTCATTAAGACTTATAGATTTCTCAGAGAGAAATTCCTTATCTTTTATCTTTTGTATATTATCTTTTATCTTTTGTGTGACAGCACAGCTGCTAACTTTTGTTGACGATTTAGTCAACTCAGTTGACTGTTTTGCTAACTTTTGTTGACTGTTTTGCAAACTTTTATTTTTGTTGACTGTTTTGCTAACTTTTGTTGACTGTTCTGTTAACTTTCCCCATTGTTCCCAATTTTTTTGGAAACCGATAGTTTTACCATTGCGGATTATAAGGTTGTTTTTTTTAAGGCGAGCTAGAGAGCGAGAGACAACTGCTTTGCATAGTCCGGTTGATTTAACTATTTGAAAGTTAGCAATCCAGTCAACTTTCTTGTGGAATCCGTATGTTCTTCGGATAATAGTAACCAACACTCGCCAATCCGCAGGACTAATTTTTATTAAGGCTAACCTTTCAAGTATTTCATTAGCAATTGAAGTATAGCCATCTTCTAATTGTGGGTTTGCCACTATCGCCCCCCTTTTTTGTCCTACTTATTTTTCAGCCTGTTAATTTCGCTTTTAGGGATAAGAGTTCGGTGGTTGAGTTTTAGTGGTATTATTTTGCCGTCTTTTATCCAGCGATATAGGGTCATATAGCTGATATGCAGAAGTTTGGCAGCTTCTTTCGTATCGTAAACTTGTGTTGTGTCAATAATTACTTTCATTATAACAAACCTTTGTTATAAGATAGTAACAGGCTACTTATTTTTTGTCAATACCTTTTGGGCATAACGCTTTACTGTTGCCACTGAGACCTTCAGCTCCGGCTAAGTTTTAACGACGCACCCTCTCCTCTTTAAGGAGAGTATATGCCCACATTCTGCTAAGGTAAAACCTTCCTTAACTAAATCAACGCCTAGGAAACCAGTATAATCAATTTGGTTGGGCACGGATCGCTAATCCTCCAGTAAGGTCACTATATTGTAGTTTGGGTTCTTATTTTCTATAAACCGCGTAGCTTGCTTTCGGGAGGCGGCGTAGGTGTAATCCATGTGTATAGTTCCCTGCCGTTTCTCTAGAGTGGCGAGGACGGGATCTTTGTGCTCTAAAACAGCGCGGTACCTGTGCTTATTGTCCATTTTTATTCCTTTTAGAATAGTTTCGTAATATTATAACCCTTCGCTTACGAAAATTAACATACCTTGTCAAACAGCCAGCCCTACGTTGCCTGAGCCTACTGTACAGCCCGATTGAGCCTACTATCTTCGGCTTAGGCGCTCTTGCCAGCTCATTTTCACCAGCCTATTCCTCCACTATTAGCTGTCTACTTAGCCTTAATAGTTTTAACTAGCTGTAACTGGCAAGTTATATTCTATTTTTAAGGTTTAAATTATATCTTATCTCCTCCTATTTCTTATAGAATTAATCTTACATCCACATCTGGGGAGAGTGGACTTCCTTTGTGGATTTCTACCCTGAAGGTGTCCGTGAAAGGGGGTTTCTCAAATTTGGGATAGACACTAACGGTGGCTTTGGTTTCTCCATCATCCCCGATTAGCAGGAGATGGACTGAACCAGGCCCTTCTTGGATGGCAGGAGACTCCTCTACTTTTATTTTAGCCATTGGTCACCTCCGCGACTCTATTTTCTATGTCCCCTTTAGAATCAAATTGCTGAGATAATATTTTCAGGTCTCTTGCCACATCCTTACTTGAACTTTTGGGGCGGGGGATAACTAAAGAACAAACCCCCTCATATATTTCTAGGTCGCCGGTATAGCCTATATTTCTTAACCAGTCGGGCCAGTAAGGGTGGCAATTTTTCTGGGCTGGAACTTTTATTATTTTTGGCATTTTTGCCTCCTCCGTGAGCTTTTATGATAATACTAGCACTGTGGTAATTATTTGTCAAGTTGGTTTTGTGCTGATGGTGGGCTTGACAAATAATTAAAGGGGTGATAAACTATTCTTACAGGAATAGAAAAATGAAAGTAGAAAGGGGTGATTTGATAAGTGAGGCCGTAGCGTTAAGGATGCTAAAAGAAACCAGGGATGAAATGTATAAAGACTTGGAGAAATTGGGATGGCTTCCTGATAAGTTTCCGCCTCAAGAAGAGGTACGCCCTGAATACCTCTGGCGGTTAGCTTTAAAAAGAATTAAAGCATTCTCATAGGAATGAAAAAGGGTTACGGCATAAATGAAACATGAGAATAATTAGAGTATTCCCGAGAAGAACCAGCTTTACGCCTGCGGATAATTATGCCTTTGTGGGTGACCCCCCAATGATGCGACCACTGACTGATGAAGTCCATATATCCTGTGCTTTCACATGGGATATGGCTAAGGCTGAAAGATTAGTAAAGGCGTGGGGTCAATACTATCCGATCATTAAATTAGGTGGCCCAGCCTATACTTTGCTTTGTAATGGTTTTATGCCAGGTAGATATGTTTCTGAAGGTGTTACTTTCACCAGCCGAGGCTGCAATAATCATTG
>Ga0114918_10004198_pt1 | contig 12567 bp, 14 predicted proteins | sample LantaG_FD_87015 | JGI IMG/M metagenome (GOLD analysis project Ga0114918, IMG submission 87015) | Deep subsurface microbial communities from Baltic Sea to uncover new lineages of life (NeLLi) - Landsort_02402 metaG | ecosystem: Environmental > Aquatic > Marine > Oceanic > Sediment | place...
TAAAAGGAACACCACCCATAGTCACGATATCCCCAGCTGCAACGGCAGTCAATGTGATTGTGGCAACAGCAAACTCTGTTCCTCCGGGATCCAACCCGTCTGCTAGGTAAGCAGCCAAACCATTTGTATCCCCGCGCACAATACCACCCACTACTTGGACAGTCTCATTCTGTGCTCGGTTCACATACCTGGATTGGCCTGCTCCCTCATAAATCGTCCTCTGTGACGAGTTTGGCTGGAGGTCCACAATTTGGACAGTCCCATCCGGGAGATTCGCATTAGTAAGACAAATGTAGGGCATCTTTAAACCTCACTTGTTACAAGGGTGTACTTACCCTCGGTTATCTATCTACCTGAATTATCAAGGGAAGGAATCCCTCAATAATCATCTTATTTAGAATCCAGCCTGCCTCGCCAGCGTGAAGTCAGCATAAAAATCAGCTCCGCCAGCACCTGTGGTCCTGGCCAAAACAATCTGCTGAGCACCACCTGGGAAAGGAATTTCCAAGGCTTCTCCGGCAGCAATCTCCACCATGGGTCTCCCTAGGCCATAACCCATCAACAAAGTGGCTGCCCCTTCCTTATTGCGAATCAAACCTCCGGTCACCGACCAAGGAAGACTGATAATCATTGGAGTAGGAACTTGCTGAGTCTCATCTAACACGGGAGCGGCACCCGCAGTACAACCCGTATTGGAAGGGGCTGTCCCCTCAAAGGAAATGGCAGCAACTACTCCCCCATAGGAATAGGGGTTCATGACCACTGCAATCGGACCCCTCAAAGGAAGGTTGGGGTCAATTGCTGCCCCAGCTGGGTTTGCCAGCCATCTCCCTGAACGTCTCTCTTGGAGGCGCACAAAGAAGACTTCCTCATCTGGGCCAAAGTCTCCAATGGAACCACCACCTGTGGGGTCCAAAAAGTCTTCAATATCCAGCTGAAAACTGGTCTGCCCTTTTCGGGACTCTTCCACCATCCCAGCTTTCCTGGCAATGACAGAAACAGATCTTGCAATGTCCCCTTTTCGGGCTTCCAACATCTGAACCCCACCTGTACCACCCACACCACTCCCTGTTGGATCTCCATAGGAATCATTGATAGAACGAGCACCCCAGAGGCGCAACATTTGAGTATCAAGGCGATGGCGGACAATCAGGTCAGCAAAATTAGCTGCCCTTTGTAGAACCCCTACCCTTGTATCAAAAGGACCATAACTGCTATTCATTTACACTCTCCTTGCGGATCGATGGCTCGTAAGAACCGGTATTCTTCCCCTTACTCCCAGCCAATTTCTTGGCCTCACTCCAACTATCCACTTGCTCGCCTCCCACATTGGGGGTCAGCGTAGGCGTTTTCCCAGCCCAGTGGTCTTTTTGTTTCCTGGACACCTTACGGTTTTTTCTTCCCATCTGGCCCTTAATCTTCAAATTCTTACCGGGCCACCCATCTCCAGCCAACACAAAGTCAGTAACAGAGATAGATTTGGTCACCTGTGTCAGACACTCAGGGCATACCTGGGGAGCATCAGACTCTTTCATTGGGAGAAAGTTCTCAAAATCACAACCACATTTGGGGCAACTGTATTCATACGTCGGCATTGTTAAAATCCTCCTGACTTTCACAATACCGAAGAAATACATTTTCTGTTATTTTTTCTCCACTATGGGAGACTGTTAATCTCCCTGGATAGGACAATAATTTTGCAAGCAAAGAAACTGAAGCTTTACGCCCTCTCCATTTCTTCACGCTTCTCTCAGGGATAATGAACCCCTCCAAAGCTTCCAGGACTGCTACCATGTGTTTGCAGGCTCCATGTGCCCCCTTTGGGTCCTTAATGTCCGGCCTAGAAGCCGTCCCCCTAGGTCTCCCATACAAGTATCCTTTGGACTTGGCCCAATGCTCAGGGCCTTGCCATTTCCAGAAAGGACAGGAACAGGAAACTTTTACATCCACTTTATCAATGTTTCTGGCTCTTCCTTTGGGAAATGCTTTGACCCGAATTCGATAGGGGTCACCCTTGGAGCCAGTCACATCAAATAACCAGATCAGATTCCTAGAATCAACCCTTCGAAGCTTGATGGGGAACCCTCTGGCTTTACTTTTTACTTGAGGGCTTGTGCTGTCCAGGATCTCCTGGATCCTTGTGGAAATTTTTTGAGTGGAAGAATAATGAACTAAACGCTCAACCCTCCTCTGCAAAGCTACCCCATCTGGAGTTTTCATCCCCCACTCCAACTGGTGTTTTTTGATTTTATAGTCCTCGATCCAATATCGAAGAATCTCTACTGCAACCCCCCTACCCCGAGATTCCGGGGTAGTCTTGATCATTTTGATGAAGTATTCATTGCCGTAACTAGCCCAATCCAGATACCCAGCTTTTTGACCTGTATCCTTCCAATAGGCTACAATTACTCCATCCCACTGACCTCCCGGACCTGCATCCCCGGTATCCCTAAAGGTCAAAGAATCCCTCACATCCTCTACCGCCATTTTATTCACAAAATCATGGCCTTCAGGAATTACCTTAGCGGATCCTGGATTTGGGTAATTGACTTCATAGTCATCCATCTTCTCTGCCGGATGCTTCTTCATCTTCTGCCATAAGGGAACCCCAGCACGACCCACAGATTGACTGGGATCCATCTCAGGGGGTCTCTTTTCATACAGCATCTCTGCCCAACGCTCTGCCCAACGCTCAGCTACAATCTGAGCTGTCTTCTTCTTATCCTTGCCCTTGTTCTCTTCACGATAATCCTTGGACCGGTCCTTTGGTTCCGAGTAACCTCCCCCAGGCTTCCTCTTAAATTTCTCTGGATGGTCTCTGCGCCTTTGTTGATCCCTATCGTATTTACCCTTATTTTTGTTCTTCTGGTACCAACGTTTCTGTTCAGTTTTCTTCTTAGACTTTTGTGAGAGATACCTTTTCTTGTGGTACCTCTTAGACGGCCCCTTTTGCTCATGCTGACGATCAGAGCCCGAGGGGTAGGGCTTACCCGTCATTGCAGCTTCTACTGCCTCCTCAGCAGCCTCTGAGTGTCTTCTCTTAGGGGCAATTCTCGCTTTATCCTTCGGTGGGGGGCTTTCCTCACCAGGAATCCCTTTAGTCCTGGCCTTGTCCTTATGGATGTTTTTCTCACTTGTCCCGGACTCCCCAGGGGTCTGAAATTGAACTGGACCTGGAAGGTTCTTCTCCCTTTTCCAAGGGGGGGAGGGGAGAGCAACTTCTTTATACTCTCCTTTTCCTGTGTCCCCTAATTGAGTCCCATCTGGATTTTTCACATAAGTTCGAAAACCAGATAATTCTCCAGCTGGTGGGCTATACGACATTATTCCTCTTCACTCAAGACACGATCCACAACCCGAGCTACCATGGAACTCCTCTCCTTCCAACCACCCTCAAAGGCAGATTCAATTGCCTCATCCACCATAACCCGATCAGAAAGAGGGAGACGGGACTCCAAAAAGTCCTGCCCCATCTTTGCCAATGCTAAACCTGTCCTATCCAAGGATAGCTCCAACTGGCTCAGCTTCCCTGGGAGGCCAACAAGCAAATCCCCCGCTTGTTGGAAGATTTTCTCTTTGTGTTCAGAGGCTTCCACCAATTTTTGTGCTCTATTGAATAAATGGCGGATCTGGTGTGTTTGGACTCTCGCACGGGAGACTCCCTCGGTCAACAGAGCCCATGCCGCCTGAGAACTGGCTGTTTTTTGAGATCTCTTAGTCAAAATAAAAAAACCTCCTACAAGAGATGGAATCTCCTGTAAAAGGTTTCTTATTGACGCTTTACCGGGTTTCTCCAGTAGTTTTGTTCCTCACACAGGATCAGAGGCACCTAAGGGTTTTCCTTTGGGGTCCATCAGATGCAGCTCCCCACCAAACTTCCTGGCAGGTAACTCTCCATTATTCACGTAGAACTGGAGGACTTCAATGAGATCCTGAGCCCCCTCTTTGTTCATGAGATAACCCCCAACATCCAAGGAACTGCTACCAACCAACTCCCTCAGTACCAAGGGGTCTTCTGTGTCATAGGATTCAATTTCTACACTCCTCTGGAGTTTTTCTTCAAACGTGATTGACATGGCTTTAGCCTTTCGCTGCCAGTTCTTTTGCAACATGCTTCTGCACAGTGTCAGTCTCGACACTCATCACTTGCTTGAAAAGAGTTGGGTTGTCCCCTTGGAGTTGGATGGCATTCTTCACTCTGGTCCTCCAATGACCCTTCAGATCCCAAGTAAACTCTGCACTCGGTTTTGAAGCATTCGCTGCATCAGGCAACAGAGACTCCAATGAGGATCCTGTAGTGGTCTCCTGGACATCTCCAGTGGCCCCATTCGGTAGATTCCTGGAGATAGACTGCTGAGACCCATCATCTTGAATCACTGTAGAAGCCTTCTTTACCTTGGGGGGAGGTGTGTTGTCCATCTGCTGAATCTGGCGGCTAATGCTACTAGCAGTCTCCCCTGTCAGAGTTACCTTATCCATCTTGGCAGGAGTCTGGATGGCACCTACAGGAACTGCATCCTCATTTTCACTGGAGATCACTTCCATTTTAAGAGCAGGCTTCTTGGGGAGCACTGAGTTCTCCAAAGCTTTCTGACGGCGATCTACAGCATCATCCACGTTTCCAACAACAGTGTCTTCCTCAGTGGCCTCTGTGACCATCATCTCAGCACCGCGCTCTTGCCCAGCACTTTGGGCGGGACGAACCTTCACACCAGCGGGCTGAGGCTTCACGCTCAAAGTGGTAGTGTCTGATGTAGGAACCATCCAGGAATTACGGATTGCCCCAACCAAAGAGGGTATTTCGTGGGTATTTCCCCCCAATTTTAGGGTAGACCCATTAAATTCCACTATTTGTCCTTCTACCAAATCCAGAGAGATTGCCCCCAAATGAAACTTCGTAACTACACGAAATTTTTGGAAACTGCCGTCAAATTTTACATCTGCCATCTTGTCTTCTCCTTGGGCTTGGCCCAAAAATAAAATTAACACTCGGATATAGTATACCCAACGAGAACAAAAAAATTCAAAAAAATTACCTCACAGCCTCATCAACCACAGCATCCAGATGGTCCCTAAGATGTGGAAGAGAGGATTGTAGGATTTCAACCCGAGCTACAACTTTAGCTTTATTGATGTCAGGGCAAAAACACAAGAAGTCCAAAAAAATGGACTCAGGCTTTAAAGGCACAGGGGTCACTCGAAAAGCATTCGAAAAGGACCCATACTGATCTGCTCTTTTTGCAAAAACTTCTTCCTTCTCCATGAAACCTCCAAGTTTACGTTAAAAAGCTAAAATGCAAAGATTCTTAACACATTCTATTACATCTTACCCCACTTTTTACATTTCTCTAAAATTAATTATTGGCTCAAGTAGCTGCCCAAAAACCATTGTGGCTTCTTGTATGGGATTCCAATTTCCTCACAGTGCTCTTTGAGGATTTTGTCCCATTCCTCTTGATGAGATGCTCGTAATCATTGAACGGAAAAATGGCATGGTCTCCATCAACCATTGTTAACACCGCATCCAGGTCTTCCTTTGACCCTGTAAACGCAGAAATTATGTTATTCTTTAACTCTATAAGCTCCATTTTGCCCCTTTTTTATTCCCAGATGATTTAAGTACGATTCTTCCTCAAATATCTCATGCTGATCGAAGTAGTCCACATGGATCGGCAACATTTCCAAATCACCTCGTAATACCTTGTGAGTGTTATAGGTACTGCGAAATATAAAATTTATGAAGCGGCTGTTTAGGAGGCAGGCAAGCTGTTGACACGAAATGGGAAAGTCCCTGTTTGGAATCAGCATGTTTGCACTGTTCAGGACATACCTCTGTTTCGAATCAGTGAAAAAACACAAGTCTGAAGAGATGAACTTATAGATTAGCTTTTCGTTTGCTTCGTAAAGTTCAACCGGCGCAACTTGCTGATAAAGCGAGAGATCGGACGGTATGAAACAATGTGGTTTTTTTAGCTCGTTTGCTCGAAGGTCCGCACCCTTGAATACGGCAATATACCCTTCAGCAGGCGTGTGTTTTACGAATTTCTTGTTGTTTCCAGTTACGATACCGAGACCCCATCTTGCCCTTCCTTCAAGTGTTATGTGCGGAACACTGAACGCACGATCAATAATGGCTGAATCATTCGAGTTACACTTAAAGTTCAGTATTGCGTTCGGGTTCTTCCTAAACGTGCTGTTCTCACGCAGGTGGGTGTTACCACTGAATTCGCAACAAATTGGATGCGATGTATCATTCGTTTTTTTCGTATCCAGAACAATTGCTTGTGCTCTTGTTAAGAGGCCTTTGAACGGCTTGTCGTAGTCTACCAACCTTTCGATCTTTAGGTTCAAAGCTGCTCTTCGAGCCGTCTCATACATTGCAATATTGAAGAACGCTTCTGGAAGTAGGAATCCAAGACGCCCGCTATATTTGAGAGACTTCAGACATGCAAAGAAGAAAAGGGAACAGGTATCATTGCTTTTGCCCGCGTGAAATATCGAAGCATAGAAATCCTTTCTATCTTTAAAGAGTTTCTTTCCCCATGGAGGATTGGTAAACACGTAATCATAGGACGCATCGGTACGTATGGCACGATCAAGAAAACTCTCGTTATAAATTGAGCGTGAGTCGTATCCTGAAAGTGCCAGGATCCGTCCTTTCGTTAGTTCAACAGCCACCGGGTCAGTATCACACCCCACTATGTTCTCAGGCTTGAACCCCACTTCAAGTGCTCTGACAATGAAGTTTCCTGAGCCGCAACAAGGGTCACAGAATGTCTTTGAAGAAACGTCCTCCCTAGGTGGTCTTAACATATCCGCAACGATTGACTCGGGGGTGTAATAGATTCCCTCCTTGTTTCTGTGGGAATCCGAAAGCGCTGCTTGATATTCAGTGCCAACGACATGAAGGTCACCACTGTTTTCGACTATTCTACTGATGAATCGGGCAGAGACTTCAGAATGATCGTGGGAATCTTTCTGTGATTTGTTGGCACGACTCGTCAATTTCTGCTTTCCTGCGTGTTCACGGAGAAAGCTGTCGAGCGACTCCACATCGATTCTTCCATTACCTGCGGCACTAAGGTAGCCAGTCTTAAGCCAGTTGCGTATCGTCGCTGAGGACACACCGAGACGTGTTGCCGCCACATCTATTGAAACCCCGACGCTTTCGGGGATTTCGAATAGCGAGAGCTGGCCAGCTTTTCTTATTGTTTTCGGTTCAGTTCGCATACTAGTACTTATAAAAGGAAAAATCTAAGAACCCCGTGCAATGTATCCATTCTGGTTGTCCCTGTCAACGGAACGTGACCTCCCAAGATCCGCGATGGAAAAATCCATACCTCTGATTTTGTCATGTCAAGGCGGATCTTGAGCCAACGGGGAGCCTGTTGTCCACCCAGTTCGGAGCGATCCCCTATGGAGCGGCGATTAGTAGGCTCCAAGTCGTATTTGAAATGCTCCCGCATCTGTTCAAGCAGGTAATTCTGCAATCATTTTGCTTGGGTCTACTACGGTGGGGCAATCCCAGCCACATTCAAACATTGATTCCTTGATGCACAGGATTCCATCCTCGTCACTATCTGAAGAGGCGAGGCGGTAATACTGTACCTGAATCTTTTTGATTTCTCTGCTCAACTCCGCATGCCCTAAATCTTCACAAACCCCCCTCCCCATTCTTTTGTGCATCAGGAACTCTTCAAAATAGGTCCCTACCTCTTCGTCCCCTCTGTTCCAAGGGAGGTCAGACTCATTAGGTGGGATGTGGATGCCATAGCAAAGAACACTCTCTGAATCCATTTGTTTTTTCCTTTTTCTAAGATTCCTTCTCAAAATCTCTCAGCATCTGCCTAGCACAGAGACAGAATTACTGTCAAGCCTCCCCAAAGACCTCATGGACAAATTTAAGATATGTGAGAAAATCCAAAGGAACAGAAACATTTCCATCCCGCCCGGAACCCAACTCAATATCCGGTTTTACAGAACCATGAAAATCAGACCCACCAGTTGCAACTAAGCCTAATCGAGAAGCAATCTTGGTGAGGTATTCCCTGTATTTAGGGCTATGGTCCGGGTAAATGGTCTCCACCCCCAATAACCCCATTGCCGCCCATCCTTTCAGTTTTCTTTTAAGTCTCCAATTGGAAAGATGCAGGGTACAGGGGTGGGCCAATACTGGGATCCCCCCTCCTGCACGAACGAGAGGAAGAGCCTCTTCCATGGTCATTTTCTTCTTCCCCACATGGGCGGGCTTTCCCTTCCCCAGTAAAGTATCAAAGGCATCTTGCTTATTCTTCACTAGTCCTTTTTTCACCAGAACTGAAGCAAAATGAGGGCTCCCAATCTGACCTCCCCCCGAAGCATCTCTTATCTCTTTCATAGTAATGGGGAACCCCAAGTTGTTCAACTTGGAGACCATCAATAAATTCCGGTTTTGACGCCACTCCTGTAACTCTCGGATCTTATCAAAGAAAGGACCCTCCAATGGAGGGTAGTAGACCAAAAGATGGAGATGGCCCTCAATCCCTTTTATCCTAGGCCCCACAAACTCAATACTGATCTCAGTCCCAGGGACCACTTCCACTGAGGACTCAACCCTTAAAGCTGGCTTGATGCCATCCAAAGTGTCATGGTCCGTGATTGCTATTGCAGTGAGCCCTAAAGACTCGGCATACTTCACCAAAACAGAAGGCTCAAAGGTCCCATCAGAAGCTGTGGTATGCGTGTGAAGATCTATCATTTTATGGCTTCCTCCTTAACTTTCTTCTTCTCTCTGTGTCAGTGTCTTTTACATAGATTTAGTAGCTCATTATTTCCATCACTTTAACGGCAATGAATACTATAACCATTGCCCCGACAGTGACAAGCATCCATTTTTGCAATGTTAGGTCATAGCTTCGATAGCAAGCATCTCTACGGTTGCATTTCACACGATCCTCGCAACTTGGATAACCGTGTCCAAAACATCCCTTCTCTTGTTTTTGATTTTCCATCATCTATCCTTCCTTCTCTGTGAAACCTGTTTCCAGGACCTCCTCTTTGGGAGGCTCTGCTGGGAGGTGGGCACCTGATTTTATTTGATATGAAACCCCCTCTTCCTCATTTGTTGTATCTGTTCCACCCCAATGTATCTCATCATGTTCTTGCCTTACTCTGTACTCTTCATCATTTCTGTCAAGCCAATTGGTCACATCCTTGCGCTCATCTAGCCTCCCCTGCTTGTAGGCATCTGCCAGGACGGAGGACACTGGCCTAAAGCACCATCTTTTGATGACATCCGCAAACTCATCATGGCTTACATCTTTACTGCTCCCATCATCCCAGATGACAACAATTCTACCTGATTCATGGATATGGGAAATCTTGATAGAAGTTTTATTGTTTGCCCAAACATCCCCTTGTTTCGGATTCAGTAAATCCGGCATGCTAGCCGCCCCACCCACTGAACTATCTGGGCGTAGGAGGGCACGAACAGCATCATATTCCCATCGCTCCCCATTCGTTCCCGGTTGTGTCCAACACATTACCTTTTTCACTGCATCCCGCAGGGAGGATAGGGTGGCCAATGCTTCATCCCGCTCGGCTTCAATCTTAAGGATCTGATCTTTTGCAAGCCTCCAGCCTGCTGCTCTTCCCTCCACTGCGGCTATGGCGGATCTTGTGTCACTCATTTTCTGTCCTACTCCTTTTTTTGGAAAACAAAAACAGTTTCTTTTGGACTCTTTTTATTCAGCGCACTTATAGGAAAATACAGAGTCTGATGGAGACCAAAACCTAATGAAAGAGCTTCCTCTTGAAGGATACTCTCCAAAGGAATAATCTCTGACCTCTTTCGGATGTCCATGATGTTGATAGCCAAAAACCCTTTCGCACTCAAAGACCTAAAAGAAACCCTCAAAATAGGAACCAAGAAACCAGAAATCCATTTTTCCAGTGTGTCATACCTTACCCAGGATTGACCCTCCCCTCCATATCGTTCCTTATCAAAATAAGGAGGAGAAGTAAACACAAAATCTAATGGGCCTGGATCAAACTCTTCTGCGGGAACCTGACAGACCTCACAGGCATAGCCCAAATCCTTTGCAAGTTCCCTATTCCCTAAGACTGTTCTTTCCTCAACATCAGTCCCTACATACTGGACTCCTGCTGCACAGGCTCCCAACAAACGCCCCCCATACCCTGCACAAGGATCCCAAACTTTTCCCCCTTGAGGGCAAAAGGTTTCATACAAGAACCGGGCAATTGTTGGGCGGAAAATAGTTGGGGTTCTGCATTGCATTGCCAATGCTTTCAAGACCCGGTAAGGAATGACAGGATCCCCAACATTCAATTGATACCGGATTGCCCTCTTAAGGGAATGCTCTATGTGCCACATCTCAAAGGCAGATTTACTTGTGCCAACAGATGCTTCAAACCTATGGGGAAAATAGGGAGAGCATAAGGAAATCCCAGCCCATCTTATGGGCTGAATAGTTAAAGAATCTTCTAAGCTCATTTTTGCAGAAGACACCTTCTCAAGGATGCCCTGGATTTTACTGGTATCCTTTTTCTCTGGGGCAGGGAAGGGGCAATTTCTCAAAATTTCATAGATTTCGGTAACCCAGAGGTCTCTTTCTTCTTCTGACAAGGAAAGCCATTTTTCTGGGGGGTAAGAGACACTTAACAGCTCTTTGGCAGCCTGCAAAGAATACTGAGGGGTATATGGCCCAGACCTTCGTATTTTAGCCCCTGCCGCCCTTAGCCTATGGCTGACAGTGGAAACCCCAACCCCATAAAGGCGGGCTATCTGATCCTTCCTTAGCCCTCCCTCATACAATTGGAGAGCCTTCTCTGGAAGAAACTTCCTGGATTCTCTACGGAGGGCCCCACCCTTCTTCTCAAAGGGGATTTTGTATGCCATGCACTCTGGGATATGGGGTAGAACAATCTCTTTGAACTCCATTGGTTGTTTCGGGAAATGAATAGACTGATTCCCCTGCACCCCATAAACTTTTGTCTTCAAGCCTAAAGACCTCAATGCCTGTAAAGCCCGGTGAAGGCTGATTTGGTCCAAACCGAATGCAATTTGAGGGTGTCCCTTTAAAGTTACACCCCCATCATCTAAGTACCAAACAGCCAAGCTTAAAGGAGAAAAGATCTCAGTCAGATTCTTTGGAAAGATCCTCTTTCTGTCTGGAAGTGGGTAAAAAAGGTCATAGAACTCTTTCAGTTGTAGATATTCTCTGGTAGCCAGTTTCTTTTCCCTATGTTGTTTACCATCTGTGGAATGCACATAGGTTCTCCAGCGACAGTAAGCGACAAAGGGGGCTAATTCTTTGGCCTTCCAATCTGTGTAGGCACTCTGCTTTTCCCCATGGCCCTCACCAAAAGACGCTCCTTCTCCTGTGGCCCTCATGGTGCCATCCCCTAAAAGGGAACCTATTAGAATCTGCCTCTGTCTGTTTGTTAGAGGAGGCACCCTTTGTGATGACCTAAATGTTTTGGAAATTGTTGGGATCCCCAAGTTTTTTCTGTGGCGTGAAATACAAACCTGACTACAACCAAAAAAGGCACCAATCTCTGTTTCTGTCTTCCCTTCTTCTAGGTAGAGTCTCCGTAGGACACCCTCTTCAATCTCCGTCTTTTTCATTAATTCATCCTTTTTAAAATAGTCTCTACACTCTTACTCTATCATACCGGAACAAGAGATTTATTGAAAGGATTAAAAAGAAAAAACATCTGTGTAGGATCTGGAGAGAAGGCATAAAAAAACAGCCCCCTTTCGGGGGCTGTCACAGCTCAAAAAGTTACCCAGTTTCAACTACTTACCGGGTGATAGTCAACCTTGCCAACCCACGGGGGTTGAAGGCACCCAGACCCAAGTTCTCAAAAACGGAGAAGCCAATGGTGCGGGCTTTGGGGTCATCTGCGGACAGAACAGTCAGCTCAGTACGAACTGGGATCCTGCCGAACATTTCCGGCTCAGTACAGACATATACTGTCCCAACAGGTACCAGCCTTGACGTGATGATCTGAGCGCCCCACAAAGTGGCCATCAGGCCCGTCTTGAGCAGGGTGGCCTGGGACTCGATATCCAAGATATCGCGCCCGAACTTCCTCAAGTCAGCATAGTCACGTGCGTTCATATACACACGGGCTACCCGGAGGTCATGGCGTTCGATCAAGGAATAGGCATCCGCCATGACGGCACCGGACAGAGGAGCGATGACAGGAGTGTCAGGGTTCAGCTGTGCGGGGAGGCTGTCAAAACCGGCTGTGGCAATGGAATCCAGGACTGCGAATACGCGCTCGTCTTCAGCAGCTTGGATCTGTGCTCTGGCTAGATCCTGGGCACGTTCAATCAGGTCGAAACGCCTCTCCTTGATTTGAGTCAAGGGGATCTCGGGGTTAGAAGCGATCTCGAACAAGGGGAAGATCACGCGCCTGGGCTTGGTGACTGCCAGGATATTCTGGCCTTCTTCACCAACCACATATGCGGTCACATCAGGGTCCTTGTCGTAAATCGGCAAGGCACCATCGGGGAGCTGCTCAACCAAAAAGGTCTTCCGACCTACGGCTGCATAGTCTCGA
>Ga0114918_10004199_pt1 | contig 12565 bp, 23 predicted proteins | sample LantaG_FD_87015 | JGI IMG/M metagenome (GOLD analysis project Ga0114918, IMG submission 87015) | Deep subsurface microbial communities from Baltic Sea to uncover new lineages of life (NeLLi) - Landsort_02402 metaG | ecosystem: Environmental > Aquatic > Marine > Oceanic > Sediment | place...
TAGAAGCACGCGACTGTTAATCGCGAGGGTGATAGTTCAAGACTGTCCAGATCCGTTGTTGATGCGATGAAATGGAGAATCCGGTATTCCACTGGTCTACTAACTGGCCAATTAGTCCAGAGTTGAAAACCAGGTGCTCTGCACGTGTCGGTTCAAATCCGGCTCGCACCGTTTTATTTTCATGGAGGAAACAATGTCAGGAAAAAAACAACCACACGCAAAAATGCCAAAAGTATATGGTAAAATATTAAAGAAGATGTCCAAAAGTAAAGAAGAGCTAGAAGATGATTTAGTTGACAAAGCACTTGTTGATGAAGAAATGGCACTAAGTATATTCAAGTAATTACGGGCCTTTAATTCATGGGGTAGAAATCCTCTCTTGCAAAGAGGAAGCGGCGTGTTCGAGTCACGCAGGGTCCATTTTATGCCCAGGTGCGCCGAGTTAGGTCGAAGGCGTCAGATGAGCATTCGTTTAGAATCTCAGGCGAGGCTCAAGACGAAGCTTAGGACGAAGCTTAAGGCGAATCTTAAGATTCGTAAGACCCCTGATTTGTAGGAGCTATAACACGTCGGTTCAAATCCGACCCTGGGCATTATTTACAAATATTATATATACAATATTTGTATGATTCCACGTAGATACTTACGGATTTTGTAAGTTTCCTACGCTTTATTACATAATATGTAATAAAGAAATAAACGTGAAAATCGCAATATAATTGAGGATTTTGCGAAAAAATCACAAAAACCACGATTATATTGTAAAAACCATAGGTTTTATTTTAAAATGCTGTCGTAGCATAACGGTAATGCAAGAGGTTTGTAAGCGTATGCCAAAATCCCTCTAGAGTTCCGGTTCAAATCCGGACGGCAGCTTTTTTTGGCAGAATGGTAGAGCGGCTCATACATTTGGTTGCAACCCAAAATAGACAGGTTCGACTCCTGTTTCTGCCTGTTTTTACCGTAACATTTAAATAATATATATGTTTAACTACATTAAAGAGTTAATTATTTAAAATGAATCATACAACTTGGAAACCGGAAATGTATATTGTCATTGGAATAGATGGCAGAGTGCAACAGCATTTTAGGTTTTAAGGTTGTTTTGTGGTTTAAGATTTCTTATGTGGTTTTGAACCACAAAAACAACTATAATCAATAAACTCCCGCAGGTCGGCATAGAGTTCGAGATTGGCTGTAACCCAATTTAAGGCAGGTGCAATACCTGCTCGGGAGATATATGACTGTGTGGTGTAATGAAAACATGAAAGTCTGTCTAACTTTCACTTCGGGTTTAATTCCCGGCACAGTCGCCAATGCCCGAGTAGCTTAATGGTGGAGCACACGCCTGATATATGATTAAAGGTGGCTCAGACGCCTTATAAGGAATCATTAAGAATGCGTACGGATGAGGGTTCAAGTCCTTCCTCGGGCACTTTTTTAAAAACAAAAATAGGTGATGTACAATTCGTTGTTCAATAACAAGACACGAAAGAAGACACAGTGGACGAACATATCCTGATAGCACAATAAAGGATACAAAACAAAACATTATTAACCAATGTTTAGACCCACAAGAATTTTGGGATGATTGGAACGATAGGCGTGATGGTATGCGAGGTTCATTTGATAGAAAAAGAATAACAAAACAACCAGTACCAAATTGGGCGACTTGGGATTTTGAACGTTGGAATAAGAAAAATAAAAAGTTATTACAAAGAAGAAAAGCAAGAAAATGCTCCGGTAGTGTAGGGAACAAATTCTTGACTTTCAATCAAGAGACCTGAGTTTGAATCTCAGCCGGAGTACCACGGGCAATTGGTCTAATGGTATGATAGGTGGCTTACAAATTATCAATTAAGAATCCACTTGACAACGGTTCAATTCCGTTATTGCCCATTATGGTGAATGTAGTGTAATGGTTAGCATAACAGATTGTGACTCTGTTGGTTGGAGTTCGAGTCTCCACATTCGCCCTCATAATCAAAATGAAATTATGTAAAGATTGTCAAAAACCATTAAGCAAATATGCTAAATATGAACCAATAGAACGATGTAGAAATTGTGCTAATAAATATAGTTATTCAAAACGATTACCAACTATTAAATGTAAACATTGTGGCAAAGATGAAAAAGTGACATCATTTAATCAATTATATTGTAAAGCGTGTATGCAAGATATTGAAGTTTTAAGAAAACGAAAAAAAGAAATGAATAGAACAATATTAGAAAATAAACCACATGAAGTAAGAGCAAGAATAAAAGCATATAATAATATAAAAATTATTAAAGGAACACTTTGTGAATCATGTAATGAAAAAGAAGCAACACAAAGACATCATCCTGATTATTTAAAACCATTAGAAGTTGAATTACTTTGTTTTAAATGTCATAGATTAAAACATAAAAGGTGAAAGAAATCATATCAATCCATATACCTAAAGGAAACAAAGGGTTTAACATCAGTAACGAATTAAACTCTGCAACAAATATAAAAGATAGGGTTACAAGACAGGCTACTATTACAGGCTTGAATAAGATTGCCCAGTATCTTTAGCACACACAAACCAGATGGTATAAGTTTATATTGGGATGATAAAACATTATTTGATGTTCCATATGATGGTATAACAAAGGAATATTTTTGTGGTAAAGAACTTAAAGTTAAAAGTTTAAATCACCCAAAACATTGTTATATTTTAATTACAATGGACACCAACGAATGTACCATAGGAATGTTGTCAGGGAAACGCATTACAACTTTATGGACAAAGAAAAGTTATATACAAGGCAAACATAAAACAGGAGGACAATCAGCTCAACGTTTTGAACGGTTAAGGAATGAGGCAATAAAGCAGTGGTTTAAAAAGATAGCACAAAAATTAACAACCTTTAAATAAGAGATAAAAGGAAAAATTTATATGCCTTTTATACCAACAGAACTATATGATGCTTATTGTCCATATTGTATCAATGGATATGTAAAATACGATAGATTATCAAAGAAACTCTATTGTTGCATTTGTAATAAGTTTATCAAATGCGAAGGACTATAAGGGGCTGTGGTCTAATCTGTGTATGACCCGTGGTTTGGAACCACGAGATTGTCGGTTCGAAAAGATAAAAGCTAATAATTATGATATGCACGTAACAAGTAGGTTCAATTCCTGCACCTTGGCATGGGATGCATATTAATCTTAAGCGTAATTGTGTTTTTATTTTCGGAAGTCCGGCCAGTCCCATAAAGTAGAAAAAGAAAACCCGTGCCTCCATAAAGGTCTTTTGGACCGAAACGTCATTCGACACAGGAAAAAGAGGTGAGATAGAATTAACTTCCTCACAAATAGTACTAAAGGCATAGGTAGTATTTATATATATTTATTTTTCATGGGTGTATAGCATAATGAATGGTGCTCTTGGCTTCTACAATAGTACGTGGCTAGGGAGAGTCACTTGAAGATACCAAGCTGTCGGGGTTTAATTCCCCGTACACCCTCCAACGGTTCCATAGCAAAACGTTAATGCACCTGGTTCTTACCCAGGAGACTATGGGTTCAAATCCCATTGGAACCATACGGCCTCATAGCAAAACGGCTAATGCATCTGGCTTTTGCCCAGGAGAATGTCGGTTCGAATCCGGCTGGGGTCATAAAATGAAATATGACATCCTCCGACACACTAAAGTGTGTGGTTTCCATAGAAAAGATGAGGTAAAAAGAATGGTAAAAAATCAGAGAGAAGAAATAGTTGTCCACGAAGGACGTAAATTAAAGGTAATAGAAGTAATAGAAACAGGCAAATCAAAAGAAGAATATGAGTTTGAACAATGGTCTGATGAGGAATATTGCCTCAAAGCAGTTGAAAGTGATGGCGATGCCTTGCGATATGTCAAAGAGCAGACAGAAGCAATATGCATCAAAGCAGTTGAAAGTTATGGTTATGCCCTGCGATATGTCAAAGAGCAGACAGAAGCAATATGCATCAAAGCAGTTGAAAGTCATGGCGATGCCCTGCGATATGTCAAAGAGCAGACAGAAGCAATATGCATCAAAGCAGTTGAAAGTGATGGTTATGCTCTGCAATATGTCAAAGAGCAGACAGAAGCAATATCCCTCAAAGCAGTTAAAAGTTATGGCGATGCCCTGCAATATGTCAAAGAGCAGACAGAAGCAATATGCATCAAAGCAGTTGAAAGTTATGGCGATGCCCTGCGATATGTCAAAGAGAAAAGTATCTTTTTAAAGATACTAAAAAAGAGGTTAAAGTTACGGGTTTCCTCCCCTATTTAAAAATAGGGGCATCCACCCTAACGAGTTTTGTGAAATTTGTAGAAAGGAAAATACAATGCTTTGTGAAGATTGTGGTAAATATTTTTGTAAGGAACACAATGGAAGAATGCATGGTGAAAAGGTTTGTGAAGACACAATCAAAGGATGTCATGGTACTTTAAAATGAATGAACAACAAAAAGAAATGGCAAAAGATACAAAAACAGAAATACAACACATTTTAAATGGTGGAACGCCACGATGTTTTCATTGTAAAAAACCATTTAAAAAAGATGAAAAACAAAGTGGAAAAACATATTCAACTTGGGAAAGTGATTGTGAATGTATGAAGAAAATAAAAATGAGTATAGGTTAATATAGGGCTATGGACTAACAGGTTAATGTCATCAGTCTTTGGAACTGATAATTCCGGTTCGAATCCGGATAGCCCCACCACGGAACTCTAGCTCAATTGGGAGAGTGACTGGCTGAAGTCCAGTTGGTGTCGGTTCAAGTCCGGCGGGTTCCATTCAATGGAAACATTAAATGAATTATATGAACGATTAGATTTACATAAATGGTGGCAGGATGAACTTCCACTAAATAGTATAATTCACGAATTACCGATAGAAAATGACTAAAAAGAATTATGAACTATATAGGGTGATTAAATCACAAGAAGGATATTTTAGTACCTGGACAAACGACAGTCTTGAAAGTTTAACTCCAAATTTGAAAGCAGAAATTTACGCAAGGTACATTGTTAAATGTTCTGTTTTGCAAAGAGATGAATTTAAATGTAGAAATGAAAACTGCGAATATCCTGATAGTAAATTAACTATTCACCATATCAAATTTAAAAAGAATAATGGTGAAGATAAGATGAAAAATTGTGTTACCATTTGTAAAACCTGTCATCAAGCTTTTCATAGAGGTAAGGGAACATTAACTTTTGATAATGCAACCTATCAAATTCATAAGGGAGAGGAAAAGGTCAATTGGAAAAAGATAAGGGCTCAAGGCAAAGAATTAAGGAAAAATAAGAAAGAGTTTCATGGGATTAGAGTTTCATGGGAACTGATTTGCATACTGATGAAGTTCCTAGAAATTCCTTTCTATGAATTAAATGATGGAGATGATGATTAAAAATGGATAACTGGGAGATGCCATGTCCAAAATGTGGCTCAATAAAAAAATCTGATGTTTTTGGTAGTATGCACTCTCACGGTCCTGGTATTTCAACATATAGTCATACTTGTGGAAAATGTCATTGTCATTTTCAAAGAACATATGATTATAAAAATGATGAAGAGCGAATTACAGCTAATGGAAAGGTTATATCTATAAATAAAGAATCTGTACCTAAACTTAAAGCAGCTATAAAAACACATATTGATAAACTGCGAGCTTAGCGTATTGGTACGCGGTTGGCTTCCACAATTATATAATTGAAGATACCAACTACAAGGGGGTTCGATTCCCTCAGTTCGCATTAACAAAGTTTAAATAGTGATACAATATTACTATATATAAGATGCCAAAACTAACACCAGAATTATTAGATTATATGATGAACAATAAAGAAAGTGCTTTAAAAGCATTAGAAGAAGCACATAGAGAAGCTATTAATAAACTTCAAGATAATCTAAATATATTAAGAGAAAAAGGAATCATCAATAAAACTCAAGCCAACAAATATAACAAGAAACAATTAGCAGAATATATATCAGGTGTTATAACAGCTATTGATGAAATAGGAGACGACGACACTATTATATATACGACAACAGATGATAATAAATATCTATTAAAACGAAGAGATGAATTGGAGAAAATATTTAAACTTAAAATTATGACAGTTCAAGAAACAACCAAATTTGTTAAAAACGACATATCAAATAAAAGGCCTGATTATATTGGTTGATATAGATGCATATGATATCAAGACATTGCAAGTGTTGGTGTTTGTTTATTGAAAAAACAACCACATTTATATAAGAAAGAAAATGTTCATGAGACCTAAATTTATTAGTTGATAACAAAGAAGATTGTGATATAGATTTATCACCAGAAACATTAGAGAAAGATACTATTATTAACCTATTGAAGGCATAAGTGGTTCCTCAAAAACTCAACTGCTGAATTGGACAATACCACTCGCCTCTTTTATACTAAAGACATAGGGAGTTCCTCTCAACCATCCTGGGTGTCAAAGCCCAGGATTCCAAACCAAACTTACTCCCCGTCTTTTTTATTTCTAAATGAATCGTAAATTTTATATAGTGATACAACTTTATAATATATAGTCCTGTATAGGACGATAGTTTAAAAGGAAGCCAATATCTTATAAAAGATTAAGCATCCGGGGGTAAAACACAAATGGCAAAAGCCAAAGAAAAGAGTAGTAATAGCCTTAAGCTGAAGTATGTTATGAAGCTTAAGACCATAGATGCGACAACAATAAGTGACTTTATTTCTGACAAAAAACGTCGTAGAAAAATTAGAGTGGGAGTAGTAAACAACCTTATGTCTAATTTAAAGCAGGGTTCACATTTTGATGCACCGTTTACAGTAAATTTAAAAAACGGCAAATCAAGAATTGTGAATGGTAACCATAGGTTTATGGCAATAGAACAAATGATTGAGAAAGACAAATCATTTAGTATAAATATTTGGGTTGCTCAATACAAAGACTTGTCTCTTGAAGAAGAACGACAAATATTTGAGATTTGGAATATTGGTGTAAAACAGTCAGGAAGTGATTTCCTAAAAATATATTGGGAAACGATTCCGTATGGTGATGAGATGTTGAGGAAACTGCCTTGTAGTGTTTATGGTGGTTCTAAAATATCAGCTAAAACTATAGGTTGTTGTCATATGGCCGCTAAAAAACAAAATGCATTTTGTGGTGGTTATAGAGGCACCAGTAGGTCAATTGTAAAGGCTTTCAAAACATTTGATAAAACTGATATAAATACAATGGCGTATTTTATGAGATTTATGGAAGATGTTTTTGGTATATATACCAAATCCAATATATTTTGGAAAACAACACCAGTTGGCGCTTTCTACAGGATATGGTTTGATAACAGAGATATCGAACATAACAAAATGGTAAAGCTGTTTAAGACAACCTTTTTATCTCCAAAGAGAATTGAGAGTTGGAAGATAATGGGTAAAAACGGCGGAATGGAAAGTACAGCAATGTTCTACAATACTGCAATGATGACATTTCCAATAGTTCCATCATTTAAATCTCTTAACATTAAAAGATTTGTAGCAGTTAAAGACACCAAATAGTTTTATTTTTTTCCTTTTTTTATTTTTTATATAAAGAATAACAAAGTTTATATATTGATTTAACATTACTATATTATGCTTAAAAACATTAAAACAAGTGTTTGGGAGGGGTTTTAAATGAAAAAGGAGTTGTTTCTATTATTCATATTCAGTTTATTATTAGTTGGTTGTGGTCGAACACCGCCACCAGTTCCAGAACAAAAATGTGTTAATTATAAGATGGCTGGTGTAGAATTATATTTATCACCAACAGACTTAGATGAGATGTGTGAAGACACAAGACAAAAGACTATAGAAATGATTAATATATCACCATATAATACAACAGCAGGTTGTCTGGAAAAATTAAATGGTCACATTAAAGTAGAATGTGTAGAATGGGAGGTTACTCATAATGAAGAACCTCAATAGACTAACCAAAGTAGAGATAGTAAATATATTTATTAAAATAAATAGGAATTCAGGAGTAACCATTGATAATTTATCATGGAGAGAAGATGGCCGTTTAGAATGGATATGTTCACATAATATTGGACATACTGTCTTTAGTCCAGATAGATATTTCACACATGGTTGTGATGGTTGTTGTAAACAAATATATATCCCAGAAGATTGGAAGGAGAAAGATGAAGAATAAAATACTAAATGAATTAATCAAAGGTGTTGGATTAGGATTATTATTATCTGTTCCAGCAATCATATTATTAAATGTTTTATCAAAAAATATGACTGAATTACTTGTAGCAAGTAGTTTTATATTAGTGGTGTTATGTATATTAATGGTTTTATTGGTAACTGATAAAAATGAAATTAAGAAATGATATGAATAGGACACATATTTTATGGTTTTTATTTGGAATACTATTAGGTAGATTTGGATTCATTGTAACCGTATTAATTTTTCCATTGGGTTGGTACACATATTATTGGCAACAAAATAAATTAACCATTAAATTCGATAAAAAATGAAAAAAACCAATGTAAAGGTGTACAGCGATTTTTATGAGTTAGAGAGCGACATCAAAGAAGGTAAAATCAATGATGTTAATCTAACCAAACTTGTTGTATATTACACAGATTAAACTATTGAGGAACAGTACAGACTGTATCCGTCTATTATGATATGATAAAAATGATAAACAAAATAAAAATAGTAGAAATTTTTGACTCACTGCAGGGAGAGGGAAAACACTTAGGAAAACCAGTAACATTCATAAGATTTTGGGGTTGTAATTTAAGGTGTAAATTTAATGGTAAACATTGTGATACTCCATATGCTGTTGTATCTGGTGCAGACAAATGCGACTCATATACGCCAGAAAGTTTGGCTAAATATTTACATCATAGAGATGGACCTAACCACTTAGTATTAACTGGTGGAGAACCATTAATGTATCAGAACTTTATATTTGAATTTCTTAAAGAATTATATGAACGTAATTCTAAATATTATGTTGAGGTTGAAACTAATGGTACAATTAAACCCACACTTAACATATCATTATTAATAGATTGGTTTAATATCAGTCCTAAGTTAGTGAGTAGTAATCAGGAAAATGTTACTTATGATAATATGAGAATCAATGAGAAAGCTTTAAAAAGTTTTCTACCACATAAATCCTGTTATAAGTTTGTATATAGTAGTGAGGAAGATAGCGAAGAGATAAAACAAATAGTAAGCAAACATCCAAAGAGTGCTGTATATATAATGCCAGAAGGCACAACAAGAAAACAAATCATTAAAAATTCACCAAAAGTTGTTGGATATTGTTTAGTGAATGATTTTATATTTTCACCAAGAGAGCATATCATTATCTGGGACGATAAACAAGGGGTTTAATATGTGGGAAGAAATAGTTGAATTTTTTATAATGATATTTGATTTTATAACTATGAGAAAGAAAAAATGATACGAAAAGGATCCAAATTTAGAGATAAACATAATGGAGAGATTTTTGTAGTTAAACAGATTAATAATATCACAACCAAAAATTATGTTTTGAAACCAGTTAATAAAAAGAATACCACAGCTAGAATATCAACTCCTGAATGGGGATTATTATATGATAATTTAGAACAGATAAAAAATGGTACTAACAACAAAACTAAGGGTAAATAAAGCAAATGGTCAAGCTAACATATCTATACCAAAAGCATTACGGCAATTACTTAATTGGAATGATAGTGATGAAATAATTATTTCTTTTGGAATATCAGATTCCATTATATTGAGAAAGAACAAATAATTATGGTTTCTTTTGTCTTTTACTTAACCAGTATTCTTCTGTATTAATATCCATTATACAAAGTTTACCATTCCACCCTGCACCACAATCTAACATCCATAAGTTATTTAATTTGATTGGGTCTGTTTTGTTATTTATCATCTGTGTTGTTGTATGGCCTATAAACACTTTATTATAGCCTGGTATCTTATTCTTTTGAGCATACTTAATTATATCTCTATCCCATACTAATTCGTGTTTATCTGTGTTCTCGATGCCTTTGTCTATATTAAATCCGCCATGAACAAATAACATATCATTCTCTATATGGTAAAACACTCCTCTATTAAATAATTCCTGATGTGTTACTGGAATATTAATTTTACTACCATCTAATATAACATCATCTTTATACATTCCACCTTCTTTAACAACTCGTCCACCATAACATTTTAAAGTGTTGGCACCGCCTTGTCCGAGCCATATGTCTTCGCTCCAACCATTCTTGATATGTTCTATAACCCAAAGGTCGTGATTACCGAGGACAAATTTTAAATTTGGAATTTTCAATAGCAGTTCAATAACTTTATCTGTATTATAACCACCATCAACAATATCTCCAAGTACAATTAGTTTATCATTTAGAAAGTTAAACTTAGCTTTTAATAGACATTCTTTTAATGCTTCATATCTTCCATGAATATCTCCTATCACAAATGTTTTCATTTTTCATCCCAAACATAACAGCTCCAAAAGTATCCACAATCTGAACAATTACAAGTATTTTCACATTCTTCTTTTTGTTCTGGAGACATTTTGTTCATCCAACTATTCTTACAGATTTTTTCTGTATCTTTTTTATATTCCATCATTCATCATCACCTTTGTTCTGTTGCCTTCAAGCCCTCCTTCAATGATCTTTATGACTTCTGAAAAGTTATCCATCATTCATCACCTGTTTTATGTTTCAACTACCAAATTATCCCAATATTCTTCTTCTGTCATATCAAAACTCCAAGCTATTGTTTTTCTGCATGTCTTAATATGCTGTGGCATGGTCTCAACAAATGATTGTTTCTTCCCTTTTTCAAACCATTCACCGTAGATGAGATTAACAGGATAATCTTTCAACGAATAAAGCTTATATGTAACTTTATGATTGGTGCCTCGTTGATGCGTTTCATAAGAATCTATTAACTTACCCATAGATAACAAAGAATCATAACCATGTACTTCTAATACTGCTACTCGTTTTTCTACATTATCAATAGCTAATATCTCTTCTGCCTTTGGTTTTGATAATATGAACTGATTAAATTCCTTTTCTTCAAATGAAACACCATGAACAAAAAACCATTTTAAACCTGATCCGTATTGAATAGCTGCCTGAGTTTCACTATGTAACTCATCATTATTATCTCTAAGCACAATTTGTGGTTTTTTACTACAAATTACCAAACCACTTAATAGTATTGGATAATGAGGTTGTAACGAAAGTAAATGTAAGATATCATTTAAGCCTTCAACTTTCTCATTGGTTATTATTTGTGCTGCTTCGTAAAACGAATAATAATTTATCCATGAATAACAATCTGTTTCAAGAAATATATTCTGCCATCCCAAATTATTTGAATATAGCTTTGAATATAGCTTTAAATATAGCTTTGAACTTAGCTTTGAACGTAGCTTTGAACGTAGCTTTGAACGTATCTTTGAACGTAGCTTTGAACTTAGCTTTGAACGTAGCTTTGAACTTAGCTTTGAATATAGCTTTAAATATAGCTTTGAACTTAGCTTTGGACTTAGCTTTGAATCTAGCTTTGAATCTAGCTTTAAATATAGCTTTGAATCTAGCTTTGAACTTAGCTTTGAATCTAGCTTTGAACGTAGCTTTAAATATAGCTTTGAACTTAGCTTTGAATCTAGCTTTGAACGTAGCTTTGAATCTAGCTTTGAACGTAGCTTTAAATATAGCTTTGAATCTAGCTTTGAATCTAGCTTTGAATCTTCATCAAACATATTGGCTAATATTTGAACTTCAAAGGGGTCATCTAATAATAAAACCTCTGGCGGATTGGTTTCTTCTAAAAGTTCATATAACCAAGAAAAAGACTTAGTCAATTCTTCTTCTGATGCTGTTTCTCCAAAAGTAGTGATTTTATCCCATTTATCATAAACTTCATTAATAATAGGTTCATGTTTTTCTTGATTATAAGTTACTTCTTCCATTTTAATCCATCACTTTCTTTATTTCACCCATAAGGTCTGCTCTTCTTTGTTGCCTTACTTCAAAACTACCTTCAATCATTTGGTTATCATGGTCTTCATGAATTAACTCTCTTGGCTGTTCTAAAACCACTTCCTGAGCCAAACCATTTGAGCCACGCTTAAACTTGGCTTTGTTAAATCTATGACTATGTCCTGTTACTTCGCCTAAAGCTAACGTTGCTTTACCTTCTTCATTTGTGTCTACTTTATCCTTACGGACTAATAAAACATCTCCTTGTCTATGATTTCCTTTCATTTGTTTTTCCTCCATTAATTTTCTTTTTTGATAATCAATACCCCTATCAAATGCTTCTTTTAATGCTTTTGTTTCATTATCCCAACCATTACAAGTTTGTAACATTTCTAGTGAACTACTACGCCCTAAAGGACATAGCTTCTTGCTTCATAAAATCTATTTGGCCGATACTTTGGATATTGATAGCTTCTCCACAAAGGCTCATACCAAGCCTATAAATATTAATTGCAGCATTTACATCTCTATCTA
>Ga0114918_10004201_pt1 | contig 12560 bp, 15 predicted proteins | sample LantaG_FD_87015 | JGI IMG/M metagenome (GOLD analysis project Ga0114918, IMG submission 87015) | Deep subsurface microbial communities from Baltic Sea to uncover new lineages of life (NeLLi) - Landsort_02402 metaG | ecosystem: Environmental > Aquatic > Marine > Oceanic > Sediment | place...
CCGCTGCCCCTCTCCATCGGCTTCGACCTCGGCACGGCCAACTCCTCCGTCGCCGTGTTTCGCGACGGCGGGCCCGAGATCGTCCCGGACACGGACTCGGGAGTGCCCTCGGTCACGACGCCGTCGTGGGTCGCGGTGGATCCGGTCAGTGGAGTTTTTCCCCCCCCTTTTCTCCCCCCCCTCTTTCCCCTCTCCGCCCCCCCCCCCCCCGCCCCGCCCCCCCCTCTCCCCCCCCCCCGCCCCCCCCCCCCCGCTCGACGCAGAAAACCCTCAAGCTCCTCGTGGGCCACAGGGCCAAGAGGCAGGCCCCCTCCAACCCGGCCAACTCGTTCGGGTCCGCGAAGAGGCTCCTCGGCCGCAAGTACCGCTCGCTGCCGCGCGGCGAGCTGTCCGCGCTCGGGTACGGCGTTGTCGAGGCGTTCGACGGGCGCGCCGCGGTGTGGTGTCCCGCCCGTGGAGAGGCCTTGACGCCCGTGGAGGTGTGCGGGGCGCTGCTGGCGCACCTGGCGGACAGGGCGAGGAGGTGCGGCGGCGGCAGCGGAGGCAGCGGCTCGTCTTCTTCTTCTCCTTCTTCTTCTTCTTCTTCTTCGGCAGCAGCAGCGGGTTCGAGTTCGGGCTCAAGCTCGGGCGAGAGTGGCGGCAGAGAAGGAGGAGCGACGACTTCCTCTTCTTCTTCTTCCTCTCCCGCATCCTATTTCATCAGCAATGCCGTCATCACGGTCCCGGATAGGTTTGGCGAGGAGCAGCTGGACGCTGTGCGGGCCGCGGCGGAGGCCGCGGGGCTCAAGGGCGTGAGGCTCGTTCACGGTCAGTTTTTCTTCATTTTTTCATTTCTTCTCCTTCTCCTCCTCCTCCTCCTCCTCCTTCTCCTCCTTCGTCTTCTCACCATCTTATGTTTTTCGTTCAAGAGCAAAACAATAACAACAACAACAACAACAACAACGAAGAGCCCGTCGCCGCGGCGATAGCCTACGGTCTGGGCTCCCCGCGCGCCGGGGCGGACGGGGCGCCCTCCCCTCGCACGCCCCTCGCCGAGACGGTGCCGCCGGCGGCAGGGGGGGACCCCTCGAGGGGGCAGCCGCCGCGCCCTTTCGACGACGACACGGTCCTCGTCGTCGACCTGGGGGGGGGGACCCTGGACGTCGCCGTCGTCGACGCGTTCGAGGGGATGCTGGAGGTCATCGGGAGCTCCGGGGACGCGAGGCTCGGAGGGGTGAGTTCTGTTTCTCTGTTTCTTTGACTTTTTTGTTTTCGGGCCTCGACAACCTCGACCAAAAAACCTTTTCTTATCTTCTCTCGCCTTTTCTTCTCCTCCCCCCCCCCTCCCCTTCTCTCTCTCTCGATCATCTTTCTCTCTTCATTTTAACCAAGGATGACTGGGACTCTGCTCTGGCTGAGTGGCTCGAGGGGCAGCACCCCGTCGCCGCCGGGCTCGCCGCCGTCGGCGGGAGAGCGGGCTCGGCCGCTGCGCGCGTGTGGCTGCTGCAGGCTGCAGAGGAGGCCAAGCGCGCCCTCTCGTACGCAGAGGAGACGAGCGTCGAGATCAGGCTGGTCCAGGGCGGGTTACGGACCGGCGGAGGAGGAGCGGGGGGAGAAGGGGGCGAGCTCGCCGGCAGCCCCGGCGCCGCCGCCGCCGGCAGCGTCGGCGCGTCGGTCGGCGCCTCGGTCGCCGCGGCCCGCAGCGAGCTCGCGCGCGTGGCCGCCTCGGCCCCTCCCGTCGCGAAGGTCGCGCTGTCGAGGCAGCGCTTCGAGCAGGTCACGCGGCACCTCACGGAGCGGCTCTGGGGCCCTCTGCGTGAGGCGGCCGAGGAGGCCGGGGTCGAGCTCGCCGACGACGGCCTGAGCGCCGAGGGGCGGCGGAGCCGCGAGGCTCCCTCGTCGAGGGGGCCCCCTTCCTTTCCACCGGACTCTCGCTACGCGCCCTCCCCTCGCAGGATCACGCGCGCCATCCTCGTCGGCGGGGGGACGCGCGTCCCGGCCGTCGCGGCCTTGGTCGAGAGGGCCACGGGAGTCAAGCCCGAGTCCGGAATCGACCCGGAGGCGGCGGTCGCCCTGGGCGCGGCGGCGCTCGCCGGGCAGCTGGCGGGTCTTGGAGGATCAATAGAGCTCGGGGACGGGGCGTACGCTCCGGACGTGCACGGGAGGGCGTCCGGGTTTGATTAGAGTCGGGATGATGGAGAGTTGAAAGAGAAGAGAGAATGAAACATTGACGTTGAGAGTTTATCTCGTATTCGTTTCTTTTTTTTCGTTCCCCTTGTCTCCCTTCCTCCGTGTTTCTCAGTTTCACTTTGCGTCTTGCGTTTATTTCTCGTGCGAGTCTTTTAGAATTACAACAGTGCGTACAAAACAGAGAGAAAGAGAGAGAGAAAAAAACAATGCGCAGTTCTATTCAAGTTTTTTCTTCCACCTCTTATTTCTCCTCCTTCTTCTTCTTTGCCACCTCCGCCGCCACCGCGCCGCCGCCCGCCACCCGCTTTTTCCCTGCCGCTCCAAACAGCGCGGCGATGGTCGGCTGCCTCGGGTCGGGCTGCCATCTCGGGTGCTTGATGCTGGACTGCGGGACGGGCTCGTGCGGTGGCGGGGGGCGGACGAGCAGCGGCCTGGAAGCCAGCGAGGAAGAAGGGGGCGGCGACGGAGGCGCCGGCGGAGAAGAGGGAGGGGCTCCGGTGGCGGCAGGGGAGGCCGCGGCCGCCGTCGCCCCCTCTCCCCCGCTCGCCAGAGCCTCCGGGGGGGCCTCCTCGATCTCCAGCAGCAGCGCGGCGTGGTCCGACCACGGCCAAGGGATGTCGGCCACCACCTCGCACCGCGCCAGCCTCAGGTTGTCCGACACCAGGAAGAAGTCGATACGCAAGCCGTCGTCGCGCGAGCGCGCGTTGGAGCGCTGGTCCCAGACAGTGAAGCCGCGCTGCCCCTCGGCGCTGCCCGCGGTCGCCTCCGGGTGCAGCCTCCTGAACGCGTCGACCATCGGAGGGGCCATCAGCGCCCTCAGGGCGCTCATCTCCTCGGGCGAGTAGAGCCCGTCGAAGTCGAACTTCAGGCAGACGTCCTCGCGCGCGGCGGCCAAGTTGAGGTCGCCGCAGAGGACGACGCCGCGGTTCTTGCCCTCCTTCGAGGCCTGCGCCAGGATCTCGTCGACGCGGCGCCTGAGGGCGCGCAGGAACGCGACCTTGACCCCGGCGCGCACCCCGCCGTCGGCCTCCCTGTCGCCCGCGTTGGGGACGTAGACGTTGATGAGAGTCAGGTCCTCGCCGAGCTCGACCTCGAGGAACCGCCCCTCGCCCTCGTAGCTGGGAGGGGACAGCAGCGAGGGCCCCAGGCCCAGAGCCTCGACCGCCGCCTCGCCTCCAGGGATGTGGTCGAAGATGTGCGTGGCCGGCAGCACCTCCTCCTCGGCGCAGCGCGTCGGGGACCACTTCGGAGACCGGCAAAAGATCGCGGTGCCCGAGTAGCCCATCCGCGGCGGCCTGGAGCAGGACCAGAAGCTCTCGTAGCCCTTGAGGACGGCGAGCTCCTTGATCTCGGCGAGCTTGCGCTCGGAGACTTTCGTCTCCTGCAGGCACAGAACGTCGGCGTCGAGGCGCTCGGAGAGCCAGCGGGCGAGCGCAGCAGAGGTCGCCCTCGCCTGCGCCGGCTTCGAGGCGGCGGCGGCGGCGGACAAAGCGGTCGCAGAGGTCACGCTCATCGCGGCGTTTTTTGCCGTGGGAGGCCACGAGTTGACGTTGAAGCAGATGAGGCGCATCGTGCTGCGTTCTGGCCGCTGCTGCAGCAGCTGCTGCGATCCACCCTCAGCGGGAGAGAGAGCAGCGGAGGGAGGAGCTTGAGGCGACTGAGCTGGCGCGCTCGCGTCCGGCCGAGAGTTGTTTCGCGAGTCCATGATGCGATGGCGACTCGATCGTCGCCGCCGTCGACGTGAAAAATGAAACACTGTCATTTCTTTGAGGGAAAAAAAAAACCAAAATAGAAGGGGAAAAAGGCACTCAAAATGCCGTCGACGCTCTCCCTTGCTCCTCGCTGCCACTCGAGCGCGACAAGCCAGGCTGCTGCTCCTCTCCCTGAGAAGCAGCGCCTCCTCACGCGCGAGGACGCCCTCGCCGCTCTCGCCGAGCGCAGGAGGGGGTCTTCGCTGCTGCTCTCGGTTGTGACAGCGCGGCCGTCGGTAACGGCGGGCGCGGCACCCGCGGCACTCCTCCCTCGTGCAGCCTGCCCCTCGCAGCGACGGGCGCTTCCTCCTCCCGAAAGGCCCCCCTCGCTCGCCTCCAAAGGCGAGCGAGGGGGGCCCAAGATCAAGCCTCTAGTGAAAGAGAAAACGGATGCGACGAAGACGAAGACGAAGAAGAGAGAGGAGGAGGAGGGAAACCCGCCGCCGAGGAAGCAGGAAAAGGCCCAGCGGCGCCGGCCGGGTGCGGCGGCCTCCTCGTCCTCCTCCTTCCCGCCGTTGCCGCCGCCAACAGCAAAGATCACCTCCTGGAGGGAGAGGTCCGCGAGCCTCAGGGGGGCCCTGGCCGCTGCCAGGAGCCCCCCTCCCGCTCCTGTTGCCTCCGTCGTCGAAAGAGCGCCGGCAACGCAGCTCTTGCAGAAGCGCCGCGCCACCAAGCCGGAATGGAGAAACTAAGAAAAGTTTTTTTTTGCTTTAACACGGAACGAGACATGCCCACCAGGCAAGCGGAGCCGCGAGGTGAGAAGGGAAAGCTTCTTAAGTTTCCCTGCTACCCCCACGACGACCGCGTGACTGAGAAAACGCCTCTCGTTCTTTCTCTGCTCCTCAAAATAATAGAACGGAAACCAAAGAGTTGCCCCCCTCTCTCTTTTTTCATCCTTTTGACGGATTTGAAAAAAAAGGGGGACCAAGCTCCTACGGAAAACGTTTGTCTCTCTCTCACTCTCTCTCTAGAAAACAGCAAGTTTTGAACATTGAAGGACGGGGGTTGTGTCTATTGGGGGTTTGGGGGGAAGGGTGGCAAGTGATGATAAACAGAAAACGATAAAAGGGGGCCCCGGTTGGTTTGAAACAAGCCCTCGCGCAAAGGAGAGTTGGAAAAATGCTTTGAGAAAAACAAGTGCTTTTTGTTTTTGCTTTCTTTTAGAATAGGTTGGCATGCGTTTGTTGATGGTGTTGTGTTTTTGTACTTGGGGTGGGTCGCGAACGGGAATCGAGAGAGAGAGAGAGAGAGAGGGAAAGCGAAAGAGAAATTTCCCGGTTTCGCACGTTTCCCATCCCTCTCTCTCATCCTCCCTCCTCCTCCCCGACCTCTAAAAAGCCTCTAAAAGTCCTCGGTGAACGACAGCTCGTGGCCCCCGGGCCCGCCGCTCTGCAGGCTCGCCATCACGCCGTTCTTCTGGTACTCCCCGACCCGCTTCTCGAAAAAGTTGGTCTTGCCCTGTAGCGACAGCATCTCCATCCAGTCGAACGGGTTGGAGGTCTTGTAGTGCTTGTCCGCGCCCAGCGCGACGAGGAGGCGGTCGGCGACGAACTCGATGTACTGGGACATCAGGTCGCCATTCATGCCGATCAGGCCTGACGTTTTTTGGGTCGAGAGAAAAAAAAGCAGAGAGGAAAGAGTGAGCGACTATTTTCATTTTCTCTCTTCTCTCTCTCTCCCCCCCCCCAAAATAAAGGAAAAATAAGAATTTATTCTCTAACTCACCGACGGGCAGCGCCTCGCACACAAACTCCTTCTCGATCTCGACGGCCTCGCTCACGATCTCGACCAGCCTCGAGTCCTCGAGCTTGTGGTCGAGCAGGGAGTAGAGGAGGCACGCGAAGTCGCAGTGCAGGCCCTCGTCGCGGGAGATGAGCTCGTTCGAGAAGGTGAGCCCGGGCATGAGGCCGCGCTTCTTGAGCCAGAAGATGGCGCAGAAGGAGCCGGAGAAGAAGATGCCCTGGGTTTCGTGGCGGCGGGGGTGGTTGTTTGTTTGGGGGGGGGGAAGAGAGGAAGCAGGAAAAAAGGTGAGTTTTTTTCTTCAAAAAGAGAGTATTTCTGGTTTCCCCCTTGTGCTCTCTTTCTCTCTTCTGAAGAGCTCTCGGTAGCCAGGGGCGCAACGACAAAACACAAGATTTTTCTCTCACCTCGACGGCAGCGAACGCCACGAGCCTCTCGGCGAACCTCCCGGCCGAGCCCACCCATTTCAGGGCCCAGTCGCCCTTGCGCTTGACGGCGGGCACCGTCTCCATCGCGTGGAAGAGGCGGTGCTTCTCGGCCGAGTCCTTAATGTAGGTCTCGAGCAGGAGCGAGTACATCTCTGTCCAAGAGGAGAAGAAAAGACGGCGGTTTGGAGAAAGGATAACGAGGGAAAAGGGAAACGAGAAGGGAGGAGCGGGGGGTGAGTGCGAAAACGAGTTCAGTTTTTTCTCCTTCTTTTTCTCTCTCGCTCTCTCTTTCCCTCTCTCTCCCTTCCCAATCCACACAACTCACCCGAGTGGATGTTCTCGATCGCCATCTGGAACCCGTAGAAGGCCCTCGCCTCGGGGATCTGCACCTCGTTCATGAACCTCGAACCCAGGTTCTCGAGGACGACGCCGTCCGAGGCCGCGAAGAAGGCGAGCACGTGCGAGACAAAGTGGCGCTCGTCGTCGGAGAGCTTGTCCCAGTGGGCGAGGTCGTTGGAGAGGTCGATCTCCTCGGCCTGAGAAGGTGGTGGAAAAGGGAAAGGAGAGGGAGAAGGGGGCAAATGGAGGGCGAGAGAGAAAGAGGGGGAGGAAGCGACGAGTGAGAATGATGAGAAAGGAGAGGTAATCTTTTTGAATTTTCTTTGTAGAGGTTGAAGGAAAAAAGAAGGAAAGACGCCAGAAATCAGGCGGGCGAGCCGTTGGGCTCGAGCCCCAGTGAGGAGAGCAAAGAGAGGGTAGAAAAAGAAAATTGGAGCTCCCAAAGCTTTTGAGTTTGAAAAAAGCTCAATCTTTTTTCCTTGTTTTTTTTCCTTTCCGCGATTCCTTTTTCTTACGCACCGTCCAGAAGGAAGCCTGTTTAAGTTTTTTTAATTGAGTTCCGAAGAGGGCGACAGGAGCGAGAGAACGCGGTCGAGGAGGTGAGAGAGAGAGAGGAGAAAAGAGGCGGAAGCACAGAGAGGGCAGAGGGGGAGAGACGTGGCTCAATGACAACGAGGTCGGCGGCGTCGAGCGGAGGCGGCGGCGGACGCAATGCTCGCTTCTCTCCCTCCCCTTCTCCCCCTCCTTCACCCCTCCCTTTCTCCTCCTTCCTCCCCTCCAATAAACCCCAACTACGCACCTCGGACTTCTTGTACATCTGCCAGACGTCCTGGTATTTGATTCTGCGGGAATGAGAGGTGTTTAGGGGGTAATGTTGGAAGACGGAGGATGAGCGCAGCGTGCTGTTCGCGGGCGGAGCGACAAAACGAAAAACGACAATCGAGAATTCGACGTCGCCTCCTCCTTTTTCTCCAGCTCGCTACGCTCGCTCGTTCGCACGCGCTTAGGCCTTTCTCCTCTCTCTCCCACCAAAGCTCAAGAAGGCACTTTTCTCTCGCGCTCGGGACCAACAAAGAGTCAGCACTTGCACTCACGGGAACATGCAGAAGCGCTCGAGGTTCTCACGCAGGATCGGCTCGGTCTTGTCGAGCTCGCACAGGTCCCGCGAGCCCGCGGCGCCGCACGAGGCCACGATTGCCGTCGAAGTATCTTCAGTGTGTCCGCCGGAGCCCATGGTTGCTGAAATTGTTTGGAAAGAGGGAAGAAGAATGCGCGAGCGAGCGAAAAGCTGCGTGTGTGAATGCTGCGAAAGGAGAAGGAGGAGAAGAAAAGAAGAGGGAAGAGCTGCGATGGAGTTGTGTGCAGAGCACTGCACTGCAGTCTTTTTTTTTCGTTCTTTTTTTCGATTTTCCTCCTCTCTTTCTCTCACTCTTTCTGCTCCCGTCGAAATACACGAATTGGGTCCCCCTCTTTCGCCTTGTCTCTCTCTCTCTCTCTCGCTCGCTCGCTCTCTCCCTCCCTCCCTCCCAGCCTCTCCTCTCAATCGCCCCACCAGGGCGAGGAATCGGAATCAAGGGAAACAAAAAGGCCGCTTTCGACACGATGCCCGCCGCCGCGACCAAGCCCTGCGCCCGCGTGCGCGTCGTCGCATCTGCTTCAGCTGCTTCTGCTGCCTCCTCAATCCCTCCCCGCCGTCGCGCCGCCGGGCCCTCTCGTCCCGCTCCGTCGATCGTGCCCCTCCGCCGTCGCGGGAACACTCAAGCCGCCGCCTTGAACGGCGTCAGCAGCAATGCTTCCTCGACCGCGGCCCCCTCGATCGGCTCCTCCGCTCGGCAGCAGAACGGCGCGGCAAACGATGCCTCCGCGCTGCTCCCGGACGCGTTCGCGCTCCTGGGCCTCAACCGCGCCGCGGCGCGCGCCTCCGTGATCCAGGCCTACGACGAGGCCGCGCAGAACGAGATCGAGCAAGGGTTCTCAAAGGTGAGAGAGAGGGAATAATACGAAAACAAGTTTTCGTGATGATGCGGTTGTTTTCCCCTGTTTTTTTTCAAACGCTTCGCCGCACCTCAACCTCGACCTCCTCTTTCCTCCCTCCACCCCCCCCGCGCACAGGCCGCGATCGCCGCCCGCGCCGTCGTCCTCAAGGCCGCCGCGGACGTCCTCCTCGAGCCCCAGGCCCGCCTGGCGCACGAGCGGGGCCTCCTCCCGCTCTCCGAGGCCGTCGCCGCCGAGGGAGGAAACGGCAGCACCAACCTCGTCGTCGGGGCGCTGATGCTGTCGCGCGAGGCCGCGTCGAGGGCGCCCAACGCCGCCACGGGCGCGCGCGCCTCGGCCGACGTCGCGGCGCGCGGCGAAGCGCTGCTCGCCGCCGTCTCGAGCGCCTCGCGCGGCGTCCTGAGCGGCCGCTCCGGCGCCGCCACGGCGCGCGACGTCTCGCTCGCGACGGCGCTGGCACACCTCGACGCCGCCGCGGCCGCGCTCGCCGCGGACGGCGGGAGGAGGTCCGGCGCCGCGGCCTCGGCGAGGCTGGCCCGCGCGGTCGAGCTGCTCGACGAGCACCACGGCGGGGCTGGGGGGGCGGCAGCCGCGCTGAGGGGGGAGGCGGCTAGGGCGCTGGAGGAGATGGCGGCGGCGGCCGGAGGGGGCTCCTCCTCCTCCTCCCCCTCCCCTGCCGCGGCCTCGGCTGGCGCCGCCCGCGGGGCCTCCGCTGCTGCCGCCCCCGCTCTCGCCGCTCCCTCGTCGACGCTCGCCGCGGCGGCCGACGTCCTCGCGTCGTCGTTCTCGGCCCCAGACCGCCGGGTCGCGCTCGACGCCCTCTGCCGCGCGGTCTCGCCTCCCTCCCCGGCCGCCGCTTCCGCTCTCTCCGGCTCCGGCGAGGAGGAGGCGCGCCCGGCTCTCATGGCCGCCTGGCCCCACCTCACGGCGGAGGAGCAGGTGGAGCTCCTGGACGCGGCGGAGGCCGGTACGAAGAAGAAGACGAAGAATGATGACGGAGGCAGCGGCGCAAAGTCGCCGGTGCCGGCCGCCGCGGCCGCCGCCGCGCTCGTCGCCGCCGCCGTCTGCCGCGGCTCCCCCTCCCTTGTCGCCCGCGCCGCGCGCCTCCTGGACGCGGAGGCCGAGGCGGCGGGCGCGAATGCACCGCCGCCCTCCTCGGCCGCGAGGGCAGCGAGGGTCGCGGCGGCGCTCATGCTTGGCGACGTCGCCGCGGCCGAGGCCGCCGTCGGCGTCTCCGCCGCGAGGCAGCTCAACAAGAATCCTTTCTCTTCCGTGCCGGACCCGCGCCTCGTCGCGTTCGTCTCGTCGCACGACCCGCGGGACCCGCTCCCCGGGCTGTGCGCTCTGGCCGAGGCCTGGGTCCGAGAGGCGGCGCTCGGCGGCTGCCGCCCCCCGCCGTCGCCGTCGCCGACGTCCTCCCCGTCCGACTTCTCGCTCGCGAGGTGGGCCTCGAGCCCGGCCGTCGCGCTGAGGCTCGCCGCCGGCGAGCAGGCCAGCGCCGCCAGGGCCGCGGCCGGCGCGGCGGGGAGGGCCGCGTCGGGCGTCGGCGGGGCCCTCGTGGCCGCCGCCGCCGGGGCCAGGTCTCTCGCGGGGGCGCTCGCCTCGTCGCTCCGCCCGAAAGCCGGGGCGGGGAGCGAGGGACGAGGCTTCTTCCGGGGAGAGGAGGGAGGAGAAGGAGAGAGGGACGACGGGGTCGGGGCCGCCTACCGCGCGCGCTTCTACGGCTCCGACGGCGAGGAGGAGGAGGAGGGGGAGGAGGAGGAGGCGGAGGAGGGAGAGGAGAGCTCTGCAGCCGCCGCCGCCGCGCCCCCTCGTGCTTCTCCTCGCCGCCGCCCTTCCTCCTCTGCCTCCTCCCTCCGGCAGAAGCAGCAGCAGCCGCTGCCGCCGCTCCCGATCGAGGCCGCCAAGGCCAAGACGGTCGGCGAGCTCGCCGCGGCCTACGCCCGCGCCACCGACGCGACGGCGTGGAGGAGCTCGCCGCTGCCGCCCGACGCTGTCAGGCCGCTGGAAGGGGAAGACGACCTCTGGCTCGGCACCGCCGCGGCGCGCGGAAACTCGTCGTCGCCGCTCTCTGCACTGCTCCGCGGCGCCTCGTCGTCGTCCTCGTTGTCGTCGCTCGCGCGGGTCGTCGCCGGAGGCGTCCTTCTCCTCGGGGCGGCCTTTTCCGTGACCCGCGCCGTGACCGCAGGGTCCGTCTTCCCTTCCCTTGGGAGGGGGGCGGAAGCGCCGGTGGCGACGACTGCCGCGGCTGCCGCTGCCGCCTTCCCTCTCTCTGCCAAGGAGGCCAAGTCCCTGCTCTCTTCGTTCCAGTCCGCAAAGGCCCAGGCCTGCGGCCCTTCTTCCCCTTCCTCCTCTTCTTCCGAAGCTGCTGCTGCTGCTGCTGCTGCTGCTTCTCCTCTCGAAAAGGTCCTCTCGGGGAAGCTCCTGGCCGAGTGGAAGGGCAGGCAGCGCGACCTCGAAGGGTGGACGCTCTCTTACAGGACGAAAAAACTCAAGGTCGTCGAGGTTGTCGCTCCGCCCTCGTCCTCGGCGAGGGGAGGCCTCTTCTCTTCCGAAGGCGCCAACAGGGCTGTCTTCCTCGCCCGCGTCGAGGAGAAGGTGACGCTGCGGGACGAGGACGGCCTCGTTGTCGACGAGAGCGACGCCGGGTACGACGCGCGGTTCGTCGCGGAGAGGAAGGGGAACGGGGAGTGGAAGCTGAGCGAGTGCTTTCTTTCTTGAAGAAAGAAAAAGGTTTTCGCAAAAAGAAAGAGAGAAGAGAAATAAGAGAGGAAAAGAAAAACACACGAAACACCATTTGCCCTACTTTTTTGTTTGCATGCGAAACTAAACGCAGAGAGATATTTTTTCAATGTCAGTTCGGGGATAAAGACAACACCGCGCGCGCGCGGGGGTAGGGGAGTTTTTTTTTTGTGTGTGAGTGTAAAAACGAGGTCGAAAAGAAAGAAAAGGAAGAAAAAAATCATTTTCGAAGAACCAATCAGAAGGCCTTTTTCCCTTGAACGCTCTCTCTCCTGGTTCCCTTTTCTCCTTTCCACGTTGTCGCGCCTCTCGACATCAGCCATGCCGGCGGCATGCCTTGCCTCGGGCAGCAGCAGCAGCACCTTAAGCTCTGCTGCTGCCCGCAAGCGCAAGCACGGCAGCTTCAGCGGCGTCGCCGCGCTCTCGTCGATGATGGCGGTGATGACACTGCTTCTCCTCCTCTTTGCGTCTCCTTCTCCGGCGCTTGCTTCCGGGGAGCGCCGCTCCCTGCTGCAGAAGATGGTAAGTTTGTCAAGTTTGTGAGAGCTTTGGGAGGCGCTGCAGCGCAGTGCCTCCCAAAGTAGAGAGACGGGCGGGAATCGGCATTCGCGAATTGGCTAGCTGTGTGCTGTGCCAGCTCGACGACGCCGACGAACGGGAGCGTCGTCGCGAATGAGAATCGGATACCTTCCCGCGTGCCATTCTCTCAGTGCGAGGCTTGCTTGAATCGTTCGACTCCATCGGTGACCCATCGATACAAATTTCTGCAATTCTTCCCCGGGGATTGGTGCAATTTCGCTCGAAAAGACCTCGGATGCGCGTGCCCGATGTTTCGTTTCGAGCCCGCTTTTTTTTGGGCGCCCCACCCCTTGGCGACAGCACGCTCACGAGAGTCGAACCTCTCCCCGTCTTGCGCCAAAAAATAATAATAATCAAGGTCTCGTCCATCGACCCGGACTCCCCGATCCCCGACTCGCCCCCGGACGCCGTCGCCTCCCCGGCCATGGCCACCAGCGCGGCCGCCTCGGCGGCCGCGGCCGCGTCCAAGGCCGGCGAGAGCAAGCTTCCTCCCTTTGACGGCGTCGCGCCGCCGGCGCCGCCGCAGAGGCGCCCGCAGCCGACAGCGACGGCGCCCAAGGTCTTCCCGGCCGCGGTCGTCGACGTCTCGGGCGCCGCCGCGGCGGCCCCGGCTGCTCCTTCTTCGCGCGTTTCCTCTCCCGCCGCCGCTTTGGCCCCGGCGCCCTCGACCTGGTTCCCGGCACCGAAGCAGCCGGACAGCGCCTCGGCCGCCTCACCGGCGGCGGCGAGGGCCAAGGCGCTCGCCGGCGTCGCCGTCGCGCGGCGAGTCGCCGAGCCCCTGACCCCGGGCGCGCCCCCGCTGCCGTGCAGGCTCCCG
>Ga0114918_10004202_pt1 | contig 12559 bp, 9 predicted proteins | sample LantaG_FD_87015 | JGI IMG/M metagenome (GOLD analysis project Ga0114918, IMG submission 87015) | Deep subsurface microbial communities from Baltic Sea to uncover new lineages of life (NeLLi) - Landsort_02402 metaG | ecosystem: Environmental > Aquatic > Marine > Oceanic > Sediment | place: Baltic...
CCTGGGTATCATACGACAGAGTTGTCCGGCCTCTAAAATATTAGCTCCCTGTTCGATTTGTGCCGCAAGGGCCTCGCTTTCAAGGACAAGCTTTTCACTTCCCGTAGCACCTGAGCTTAACCTTAGCGATACGGGCATATCGGAGCCGGCCGCCACCATTATTGCCAATCCCTCAGCCATCCTGCTGAGCATACTGCTATGGTAAACTCTGCCGATGACCGGTGTGCTTAGAAGAAGCGACTCCTTGAATCTGCGACCTGACGGCGATGCGGAAAGCATTGCGAATAAAGCAATAATCACGGTAATCACAATTCCTATTGCGGTCCAGAAAGGCACCACGTTTTGAGACATGCTAAGAAAAAGCCTGGTCAGGGCCGGCAGCCTGCCACTGGTCATTTCTTCGAGTACTGATTTGAATTGCGGGATGATAAACATGAAAACGCCCGTCAAAATAATTGACGCCAGAACCAGGATGACCGCAGGATAAGTCATAGCTTCGAAAATTATTCTTCTTGTCTGATTGGCCATTTCCAGATGCCTGTTGAGGCTGGTGAGCATTTCGCTCAATCGGCCTGTTTCGACTCCTGCTTTTAATATTCGGCCGTACAGTGGCGGGAAGTGCTTCTGTCTTTTTTCAAACGCTTTTTCAATGCTCACACCCGCTTCAAGCTCATCGGCGATCGCATTGACCAGCCGGCGCATCGACCTTGAAGTGATATCGCCGGCAAGCTCTCGCAGACCTCTTTCCAAAGGGAGGCCGGCTTTGGTAATTGACGCCAACTGCTGATTGAAAAGCACAAACTCATTTCTGCCGATAGCCGTTTTGGGTTTTTCAGCTTTGGCCTTTTCGACGGAGTTTACGACAAGCTGCATTTGTTTTAGCAGTTCGCCCGCCTCTTGATGTGTGCCCGCTTCAATCGAGCCTTTCATCAACCTTCCCGCTGACGTCAGTGCGTTATATTCGAATGTAGCCATTATCAATCCTCGTATATCAAACTACTTTTTCAAAACAATCTCATACTGAACGGCGTCCCGCTCTTTGCCGCCTTTAGGTATCGCCGATTGCAATGTTGCGCCTGATGACGTGCGGCGATACTCGAATGCCTTGCCGCTCACCACGTCCTTTGGCACCTCTATCTGGCTTATGTCGCTTAGATTCTCCGGCAACTGCCCATCATGTGTTGCGGCGTAATGCCGTATCGCTTCCACACATTGCAGTCCATTCAAAATATTATCGAGCCGTTTTGAAGTCAACCGAGTGCGATCAAATGACAATGCCATTTGCTTCTTTATCTGTTCTCGCATAAGCTTGTTCGTAACTGAGCTAAGATCGACCTTCTTCTCATTCTCTATTGCCTTCTCCATGTCGATAAGTGGTCTGGGCAGGTTAGCCAGCGCCCGGTACAAGTTCGGCGAATCTTTTCCCTGCAAATACTGTTCGACTTCTCTGCACATAATTCCGCCGATAGCCGCTCCCACGAGACCTTGAAAAATCGTCGGACCTTGTCCCATGTCTCTGGCCATCCCGAATCCCGTCCTCAGTGCAATAGAGGCCTCTTCATACCCTCCCTGGCTGATTTCCAGCCTCGCCCACAACTCAAGGATATAGGCAAGCTTCCGATACTCAACAAGATCATCAGGCTGGCGCCCAGGCTCCAACTCGGGCCAGTTACACTCTTTGCACTTAGCCGCCCGCGTCACGAGCTTTAGAGACGCCAGGCATTCCTGCAGCGTCTCTTCCGCCTGCTCCTGTGGCAATTGTTCGGCCGGCAGTTTTACCCACTCCCTTATCTGCTCTTGATCGAAGTCTTTCGGTATAGATTTCACCGCTTTTTCGTACAGCGGCACGGCATCGGCGTCGGTTTGATCCTCAGCTTTTACCATGAGCCGGTATTTATGCTCAAGCTCGCCGGCCTTCGCCGGATAAATTGTCAGCTCAACCGGGCCTTCAGCGAAGCGGCGTGCATCCGCAGGAACTATGGTTAGTAACAGAACGAAAAAACAGGCAGAAATGATTTTTATAAGACTGCCTGTGGATGTCGTCGTATTACTTTCGAAGCTCGCCATCTTATTCTTCTCCTGTTTATTACAGAAAACAGCAGTATATTCTGAGTTCTATTCTTTGAGGCTTAATTCATATCGCATTATATCTCTGTCTGTTGCTCCTTTTAGAGCCGGCATTTCCAAAACAGCCTTTTCGTCGCTCCTGGTGTAGACGAACGCCTTGTGCGTCACAGGATCGTCGGGAACAGGAACCTGTGTAATATCGCTGAGCTGATTGGGGAATTTGCCGTTGTGCAAAGCAGTGTAGAGACGTATCGCTTCGATACATTGTAAGGCTGCCATGTAACGGTCCAATCTGTTCATCTGCAAATGCACTTTTTCCTTAATATCCGGGTCTTCCCATTCCACTTGCTCGTTCAGGTCGATGAACGGCTGTGGCAGGTCCCGCAAAGCCTCGTAGAGGACAGGTGCATCAGGTCTCTGTACGAATTGTTCGAGTTGTCGACAGATGTATGTGGCGATGCCGACTCCGACCAAACCCCGCACCAGAGAGGGAGCGTCAGCTAAATGCCTGGCCATAGCAAATCCGGTCTGCATGGTACTGATCGCCTCGTCATACTGGCCCCGGGCAATCTGGAAGCGAGCTTGCAATGCAAGGAAGAACGCAAATCTACGATAATTAGCCAGATTTTGAGATAGTGTATCATCATCCAAATATGGCCAATCACACTGCTTACATTTAGCTGCTTGTTCAAGCAATTCCAGGGTTGGCTTGAGCTGCTCAAGGGTCAATTGCACTTGCTTTTCGGGCAGCCTGTCCGGCGGTGTTTTCAGCCACTGGTTAATTTCATCCATCTTTAGACCACTCGGCAATGATTGGAAGGCCTTTTCATATAGTGGTGCCGCATCCGCGTTGCTTTGCTCTTCAGCTTTCGCAAGAAGCTGGTATTTCTGCTCCGGTTTCGGTGATTTCGCTGGGTGGAGTGTCAGTTCAGTTGTGCGTGCCCCGGCCGGAACCGCAATCGGTAGCAGAATAACAAGATATATTAGAGTGCGTTTCATAACATTTCCGAAAGCTTAAGGATTATCAGGAACTATTCCACAAACTTGATTCAACTCATCTTCCGTTGTTACGCCCTCTTTTACCAGACGTTGGCCGTCGGCGAGCATCGTTGTATGACCTCTGTCTTTGAGGATATTCTCAAGCTCGTCCAGGTCGGCTTTTGCTAAGACAGCTTTTCGCAATTGACTGTCTAATTGAACCATTTCTGCGATCAGGAAGCGGCCTTTGTAGCCGGTGTTGAGACAGTAGTCGCATCCTGTGGCCTTGAATGAGCCGGTTTCCTCGATCTTCTGTTTGCATTTGTTGCACAGTCTTCTGACCAGTCGCTGGTTCAGGACCGCCGAGACGCTGGATGTGACCTGGTAAGGCTCGATACCCATCTCCAGCAGCCGCAGCAGGGCCCCGGCGGGCGAGCCGCTGTGCATTGTGCTCATCAGCAAATGTCCCGTCAGACCCGCTTCGATTGCGATCTTGGCCGTTTCGGCGTCCCGGATCTCTCCAATCATCAGAACCTGCGGATCCTGCCTGAGCAGTGATCGTAGGGCGGTCGGAAAAGTCATCTGGCCGTGCGGCGTAATCTGGACCTGCGTCGCGCCATCGATCCTGATTTCAACAGGATCTTCAAGGGTGACGACGCTCTTGCCGGCATAGGATTTTAGAATATGCCGCAACAGAGCGGCAAGTGTGGTGCTTTTGCCGCTGCCTGCCGGACCGGTCAGCAGCAAAACCCCCTGGTTTTTGGCGGCAATGTTCTTAAGTCCTGAGTATAAAAGTTTTGAAAAGCCTAATTGATCCAGTTCCACAAGCTCGGTGTTGTTGTAGAATAAACGCACGACTGCCCGCTGACCGTGTATCGTTGGGAATACTGCCAGCCGCTGGTCCATAATTCTATCACCCTGGCTCTTGCTGATTTCAATTCGGCCTTCCTGGGGGATATCATTGCGATAGGTCAAAAGCCCTCCTAAAACCTTCAGCCGTGCAATTATATTGTCGGATATCGTGCCGGGCAGCTTTTCTATAGTGCTCAGAACGCCGTCAAGACGGAATTTTACGGCTAATTCAGCACCCGTAGGCTCAAAATGGATGTCGCTTGCACCGCATTCCACGGCTTTTGTGAGTAAATCATCCACCAAAGACACAATATCATTTGCGTTCTCGTGCTTTTCGTAAGGGCTTTTTTTACAATTATTTATATCCATATCTATGCAATTTGATTTTGACGAATTCTACATTTTTTACACTTTGTACCGGAACATAAGACGCAGCGGCATACCTAAACGTTATCCAGGAAAAAGTAAAATTTTCACTATATTACGAAAAATTTTGTTAACATATGATTTAGTGTTGCGTCTTATATATATAGAAGAAGGTAATACATGGTGAATTGACGCTTATGTTTAGCAAGGCCATAAGTTACGGGTCGGTTTGGGATTTCGCTGCTGATGATTCTGTCGTTGAGAGCCAGCGGTGGATACTCTCTACGATGCAGAGCTACGGCCAGGAACTGGTTACGATGCTCTGGCGAATTCTGGGCAATGATCAGGATGTTTGTGACGCTTACCAGGATACGTTTCTGCAACTGGCCCATTACGAAGGAGGGCAAAAACCAAAACATTTAAAAGCGTATGTTTTTCGCACGGCGAATAACATTGCAATCTCGATGCTTAGACGAAGGATTGCCGAGAGAAACAGGCTGTCCAGGCCTTTAACGACAACGTCTGTAAGCTCTCCTGCCAGGGAGATTGATTCGAAGTACCTGCAGGAGACCTTAAGAAGTTATATTGCTCAATTGCCTGAGCATCTGAGAAACGTTATTACTTTACGCGACCTGGCGGAATTATCTTACTCTCAAATCAGCAAAATATTAGGCATATCGGTAGCAACAGCGAGAGTTTACCGGTGTAAAGCAATCCAGTTATTATCGGCGTGGATGGGTAAAGAAGAATAAAAATGACAGTTATGAAATTAAACAATCAATGTAAACGAATCAGAATATGGCTATATGAAGCTATGAGCAGGCGTTTTGGTCCGGAGGCAAGCTGGCTGCATAACCATATTATGTGCTGTCCGAGATGTCAGCACAGACTCGTTTCGTGCGGTAAAGTAGATATTGCATTATCGTTTATTAAAAGTCAGCCTCACGGTCTTGATTTGCTGATGCGTGCAAATACGCAGGCCATTGCCGTGCTCAAGCATAGTCTCCGGTGTGAACCGAAGGCTCAGAAGCTCGAAAGAAAGCTTCCCGAGCCAAAGTTGCTGGAAAGGTGTAGTCATTACGGGCACTCTGTGGTGAATTTGGCTGCCTGCATTGTAATTCTGCTTCTTATGAAGACCGGTGTTTTTTCCTCTATGAATAACCTTCAGACTCAGGGTCAAAAAGTCATCAAGCAGTATTATGTCAAACAGGTGGGTGCAGACCTGGCGGATGAGATTTTCGCAAAAGACATGAAGCATCCGTCTTCTGCGAATTTTGACAACATTGCCAACACTTAGTAAACCCCTCGTCAAGCACACTTTAAATAATTCGAATAATCATTTCGGTACGTAAATCTTATTCTTGCGGTTCACAGTAGGGTTCTATCGGACGTTTAAAAAGTATCGCTTTTATAACACGGACTGATTTGATTAGCCTCTAATTATTACTTATAGTTTATTTAACGCTTCACATGGAGGTTTTTATATGCTCATCCGGAGAGGTGAAGCAACTTTTCGTTTTGGATACACTGTTGTTAGTTCTCTGAGAACAGGAGCGTTTGACCAGGTTTGGAGATATAAAACGCTTAGAACTGGGGGTATTATAAAATCATGGCACGGATTTTTGGATTTAAAGTCAAAGAGCAGCGGACCTGTAAGAACCAAATTAATGGCCACTTAGATAATGTCGACGATGAGGAAATCAGTGGTCTGTCGCAACTGTATAGCCCAGAGCAGGAACAAGAGAGTGCCACTCAGATTCGGGATGAGGCGGATGTCCTTTCCGAGATGGGAAAAATTACTGACGAAAAGCTCTCCGAGCTGAGGCGAATACAGAAAAAGAGAGCAAATTGTGATATCTGTCAGTTAATCAAGGAACTGAACTTAGCTCATGAACCGGATATCTCAATGGCTCGGGCAAACCTTTACGGATGCGAATTTCAAAAGATCGAGCCGGAAAAGGTCGAAAAAAACGTTTTTAATAAGCTTGACCTTGAATACATAAAAAGCAACCGCATCATGCCCATCGCGGTCAGAGACGAAATCCTTGTCGTGGCGACAAGTCATCCCGCTGACCTTTTCATTATCGAAGACGTTAAACGGCAAACTCAGATGAAAACTGAGACAGTCGTATGCATGGATGAAGATATAGATAAAGTCTGCGAGACCTTCGATAACGAAAAAATCGATTACGACATTGACGATATTATAAATGATATGACAGATGTTGAGGTTATGCAGGACGAGCAGGAAGAGTCAGATGATCTCGAAAAAATGGCAGGCCAGTCGCCCATCATTAAATTTGTCAATTATCTGATTAGCAACGCGGTACGTGAGGGCGCCAGCGACATTCATATCGAGCCCAAGGAAAAGTATATGAGGACAAGGTACCGCATAGACGGCGTACTTTTCGAAATGAAGCAGTCGCCGATGAAGATGCATCCCGCGATTGTCTCACGAATTAAAATTATGGCCGACCTCGATATATCTGAAAGGCGGCTGCCGCAGGATGGCAAAATCAAGGTTTCCGTTGCTGGAAGGGCTATCGATTTGCGTATCTCGACGCTGCCGACGAATCATGGAGAAAAGGTGGTTGTCCGTGTGCTGGATAGTGAATCCATTACGAGAGGCCTTGAGCAGTTGGGTATGGAGCCTGATGTGATGAAAGGTTTTGACAGGCAGATAGCCATGCCTCACGGGATTTTACTCGTTACCGGCCCGACCGGTTCCGGTAAGAGCACCACTCTGTACTCAGCTCTGTGCCAGATGGACGGCGATAAACTGAATGTTTCGACCGTTGAGGATCCGGTTGAGTATGAACTCGGTTTCTGCAATCAGGTCCAGATTAGCGATAAGATTGGTCTGGACTTTGCTACTTCGCTCAGGAGTTTACTGCGTCAGGACCCTGATGTGATAATGATAGGAGAGATTCGCGATAACGAGACCGCCCGTATAGCGGTTCAGGCGGCTCTGACGGGTCATTTGGTTTTATCGACGTTGCACACAAATGACGCGGCCTGCAGTATTACAAGACTGGTTGATATTGGCATTGAGCCGTACTTGATAGCGGCTTCGTTGAACGGAGTGCTTGCACAGCGATTAGTAAGAAAAATTTGCACGAAGTGCAAGGAGATATACAAGGTATCTGAGCATGTCGCCAGATACGTGGAAAAGGAGGGGGTCGAACCGGGCGAGATTTATCATGGCGCAGGCTGCGATTACTGCCGTGGTTCAGGCTATGTAGGCCGAGTTGGTATTTATGAGCTATTGATTATTGATGAGCAGTTCAGAGACATGATTAACAAGGACTCATCAGTAAACAATATGCGCAGAAGCTTTCATGAAAGTGGCCGGCGAAGTTTGTATGATGATGGGATTATGAAAGTAAAGCAGGGCCTGACGACAATGGAAGAGGTGCTGCGTGTAACCAAAGTATACGGCAAAAACGAAAATGAAGATTTTGTTGAGAACACCAATCCCGGCTCATAATGAGATTGTAAAGGCGAATATGTCCCACATTAATCAGGCGAGATGTTAAAGCAGACGATAAATAATTGAAAATTAAGATCATGCTTAAGAAATCTCTTATTCTTGGTTCGGTATTCCTGCTTGTCGGTGCAAGTATGTATTGGTGGACGATCTCCGGCAAACAACAGCAGCAGAATGTCGTTAGCTATAAGTTTACAGAGACAGACGAATATATCAGGCAATATCAGGAGTGGCTGCAGTTGCCTCCGGAACAGCGAGCCGACCTGCCTCTGGTATTGGACAAATACGGAAAAGACAAAACAAACGATCAACTCAGGCAAGAGCAGCAGGCAAGGCTAAAAGCGGATATGGACAAATTGACCGCGAGCGAAATCGCTGCGAATCCTTTTGCGGATATTATATACGGCGAGAACTGGCAAAACGACCTGAGCGAGTACAATAAACGAAATGAGTTGAACGAGTATGTGCTGAGAAGCTCTATTGTGTGCACAACTATGGGCGGCAGTATTTATGTTTGTTGGATTGTGCTCTGGATCGCTCGCTCTATCATAAAGAGTTTATCCGGTTTGAGACTTTTATTCGCCGGCAGTTATGGAAAGCTAAAAAAAGCCAAAGGCGATAAACCTGTTATGGCCCAGTCAAAAGATTTGCAGCAGGAGCAGCAAAAAAAGAAAACTCGCGAAAAACAGAATCGTCTTGAGAAGCATTTGAACGTCGTTGTCGATTCGGGCCGGCAGTGTCCGGCCCCTGTTAAAAGTGGGGCTAAGGCTGTGGAAAGAGTGGCAAGCAAAGAAAAGTTTTCGAATGGTACTGAGAAGATCAACAGGCTGCTTTCCGATGAAAAAATCCCTGTCATTAAAACAACCCAAAAATGGGGTAAACAGGATTCCGGGACCGAGGAGCATTCAAAACCGCTCAACAGTGCCATTAACGAGCTTACTCAACAGGTCTCGGCCATTCGTGAATACGCGGCCTGTCAGCAGGACAGACTGGAAAAGCTCCAGGATGGTTATGACTGGAATATAATCAGGACTTTTTGTCTGAGAGTTATACGCTGCATAGACAATCTTGAAGGCCGTATTAGTCGGCTCGGTGAAAAGGATGTCAAGGAAATACATCTTGAGGAAGTAAGGGATGAGCTTATCTTTGCTCTGGAGTCAAGCGGTATGGAGCAATTTGAGCCGGAGATAAACAGTCAATATCGAGGACAGGAAAAATACGCCGAAGCCGTCAAGGACAAGCAGCAATGTGACAACCCTAAACAGACGGGAACAATTGCAAAAGTAATTAGACCAGGCTATCAATACTTTATTAACGAGGGAAACATCAAGGTGGTTCGCCCTGCTCAGGTCAAGCTCTTTGCTTGATGATTGAATTGTGAATCGATTCATGATTTACCGAACCACATAATAGGGGGTATAAAATGGCTAATATAGTAGGAATAGATCTCGGCACAACATTCTCGGCACTATCGATTCTTAACGCTATCGGCAAGCCGGAGATAATCCCAAATGCCGACGGTGAAAGACTCACTCCATCAGCGATTTTCTTTGATGAAGAGAACTCTGATACCGTCAGAGCCGGCATTGAAGCGATTAATTCAAGGCATCTGAATGCTCAGCGATCTGTTCGCTGGATCAAGCGGCATATGGGAGATGCCAATTATCGCAGAAAAATCGACTCGAAGGAGTGGACGCCTGTGGAATTGTCCGCTTTGATTCTGAAAAAGCTCAAACAGGACTGCTCTTTAGAACATGGCGATATTTGCGATGCTGTTATTTCTGTCCCGGCCCACTTCGATGAAGTCCGCAGAAAAGCAACCATGGAAGCGGGAACAATAGCCGGTCTGAACGTGATTGGAATTGTCAACGAGCCTGTAGCTGCCGCCCTGTATTATGCTACCACGCGGCAGGTATCGGGAAAGGTCCTGGTCTATGACCTCGGTGGAGGAACATTCGATGTCACTATAATGGAGGTCAATGGACATGATATGAAGATTATTTGTTCGCAGGGAGATCATGCGCTCGGAGGCATCGACTTCGACCAGAAAATATTAGAGATTTTAGAGCAAAAGTACAAAGAAAAGTTCAAAGCCGAACTGATAGGTTCAGATGAGGATCGAGCAAAGTATGAAGATGAGGCCGAGGATATTAAAAGGACTTTGTCCCGGCGTGATGTTGCGAAAAAAATGCTCTACGGCCCGGCGGGCAATATGAGAGTGGAAATAACTCGAGAGATGTTTGAAAAGGCAATTTCCCCCTTGATGGATCGTGCTGATATCCTGGTGGAAGTCGCCCTTGGTGAGGCAGGCATTGAACCGGCCGGAATTGGCAAAGTACTATTGGTAGGCGGCAGCACCCGAATACCCCTGGTCCAGCAGCGCCTCGGAAAAATGTTTGGCGAAACGCCTCAGACTGCCGTTAATGTAGATGAATGCGTGGCACTCGGTGCTGCTTTGCACGCTGGATTGACAATGCTAAGAGAGAAACCCGATCTTATGTCGGTAGGAATTTCCAGCGGCCTGTTGGACATAAATCTGACCGACGTTTGCAATCACAGTTATGGCACTATTTGTGCTCCCATTGATAAGGAAACAGGCCGGCGAGTAATTCAAAATCGCATCATTTTGAATAAAAATACACCATTGCCGTGCGAAACTTCTCAGATGTTTTATACTCTCAGAGATGGGCAGGCGGAGGTTGAGGTGACCATTACTCAGGGTGAAGGCAACGATGTCGAGTTCGTTAATAAAATTGCGACGTATAAATTCGAACTTCCTCCCGACAGGCCTGCAGAATGCCCGATCAAAGTCACTTATAGCTATGATGTGAACCAGCGAATGCACTGCAAGTTCGAAGACGTGGAGTCGGGCAGAGTGCTCGAGGTCGATCTCGGCATGGATCAGGATGGCAAAATGTCCGAGAGCGACAAAAAAGTCAAAGACCGGCAACTCTCTGCCGTTGGCAGATCACAAGTTGAGTGAAAATCTGTGCGGGTATGTAAATGAGCAGACTTCTGATTCTAGTTTTGATTATGCTGGCGGCATCTGTGGCTGTAATAACCCCCGGTTTTATCGGTCGATTCAGACTCAGAGTCCTGGATTATTGGTCAAAGCTTTTAGAGCTGATAGATTGTGCCGTGTTCAGGGATTTGGCAAACCAGCTAAGAATGCCGGAGAAGTTGAGCAAAATCAAATCCAGGCTCTTGCATCAGGAGGACCCTGACTGGTTTCAGGAATCTTCCCCGCCGATTGATATGAAACAATTGAATTGCCGGGTCCAATGGACAAAACTGGAAGAAGATAATTGCGTATTTGATGCATTCAACCTCGAAATTTGCGGCTTAATTCATGCTCCGAGCGATATGTGCGACACGACTTTGCAGATATCAATCCTGGATGTCACGGACGGAGCGCCAGATGCCGCAGTTGTGCAGTCCCGGCTTCCTCAATGGTCATCACAGTATGGGCCGGATCCGTCCGCATTTTGCTACAGAGCCAGGCTCGGCAAACTTCCGCACCGAGACACCACTCTGTCGGACTGGACGGCTATCGCACAGATTCGTTTCGATTGGCTCCTGTTCCCTCGCAAAGGAAAAAGGCAACTGCAGTTCGCTATGTCGATTATGTCCGCCGACAGTAATCAGGAGCTTGCTCATGCACAGTGTGAATTTGCCTGCGAAAATCCCGCTTTCGGATATGTGAACCTGCAGGAAAATATCGAGCGGACAAATATCCTTGCGGTTGCACTCGCATTCGCTGTCAGTGCGGCAGACAACAAACTCCATGACTGTGAGGTTGAACTCATAAAAAACTGGGCAAGAGACAATATTCTGGAAAATTCCGCGTCTGATAAGGACGAACTCAAACTCGACAAGGCACTCGAAAAAACCATTGCCTTTTTCCGCGGCGGCAACAAACTCGACACATGCAATATATGTGGCGAAATCATTGGAATTGCTCCTGTAGCCCAGCGATACGATATTCTGGAACTTTGCCTGTATGTAGCGCAGTCAAAAGGTTCCGTTTCCGCCGAGGAATTAACTTTCTTGAAAAATATGGCAGAATGGCTCGAAGTCGACTCCGATAGACTTCGTATCATGATGGAAAAAGTCCTTCCGGTCGACATGCATGAAGTCAGGGATGTCGAGGCCATCCTTGGAATCACATCGGATATGAGCAAAGAGAGGGTTAGAAAACACCTGAATAAGGAATACGGTAAGTGGAATTCACGAGTAACAAATGCTGATCCCGATATTCAGACTCAGGCCGACCAGATGCTCAAGCTCATCGCTGAGGCAAGGAGCCAATACACAGCCGATGTCCTTGTTTTGTAAGAAGATAACAGAGCGGCGGCTGTTTAGCATACCTCAAATTCAAATCCCCATCCATAATCTTATGCACAGGTAGAAAGTCTACCGAAACTGAAAGTCCTGTTGCGTATGTCTGGCTGATACGTTATCATACCTGCTATGAAAAATGCCGTTAGAATTGTTTTGGCGATTGCTGTCATTGTCGCCGTGTGTGTACTTTTTGCAGTGTTAATCATCAACCGGCCCGAATCCGGCGAAGAGCAGGCGGTTACGGAATCTGCAAAACCAAAGTTCACTGTCGACGACCGAAGCAGTTGGCCTATGTTCAGGGGCGAACGTGGTCTTTTAGGCAGGGCCTCGGGAACGCTGCCCGATTCACTCGCCGTCGTCTGGAAATTCAAAACGAATGATTCGATTAAATCCTCACCGGCTATCGTCGGTGACCTTGTTTTCGTAGGTTCATCGGATAATAATATTTATGCGATTGACCTTGAAAGC
>Ga0114918_10004203_pt1 | contig 12554 bp, 5 predicted proteins | sample LantaG_FD_87015 | JGI IMG/M metagenome (GOLD analysis project Ga0114918, IMG submission 87015) | Deep subsurface microbial communities from Baltic Sea to uncover new lineages of life (NeLLi) - Landsort_02402 metaG | ecosystem: Environmental > Aquatic > Marine > Oceanic > Sediment | place: Baltic...
AGAGAGAGAGAGAGAGAGAGAGAGAGAGAGAGAGAGAGAGAGAGAGAGAACAGCTTTCTTTTTGGTTGAAAATAATGAGGAAAAAAAATTACTCTTCTCTCTCTCGACTGATTTTATTTCTCTTCTCTTCTCTTCTCTCTCACTCACTCTCTCTTTTCTCGTTCTCTCCGAATTTAGAAAAAAAACAAAAGCACCATCTTCTCCTCCTTCAAGCCCAGCTCTGCCTCTCGCTGCTCGCGAACGCAGTGTATACAGCAAGCCCAATCAGCTGGCACGCCGCGGTCGGGTAGAAGAGGGAAGCGCCCCAGCTCGAGGTCCTGTCGAGTAGAAAGCCGACGGCCGTGACCCCCAGGATTCCGGGGAAGGCCCCCGCGGTGTTCGAGAGGCCGAGCAGCGCTCCTGCGTATTTCGGGCTCAGGTCCTGGTGGTTGCAGTAGAGTCCCGCACGGGCCCACGCTCCCAGGGCGAAGGCGAACGACAGCAGGGCGACGATGGCCGTGGTGGCCGGGCCGGCGGCGGCGGCGGCCGACGAGCCCACGGCCGCGCCGGCGCCGCCCTGCGCCAGTGGGGTCAGCACCGCGCACGCGAGCATGCACAGCGCCGGGCCCGCGAACGAAACGCCCTGGCAGAGCTTGCGCACCGACGTCACGGACCACCCTCCGGCTACAAGGCCATCGGCAACGGGCCCGACCAGAGGCGTCATCGCTGTCATTGCCAAATAAGGAATCAGCGTCAGCAAGCTCGAAGACTCGACGTTGAGTCCCAGAGACAGTTCGAAATACGACGGCAGCCAGGCGAGCAAGGTGTAGTACCCCCAGTTGTAGCAGAAGTGCGCGCAGATGATGGCCCAGACGGCGCGGCACCGGAGGAACTTGGACCACGGCACGGCCCCGGCGCCCGCCATGACCCCCCCTGCGTTCTCGGGGCCCGACCTCTCGTCGGCCCTTCCCGTGCCTCCGGCCTCTACGGCGACGACGGGAGGGGCGGGCGCCGCCCCTCCGGCCTTGGCCTCGCGCTTCTCCGGTCTGACCAGGGGCCAGCAGGCGCACCACACCAGGCCCAGCAGCGCAAAGAGATAAAACACGGAAGGCCAGCCAAAGGCTCTAATCAAAGGACCGCAGACCAGAAGGCCGACGGCGCTCCCGACGTCGAGCGAGCCGAATACCGTGGTCACCGCCCTGGCCCGCTCTCTTTCGGGGATGATCCTCGCGAGGACGTTGGTGGCGGAGGAAGGGGCCAGGCCCTCTCCCAGTCCCACGATGACCCTGCTGGCGCAGAGGGCGAGCAGGCTGATGCGCGCGGCCGGAGGGGCGAGCAGAGTCCCCAGAGACCACAGGCAGACTCCGGCGAACAGGACCTTGGCTCCGCCCAGCCTCGTCGAGACCCACCCTGCCGGGATCTGAGTCGCGGAGTAGCCCCAGAAGAAGGCGGAGGAGACGAGGCCTCGGTCGGTGGCGGACCAGCCGAGGTCGCGGGCCATCGGGATGACGGCGACGGACATGTTGACCTTTGAAGAGAGAAGTTTTTTTTGTTGTTGAAGAAAAAAAAAGGGTGAGCGAGTCGAGAACGAAAAGAGAGGCGTCGATCACCAAGCGAGAATTTGCCTCTCTCTTCCGCTTTTCCTTCCTCTTTCTCTTCCTCTCTCTCTCTCTCATCCCATTTCCCCACTCTCTTACCTTGTCCATGTTGCAGAGAACAAACGCTAGCGCCATCATGCCCACGACCTGCCACCTGTGGCTAAACTTGCGGCCCGGCGGAGGGGTCGGATCGGGCTCTTCGTCGCTCGACTGCGTCGTGGTCATGATGGGAACTGCAGCAGGCGTCGTCGTCGGCGTCGTCGTCGGCGTCGTCAGCTGTTGATGATGCTGCCCCCAGCGCCGCCTCTGCTGCAATGTGATTGCCGATGATCGGCTCTGTGGCCTGGAAGAAGCAGCGACGGAAACGGAGCGCGCTGGCATAGCAATTCGGCGACCAAAAGGCGAAGGAGCAGCGGCGGCGATCGGAGCTGCCGCAGCCGCGGCCGAGAACGACGTTGATGCTTTCATCGAGCCCAACGACCGCGAGTGGAGCTGCGATGCCATCTTTTGGGCGATCGCGCTGTGTAGGTGATGTTGTGAGGTTGCCAAAGGGGTAGGTGAAGAAGTGAGCTAACTCGTAATGGAGCAGGGAGAGAGCGCGGGAGAGAGCGCGGGAGAGAGAGAGAGAGAGAGAGAGAGAGAATGAGAGTGGGGAATGCTCGAAGCAAAAAAGGGTCAACCTTTTGAGAAAGACTCGGGCTTGCTTGCTCTTCTCTCTCTCTCTCTCTCTTACCTCGTCTAGCTAGAGTGCCGAGCGCGCACGGAGAGCGACAGGAAGGGGAGCTTGGCTTCGCGCGCTGTTTTTTTGCCGCCCCAAAAATGTTTTTTTCGTCTTCGGGGTAGAAGAAAGAAGAAGAACAAGAAGAGAGAGCTGAAAAAAGAGAATGACGAGAGCTCGAAGAGAGAACGAGCTCAAGCGAACGAGAGCCGCAAAAGCAAGAGCGCTCGCAGTCCTTTCGTTTTTTTCTCTCTCTTCTCCACTCTTACCTTTTTCTCAAGCGAGCCCCTTTCCTCGTCTTCCCCTTCCAACTACTTCTTTTCAACAGCCATGCAGGCTGCTGCAACCAACATGCGCGTCGGTCGCCAGGTAGGAGGCGTCGTGGATCAGAGAGAGGCACTGAGGCAGCGGTGCCTACGGGGGGAGGCAGTAGCAACGATTGGAGCGGAAGCGCTGGAAAAAAAAAGGTCAACGCGAAAGGGCTTGCTTTTTTTTTCGCCATCGATCTGGCTGCATTTCGGCTTGCTCCAGGCATCGATTCCTGCCTCTTAGAGGCCACGATCGCACATTCTCATCTGCTCTTCACTTGCGGAATGAAGGAGGCTCAAAAGAAGGGAAGCCTGTGTTCCAGCGAGCCGCGCCTAGATTGTTGGTCTTTTTTCGGTTCGATCTTCTCACGCTCGATCTCTCTTCTTCATCAACCACCAAAAACAAACAACTCTAGGCTGCCCGCGCCCCCGTCACCTGCCGCGCCGCGGCTCCCTCCACCGCCAAGGCAGCCAAGCCATCGAGCCTCGCCGCCCAGGTCCAGCGCCTGGCGCTGGGCTCCGTCCAGGGAGCCCGCGAGCTCAAGCAGGTCTCGGCTCTTCGCAGCGTTGCCCCTCGCGCGACCGTCGTCGCCGCTCGCGCCGAGGACAAGCCGTTCACCAAGGTGAGGAGTTTCGATATTATGCGCGCGCGTGTTTTTTTGTGTTTTCTTCTTATTCCTGATTCCTATGTGCGGGATGATGAGGAGACGTCATCTACGATCCGAGGAAGAGAAAAGACGGGAATGCACTCGCAAAAGTGGCGCACGCGATTCCGAAAAACGCAAAAGCAGCGTCGACGACGCTGATCGAGCGAGAGCTTTTTTTTCTTTTTCGACCTTCCGACCTTCTTCGACCTCTTCTCCCTCAACCTCTCAACCCCTCTTCTTCCCTCTCTCAACCACCCCCACTTCGCAGGTCCTCATCGCCAACCGCGGCGAGATCGCCGTCCGCGTCATCCGCGCCTGCAAGGAGCTCGGCCTCGCCACCGTCGCGGTCTACTCCACCGCCGACGAGGACTGCCTGCACGTCCAATTGGCCGACGAGGCCGTCTGCATCGGCGCCGCGCCCTCCTCGGAATCGTACCTGTCGATCCCCAACATCATCTCGGCCGCGATCTCGCGCGGGGCCGACGCGATCCACCCCGGGTACGGCTTCCTGTCGGAGAACGCCACGTTTGTCGACATCTGCAAGGACCACGGCATCGAGTTCATCGGCCCTCGCTCGGAGCACATCCGCGTGATGGGAGACAAGTCGACCGCGCGCGACACGATGAAGGCTGCCGGCGTGCCCACTGTGCCCGGTTCCGACGGTCTGATCAAGAATGAGGTCGAAGCCGTCGAGGTGGCCAAGCAGATCGGCTTCCCCGTGATGATCAAGGCGACGGCCGGCGGAGGAGGCCGCGGCATGAGGCTCGCGATGACCGAGGGCGAGTTCCTGCCGCTGCTGCAGCAGGCGCAGCAGGAGGCCGAGGCCGCGTTCGGCAACGGGGCCGTCTACCTCGAGCGCTACGTGCAGAACCCGCGCCACATCGAGTTCCAGGTGCTGGCCGACAAGCACGGCAACGTCATCCACCTGGGCGAGCGCGACTGCTCGATCCAGAGGCGCAACCAGAAGCTTCTCGAGGAAGCGCCGTCGCCGGCGCTGACGCCCGAGGTGCGCAAGGCCATGGGAGACGCCGCGACCGCTGCCGCGAAATCCATTGGATACATCGGCGTCGGCACGATCGAGTTCCTGTGGGAGAAGACCGGGTTCTACTTCATGGAGATGAACACGAGGATTCAGGTGAGTTTTTTTTTTCGTTTCGAACTTGGGTTTTTTTCTTTCTTTTTTCTCCTGTTCTCAACCTCTCTCACTTCGCCAACTTTTTATCCCTCTCTCTCTCCCCCCTCTCGCTTCCTCCCCCTTCTTCAACAGGTCGAGCACCCCGTCACCGAGATGATCACGGGCGTCGACCTCATCCAGGAGCAGATCCGCGCTGCGCAGGGCTTCCCCTTACGCTACAAGCAGGAGGACATCCAGATTAAAGGACACGCCATCGAGTGCCGCATCAACGCCGAGGACCCTTTCAAGAACTTCCGCCCCGGTCCCGGGCGCGTCATCGGCTACCTGCCCCCCGGGGGACCCCACGTCAGGATGGACTCGCACCTCTACCCTGACTACCTGGTCCCCCCGAACTACGACTCTCTTCTCGGCAAGCTTATCGTCTGGGGAGAGGACCGCACGCAGGCCATCACCCGCATGAAGCGCGCCCTGAGGGAGACGGTCATCTCCGGCGTCCCCACCACCACCCCTTACCACCTGCTGATCCTCGACGTTCCCGACTTCGTGGCCGGTGAAGTCGACACGGGCTTCATCCCGAAGCACACCGACGAGCTGAAGCAGAAGCCCGAGGACCCGAAGAAGACGCCCAACATCGTGGAGGTGGCCGCGAAGAGGGCCGCCAAGAGGGCCAAGAACATCGTGATGGCGTAAAAAGAAGAAGAAGAGCGGGAAAGAGCGAGACAGAGGGCGAACACGAGAGAGAAAGGGGGTGGGAGAAAAAGAAAAGCTAGCGCGCGACGCCGGGCGGCAAAAGAGGAAAAAACCCTTTTTGAATTTATATAGTTTTTTTGTTTGTTTACTCTTTTTTTCCACCAAAAAATCGAGACAGCGAGAGAAATTTACGATTGAGAAAGACAGAGTGACAGAGAGTGAGAGAGGTGATCAACAGCGCGCCGCGCGCGCGAAAGCGAGAGAGAGAGAGAGAGGCGAGAGTGAAAAAAATGAGTTTTCGAGTTTTTTCTTCGAGTTTTTTTTTTTTTGCGAGGTCTTGAAGCTCTCACAAAAAAAGGAAATCGAAAAAACGAAAGGCGTCCCTTTTTTGCTTCTTTCTTTCTATCTCTTTCTCTTCCTCCGATGGCCCCGATGCCGCTCGCGGCCCGCGCGGGCTTCGGCGGCGGCGTGATGCCGATGCCGACGTCGAGCAGCAATAGGAGGACGGCGGGAGCAGCAGCAGCGTTACCATCGTCGTCGTCGTCGTCGTCGCCGGCCAGCACGCAGCGCCGGCGTCGCAATGCTCTCCCTCCTCTCCGCGCTGCCGCCTCTTCAGCTGCGGCCGTCGCCCTCTCATCGTCGGCCATGGCTCGCGCTCGCGCTTTCAGCGGTGGCGGCCCCAGGAAGAGCGTGTTGCGGTGAGGGAGAAGAAAGACAAAGTAGAAAGAGTAGGAAGACGGCGGTGGCGGCAGCGACGATGAGCGCTGGCCAAGCCGTCGGTCGGTCCGGGGGCGGTCGTCGGCGTCTGTGGCAAATGCCGCCTTTGCTTGCGCTTTCGATGCTCTTCCACGCCGATCCTGCCTCTTTTTCGAGCGCCAGCTCGGCTTTCTCGGCCCGCATCATCGTCTCGCCGCACGAGCACGCGATAAAAAGCGCCACACGAGCCAGAGAGAGAGGAAACACAATCAGTCTCTCGCTCGCTTTCGATGCCTCCTGTTTGCTGTTCTTCTTCCTCTTTTTTCGCTCACCTCCCTTCCTCCCTTCCATCCCCGATTACAACCCCCCTACAGGCCCTCTCCCGCGTCTTTCCCTACGCAGCAGCCTTCGAACGGCGTTACTCTCAGCGCTCGGAGGTTCCGCGGAGGAAGGCTCGTCGTGTCGGCGACGCTGGTGAGTCCGATTTGGAAAACAAATTTCGGCGCTTTTTCGTTCTTCTTCCTTCTCATTCACGCTATCCTTCTTCTTTCGACCTCTTTTTTCCTTCAACCTTCCTCTTCTTCTTCTCACCCGCCCCCACTCGTTCTCGCCCCGCTCCTCCGACTCCCACTCTGCCATCCACCGCACTCAACCTCACAGGTCAACAGCAACGAGCCCGCCACGGAGTCCAAAAAGGGAGGCAAGAAGACCTCCTCTTCTCACTCCTCTCACAACTCCCCGGACCTCGCGACGCCGCTCGAGCCGCACCCCGACCTGCTCACGGGCACCTTGCCCAACGGCCTCCGCTTCGTCGTCTTACCCAACGAGACCCCCCCGGGGCGCTTCGAGGCCCACCTGGAGATCCACGCCGGTTCGGTCGACGAGAGGCCCGACCAGCAGGGCCTGGCCCACGTCGTCGAGCACGTGACCTTCCTGGGCTCGCGGCGCCGCGAGGGCTTGCTGGGGACCGGAGCGCGGTCGAACGCCTACACCGACTTCCACCACACGGTCTTCCACGTCCATGCACCTTTAGCCAATGGGGCATTACCGGGAGCCCCGCCGATGCTCCCTCAGGTGCTCGAGGCTTTGTCGGAAATCGCCTTCGACCCGGAGCTGCTGCCCGCTCGCCTCGAGAAAGAAAGGGCGGCGGTGCTGGCCGAGGCGCAGATGATGAACACGATCGAGTACCGCGTCGACTGCCAATTGCTCAGGTGGCTCCACGCCGAGAACGCCCTGGGCGAGCGCTTCCCGATCGGGCTCCCGGAACAGGTGCGCGGGTGGCAGCGCGCCGACCTGCTCGAGTTTTGGAGCCGCTGGTATTTCCCGGCCAACGCGACGATCTACCTCGTCGGCGACTTCGGCGAAGGGGTCACGACCGAGGACGCCGCCAAGGCCGTCGAGGCCGCGTTCGGGCGCGTTCCCGCAGGGAGGCAGATGCGGGGCGACGAGGGAGAGGACGCGACGTCGGCGGCGGCGGCAGCGGCGAACGGCAACGGAAGCGGAGGCAACGGCAACGGCCGGCAGCCGACGGCGGCGCAGCTTGTCGCGGCGGCGAAAGGAGAGCTCAAGCTCCGCCACGAGGTGAGGCCCCCCGTCGACCACGTCTTCGGCCTCGGGGAGCTCCCCAAGGATATCGCAGAGGCCGCCTCTGAGGTGGCAAGCTCGAGTTCGTCCTCTTCCCTGCGCGCGGTGGAAGAGATGAGCACCGGGAGCAGCTCCGACGACGACGCTCCTTCGTCTTCTTCGTCGTCTTCTTCCTCCTCGACTCGAATCAACAACACCCCGACCAACGACCCGGCCCCGGGCACCACCAACGCCCCCGTCAAGATCTTCCGCCACCGTCTCCTGCAGCAGTTCATGCTCTCGGTCTTCTGCAAGCTGCCCGTGCAGCCCGTGGACACGCTGGAAGGCGTGAAACACGCCTTTGTGGTGCGGCTGCTGCTGTCCGTCTGGCAGTTCCGCGTCGGGAGGAGGTACGTCGCCGCCGACCCTCCTTTCGTCGACATCGCGCTCGACATCTCCGACTCCGCCCGCGAGGGCTGTGCGGTCTCCACCTTGACGATCTCGGCCGAGCCCGCGGACTGGCGCGGGGCGGTGCAGGTCGCCGTGCAAGAGGTGCGGAGGCTGCAGAGGTACGGCGTGACCCCGGGAGAGCTCGAGCGGTACCGTGTCGCCCTGCTGAGAGACAGCGAACAGGCGGCCCAGCAGGCCGCTTCCTTCTCCTCAGACTCGAACCTCAACTTCGTGATGGAGTCGCTGGCGCTGGGGCACGTGGTCCAGCACCAGTTGCAGGCACACGCCGCGACGCTGCGCGTGGCCGACTCTGTGACCTTGGAGGACGTCAACGCCGCCGCGGCGTCGCTGCTGTCCTTCGCCTCGCACTACGGAGCAGAGGCGGACGCGCTCGCCGCTTCCCAGTCCCTGCCCGAGGCGTGGGCCACCCCGCCGGGCCCCACGCGCGCCACGGCCGTCGTCGCCTGCGTCCCGGCCTTTGCCGACCCCAGCGGCCTTTCAGTCGGCAGCGGCCTGCCGATGGCGCGCGGCGCGAGCATGACGACTGACATGCATTTCGACAAGACTCCTGATGCGGCTTCCGTCGCCGACTCTCTGGGCGGGGAAGAGTCCGACGCGGACGCCGCGGGAGAGGTCCCCGAGGGTTTGGTGAGGTTCGAGCTCACCGCTGAGGAGATCGAGGCCGCGCTGGCCGAGCCGAGCCTGGAGGTCGAGGCCCCCGAGGACATCGACGTGCCCGACGCGCTGGTCCCCCCCGAAAGAGTCGCCGAGCTCCTGGCCTTACGTAAGCCTCACTTCGTGCCCGTCCCCGGTCGTGAAGCCGAGGGCCCCTTCCCGCCTGCGGACCCGGAGACGGGTATCGTGCAGAGGCGCCTTTCCAACGGCGTGCGGGTCAACTACTGCTCCACGGACAACGAGCCGCGCGCGGCGATGCTGCGGCTCGTCGCTCCGGGCGGGAGGGCGAGGGAGGCAGAGGGGGTAGGGCCCGCAGGCGCAGGCGCCGTCGCCGTCGGCACGCGCGCCCTCTCCGAGGTCGGGACGGTCGGACGCTGGCGCAGGGACCAGGTCGAGCTCTTCTGCATCAGCAGGCTCATCACTTCCCAACTCGAATGCGACGAGGAGTTTGTGTTCATGGATGCGCACTTTGCCGTCGGCGGCGGCGGCCTACGCGCTGTGCTGGAGATGGTGCACCTGCTGCTGGCCGAGCCCGCCTGGGACGAAGGGGCCGCGGAGCGCGCCAGGCAAGTCTACCTCTCGCACGCGCGGTCTCTGGACAAGTCGCTGGAGCGCGCCGCGAGCGACAGGGTCGTGTCGGCGATGCTGGGCGGCGACCGCCGGTTCGTCGACGCTCGCCCCGAGGAGGTGTCGGCTCTCACGCTCGAAGGGATGAGGGAGGCCGTGGGCGCGCAGCTGAACCCGTCTGACGTCGAGATCAACATCGTCGGGGACTTTAGCACGCCTGGAAGCGGCTCCGAGGACGAGGACACGGTCGTCGACATCGACGACCTGGTTTTGAAGTACCTCGGCACGCTCTCTTCCGAGGGCGGAGCTTCTTCTTCTTCGAAGACGACAAAGGTCGAAAACCCCGAGTCTGAGAAACAAGAACCTCTCGACCGCCCCGTCGCCGTCGTCCAGAACGCCCCGGCATCCCTCCGCCGCCAGGTCTGGCACCTGCCCGACTCTGACGAGCGCGCCATCGCCTACATCGCAGGTGCAGCGCCCTGCCGCTGGGGCGCTTTCGGGGAGGCCCCGCCCTCGGGCCCGCCGCAACGGCCGATCGCCCCTCCTCCGGTCCTGCCCCCCTCGGCCACCGCCGACGCTGTCGCCGCGGCCCGCGCGGCCAGGAGGACCCACCCGCTCTACGCCGACGTGTCTCTGTCCCTGCTCGCAGAGGTCGTCAACTCCAGGTTGTTCACCACGGTCCGGGACGCGTTGGGGCTGACTTACGACGTCAGCTTCGAGCTGAGCCTGTTTGACCGTTTGAGGGCCGGGTGGTACTGCGTCAAAGTGACGTCGACGCCGCAGAGGATCGCCGAGGCCGCCGACGCGTCCCTGCGGGTGCTGCGCTCGCTGGCCGACGCGCGCGTCACGCCCCGCGAATTGCTCCGGGCGCGGCGAACTCTTCTGGCTCGCCACGAGACCGATTTGAAAGACAACGGGCACCGTTTGGGATTACTGACGCACCTGCAGTGCGACGGCGTGCCGCTCAAGGTGCCCGAGGCCGTCCGGGATTTGCGCAAGGCCTACGAGGCAGCGACCGTCGACGACGTGCACGACGCCTACGCGAGGCTCGCGCTCGGCGACGGGGACGTCTTCACCTGCATCGCGACGTCGGGCCCGGCGCCGCCGCCCGGACTGGAGGGCGAGAGCTCGGTGGTGGGGTTCACTCCCCCTGTTGATGCGGCGGCGGCGATGCTCGCGGCCGCGGCCAACGCCTCCTCGAGCTCTTCCGCAAACGCCTCTGCTGCCAACAACTCGTCGTCTTCAGCGCCGCGCGAGCTGTTTGCCGCGCTGGCCGCGTCGCTGCAGACGAAGCAGATTGCGGAGGCCGTGAAAGCGATGGCGTCGAGGAAGAATGAGGCACAAGGAGGAGGAGCGGAGAAGAAAGAGTAGATAGAGTTTTTTTTGTTTCTTTTTTTTTTTTGAGAGAGAGAGAGAAAAGAGAGGAGAAAGTTTTTTTTTGTTTCATTTCCTTTTCCGCGTCCTTGTTCTTCCGTTGCCATCCTTCATGGTTTCCTTCTTTTCTTTATTATTCCTTCATTTCTTCTTTCTTTTGATTCTATGTGTGAGCAAATACAAAAACAGAACACAAAACAGCGCGTTTGCAGGATAAGAAAATGCGTTTTTTTTTAATACAAGCAGTTTGTTTTTTAAATCAAAAAAGTTTGAAACTTCCATTCAGCTCCCGCGCCGCGTGCGGTAGTGCTCCGCCAGCCTCGTCACCAGCGACGCCTTGGCCCCGCCCACAGCGAGCCCTGCTCTCCTCGCGCGGTCGACGAGCGCGGCCTTTGTCATCGCGGACAGCTGCGCCTCGGTCGGAGGAGCGGTTCCCGTTGTTGCCGTCGCTGCTGTTGTTGCTGCTGTTGCTGCCGTCACTCCTCCTCCGCCGACTCGAGTCGCGCGCCCAGTGGGACCCGCGGCATCCTCCGTGGCCTCCCTCTTCGCCGCGGGCTCCCCATCCGGAGGTTCCTCCCCGCCGCGCTTCGCGCCAGACGCCGCGGGCTGCTGCTCTGCCTTGGCCTTTGCCGCCGAGGCCGCCGCGGCCGCAGCTGCTGCTGCTGCTTCCGCCGTCGCAGCAGCACTAGCAGCCGCGGCTGCTGCTTTCGCCTTTTCTTTCGCCTTTTTAGCCCTGGCGTCGCGCTCCTTCTTCATCAGCAAGGAACGGATCAGAATGTTTGTCGGGTCTGTCGTGATGACTTGGCGTTCTGAAAAAGGGGTTTTTTTTGTTTTGGGTTTTTTTTTTTTCGAGGAGACAGAAGGTTGAGGAAAGGGTTCCGAAGCCTTCTCTCTACGCTTTCCTCTTCGCGCGTCTTCCGTTCCAGCTCTTCTTACCTGGAGGCGCGGTCTCGTGCGCCGCTACGTAGGGTGTGGGCACGGAGCGGACGACGGCGCCGGCCGAGGGGGACGCAAAGGCGCCGCTGTCGAGGTTGAATTTTTTTGAGTTTGGAGTATTTTTTTTCGACGTTGAATTTCGATGTGAGTTTTTCGATTAAGAAGAGGCCGTTTCGGATTCGTTCTTGTCGACAAATGGGAAGTTAACGATGCGATCTATGCAACCATGCGCATCGCAGAGCATAATGCGGAGCGGAAGAGGCGCGGTGGAGGCCATGAAAAGGCGTGAGATGCCATCGCAAAAAAACGTCGAAAACCATCGAGTTGCCGTTGCCCCCCCTTTCGCCGCGCTCTCTTGGAGACACCAGGCATCTGCATCACAAACGCACCGCGCCGGGAGGTTCTTGAGTAGCTCACTGACGCCTGACATCGTGTTTGGAGGGTGGATGAGGAAGCAGGGATAAGGCAAGAGAGAGAGAAAGAGAGAGAGCTCTGCGGCCCGACGATGCTCCGTCGCTTTTCGAAGAAGAAATGTTTTTGGCCTCGACCATTCTTTCTCTCTTCTCTCTTTCTCCTTTCCCGAGAAAAAAGAACGCGCTCTTCTCTGCCAAAATTGCGGCCATGGGAGCCGCTCTCTTACTCTCCTCTGCGCGCACGCGCCCTCTCCGCATCGCCTTCTGCCACCCGGACCTCGGGCTGGGAGGTGAGAAGCTTGAAAAGAGAGAGGAAACGAAGGGATGAACGTGTTCGATCGCGAATTTCAATGCTTTCCTCGATCGATTGATGGTTTCTCACCCGCCTTCCTCTCGCTCTCTCTCTCTCTCTCTCTCTCTCTCTCTCTCATTCTACCTTTTCAATTCCTAATCCAAACCCCGTAGGAGCCGAGCGCCTCATCGTTGACGCCGCGGTCGAGATGGCAGAGCGAGGACACGACGTGAGTGGAGGAGAAGAGGATAAGGAGAGAAAGAGAAGAGAAAATAGTTTTTGTTTCCTTTTTTTCGTTTTTTTTTTCAAAACCGTGACCTTCAAGCTCTTTTCTGTTTCTTCCCTTCGCCGTTTCCGCCCGCCACGCCCCCGTTCCTACTTAACAGAGAAAGATAGAGAGAGAGAGAGAGAGAGAGAGAGAGAGAGAGAGAGAGAGAGAGAGAGAGAGAGAGAGAGAGAGAGAGAGAGAGAGAGAGAGAGAGAGAGAGAGAGAGAGAGAGAGAGAGAGAGAGA
>Ga0114918_10004205_pt1 | contig 12551 bp, 16 predicted proteins | sample LantaG_FD_87015 | JGI IMG/M metagenome (GOLD analysis project Ga0114918, IMG submission 87015) | Deep subsurface microbial communities from Baltic Sea to uncover new lineages of life (NeLLi) - Landsort_02402 metaG | ecosystem: Environmental > Aquatic > Marine > Oceanic > Sediment | place...
ACTTCTTTCACCCTCAAAGGCAGATTCATCCACCCCAGACCCAAACCAAACAAAAATTAGTGATTGGACGGAAGAAGAATGAAAAAAATAATTGCTATAAGTATTACAATTTTGTTATTAGGTGTGGTTTATGGTGGAATTGTCATTTACGGCACCCCTAACTCACTATCCTCTTCCGAAAATGAATATGAATGGAGTATTTCATTTGGTTATGAAAGGCATGGTGGTGGTAGTGGTAGGGGTGTTAAAAGTGGTGAAACAATAACTCATGACTTTGAAATTACTAATCCAAATGTTGATTTAGTTATTATTAGAATATATGATAGCGATGGTGAAAACTCCCCTATTGACAGTATTCCCGACATTCACGAAGGACAATGGAGTTTTGAGGGTGAATTGTTGGGTAATCCAATGGAGGGTATTGAAGGGCAGGACTCCGAAGTTTATTTTACATTAATAATGCACCCTGGAAGAATGGATTGGTTGGATGATAAGGGTAGGGTCAAATGGATTGGAACTGATGCGGAGTTTGAGGATGTATGGAATACAACACATGATTGTATGTGGTATGATTTTATAACTAATGATGCCCAACAAAATCCAAATCCATTTCCCGAACAATCTTGTTTAGGAACTTATTCGGTTGAAATGAGCGTTGAAATAAAGAATAATAATGCCGTAACTGCAATTGAAGATACGAATGATATGGCAGTTGCCGAAGTGCAACAATATGAAATTCTAAGTATAACTGTGCTTGATAAAACACAGGTGGTATAATAATAGAGGGTGAAGAAGAATGAAGGCAATTTTCCTAAAGGGTCTTGAATATGCGCTTGCAGCGCATGGGTTCCTCCATATTTTGGAATTTGTTTCCGCTATTTATGAGGAAGCATATATCACAGCCAGTTTTGCTGCATTTGGAGCAGTAACTATGTTATTAGGTTCATACTTGTTAGGACATAGCCATCATCATCACCACCATCAACATCATGTTGAGAACCATTAAATAGGTCATCGGAGTATAAGAGATTGGTGAGACCATGAGAACAAATCATATTTATCAAGAAAACTGTATGGTCACATTAGAGCGAATGGAAGATGGGTATTTACCATTGACAGTTACTAGTCCTCCATATAATGTAGATTTAGGAAATAATAAATTCAATAAGGACAAATCGTATGATACTCATGACGATAATCTCACGCACGAAGCCTATATGGACTCTATGAAACTCATATTTAGCAAACTCTTTCAAAAAACTCAATCAGGTGGCCGATGTGTCATTAATATAGGGGATGGGAAAAATGGTAGAGTATCTACCCATTCAGACTACATTCAAATGATGTCAGAAATCGGATGGATGCCGATGGCTAATATTGTTTGGAATAAAAGAAATGTTTCCGCCAGAACTGCATGGGGCTCATACGGTTCACCATCTTCACCATCATTACCTATGCCCTTTGAATACATCATGGTATTTGCTAAAGATTCATATAAATTGCCACAACCTGAAAATAAGTCTGAATTAATGGACATCACTAAAGAAGAATTTGTTGAGTGGTCTTTAGCACTTTGGGATTTTTCTGGTGCTAGCCGAAAGAAGATTGGACACCCCGCACCATTCCCAATTGAACTTCCTTTGCGTTGTATAAAACTATTTTCATGGGATACCTCTGTGATTTATGACCCCTTTATGGGGAGTGGAACAACAGCACTTGCTTGCCTTCAAACTAATAGGACATATATTGGTTCAGAGATTTCAGAGGCATATATTACATTAGCCGAAAATAGGATTAAAGAATTAACTTCAGATAAAAAAGTAGTTAGTAAGGACAGTCAGAGAACTCACCTTTTAGGTGGGGTCATAGATATGAAAACACACATGGAAGGAGTTTGTGACCCAAAATGTTGGTGCCAGGAGGAAATAATATGAGTGATGAAACTTGGAGACAATATACAGATAAGCAGTTTTTTAAGAATAAACTCACTAGTGAAATTGTGTGGCTTTTTATTTATCAAGGACCAGCCACTACTGTAGTTAATTATAAAACTTCTGAATGTGAAAATATTAAAAACTCAGAATTTAAAGAACAATATAAAAGCATCCCCTCTCCATATCCATGTCAAAGGCCAAAGGCCCACAACCCACAATTTCAAAGTAAGTGGCACTGTAATCTTTGTGCGGCAGAGGGTCTATAATGACCAAAATCCGAGAATTAGTATATTTGGTGTTTTGAATGGCAGAGGTAAGAGGCGACCCAATCAAGAGATTGGAATTAAAAGTTAAAACATTGACTCGTGAAAACCGACAATTAAAAATAAAAATTCAACAAATAAGAAGAGTAATAGGAAGGCGATAATATGAAAGTAATAGCATTGGATATTGAGACAAAAAACTTAGACATGAAAGCCGAAGGATTAGATTTTGGAAATCCTCAAGGGTGGGAAGTATCTTGTGTTTCTATTTGGCACCCAACATCAGGACCATATAATTATGCTAAATGGGAAGATTTACCTATAAAAGTCATGGAAAAATTCACAGTTATGTCATTTAAACAATTAAAAGATGATTTACAAACATGGTGGGATGATGGATATACTTTGATTACCAAGAATGGAACCAACTTTGACCTACCGATTATTTCTAAGTCAATTGCTGATGGTGGTTGCGGAGTAGAAAAGATAATTAAACAATTTGAAGAAGGTGATGAACTCACTTCCAGACATTTAGATTTGCAGACATATTTAGAAGACGCAACTTTTGGAGTTCGCTTTAGCCTCCAAACTCTTATCAAGTCAGTTTTAGGAACTGATGAATCCAAACTAATGGAGGCCAAATTCGCCCCGCAAGCATGGGCAGACGGAAATTATGCAGAAGTTATTCATTATTGTGAAGAAGATTCACGATATACTTATCAAGTATGGGAAGTAGCGCAAATGAAAGGGTATATTCAAGCATCTGGAAAAGATTCAGAAGGCAATTATAAAGAATGTTATGTTCGCATTTCTTGGTAAGATTGAAATAGTATCAATCGCATATCCATATTATGGCAGACCTAAAGGACTACCCAAAATCTTTGGTAGAAAGACAATTTACTAAACTTCAAAAACATTTGCTTCTTGAATATAATGAAGAAGAAGAGGGGTTTAGTGGAACTATAAAACCCGAAGTAATGCAAATAGTTACTATCAATACTCCTATTGGAGAAATATTGGATGAAGAAAGATTTTCTTTAGTAATAGCACAAATTATTGAAGCCCTCCATATATGGGTGATGGACACACTAAGCGGGATTGATGAGGAATTACTCAAATTATTTTTAATAGATTTTGTTCAACAAGTTATTGCCAACACATTTACAGTATCTCCCTCGGAAGCACCGTTTGACCCCTCCTATGTATAAATGTTATATAGGTAATGAGTTAATGAATTATTAGTCTTTAACTCAGGGGTGAAAAAAATAAAAGTCTTTTTAATTCGGTCCTCTCAACTGATGGCCCAACGAAGAGCGAACTTGTGTATGAATACGACCTTATGGATTCATAAGGGTAAAAAACATTTTAACATTGATGATAATTTACAGAGATAAGACTATACTTGATAACCAAACAGCCCTAGTGACGCATTCATGCACAGACCCCATTCCACATTATCTTATATAGGTCTTGATACACATACAATATGGAGGAAATGAAACAGCAGGATGCACCCCTCTTTCTCATCTTGTTGTTTTGGCGTGAGATATGTTCTCGCACTCTCGCACTTCACCTGTTGATGTTTCATACCACGCCCCTCCACCCATTATATTCAAATAGTTAAAAATACAAGGTGTATGCTGTGTCCAAAGAGTTTGAGAGTCAAGCATATGAGACATTGTTCATGTCCAAAAATGGTGATGATAAAGGATACCGAGTCAAGCCAGAAGTTATGGATATAGTTTTAGAACACTTCCCTGAAGGCGAATTAGTATTAAGTATGGATAATGTCAGGGCTAAAGTCCTACTTTGTGCATCAGATATACAATTTTATTTAGAAACCAATAGTAAAGGAATAGACCCAGAAAAATCCAACGAGTTTGTTCTGAAAGTAACTACCACCATATTAGGAATAAATAGAGTTTGGAAATTCATAGAGAAGCAATATGAACACCCTGACTTTATGGCAGATTTAATTTAATTATAAGAGGTTTTTATTTTGAGTCGCCCAGAAGATAAGGAGAAGACTAAGGGAAAGATTTCCAAGACAACTTTCCGTAGGGAAGACAAATCTTGGAGAGCAAATTCAAAACCTACCTATGATGAGGAAGAGGATGAGTTAGAAGAATTAATGCTCAAAATTAATCAACAATTTAAGTGCAAGACTTGTGGCTTTATTTCATCCATTTTCATGCCCGAATGTAACTCTTGTGGAGAGGCTAATCCAAATCCAGCCATTCAAACTCACTAATGCTTATATAGGTAATCATACAATCACTTAATACGAGAGTGAAGAAATTGACACGAGAAGTAGTAAATATGGTAGCCTCAACCCAGTATTGCAGTTCATTAGATATTAATGAAGTAGCAGATAAACTGGGTATTGAATATGAACAAGAACAATTCCCAGGAATGGTTTATAGAGTGATAGAACCAAAAGTTTGCCTATTACTATTCCGAAGTGGAAAAGCGGTAGCAACAGGAGCAAGGTCAGAAGAAGATGTTGAAACTGCATTCCGTCATTTGCATAGAGTCCTAAAGGAAAATGATTTCTTGGAAGAGGACAATGAGTTCTCGGCTGAAGATTTTGATATTTCCAACATAGTTATTACACACGACTATGAGCGTCCAGTGGATTTGAACACCCTAATCATTTCATTACCCTTTGATAAGTGTGAATATGAGCCAGAACAATTTCCAGGATTGATTTACCGTTTAGATGAGCCAAAGGCAGTTTGTTTGATTTTCTCAAGTGGAAAATGTGTCATTACTGGAACACGCACTGTTGAAGAGTCTAATCGTGCTGCTGACATACTGGATATTGATTTATCTGCTTTTTTAAGTTAAATTTAAGTAGTCGTAAGGTTCATGTATAATCATGACCTCAAACACACTTATGATTGGAACTGCAGTTGGAACCGTTATCGGATTGCCAATTGTTGCACAATATACAATTACACAGTGGAAAGCAAAGAAAACTCTAATGTGGATTGCAGGTGGAATCTCTACCGCAGCATTGGCATCAGCCTCATATTGGTATCTCACCCAATTAGGAACTAAAAGTTTTGCTGGAGAAGGACACCGACACTATGACCCAAAGACTAAGAGTTTCCACGCTCCTGCACCACCTTCAACATCAGGAAGAGAATTCTTATCTGAAGCCAGAGTTTTAGGACTACTCCGAGAAAATCCAGGAAGTATTTTCAGTATTCAATTTGAAAAGCGTGATGGGTCACTTCGTAATATGACTGCCCGAACTGGCGTTTGGAAAGGACCAGGCGGAGATGCTTCTAACCCTCGTGTTACCGGAGAAGGAATGAAATACTCACCCGAAGATTATAATCTAAGGACTGTCTTTGATATGCAAAAAGGTCAATACCGACACATAGGCACAGACCGAGTAACTGGCATGACAATTGGGGGCAGGACATATACCAGCCCCTCTAAGGTATAATATGCTTAAATAGGTCATTGACCTATGAACTACTATGTCAAAGTCTATCCGTTCATCTTGGTTTGAACTTGCTAAGGATTTTCCAGACATGATTAATCCAGGAACTAGAGTCGGTCAAACAGACCAAACCGGAACTATCGGTGATATGGTTAATCTCTTTTCTGAAAGATTTGAATATCTTCATAAAGTTATTTCTGATGACTTAGGATTCAAACGAACCTACAAAATTGCAGAATTAAATAAACAAAAAATGGCTTTCAAAAATAGGCCCTGTAATGTTATTGGAATTGTAGTAGATATTCGCCGGACTAAATCAGGTGGGCGAATGGTAGAGTTAGAAGATAAAACGGGAAGAATCACAGTATTTGTGCGAAAGGAAGACCCAGCATCAGGAACCTTACTTTTAGATGATGTTATAGGAGTCACAGGAAAGTTTTCCGAAGATGGAAATATGTTTTGGACAGACCGTGTTCAATATCCAGAATTATTACCTAACAATCAAAATAAAGGAGGTCTGGATTTTGACCCAGTTTCTATTGCATTTGCATCAGACATACACATGGGTTCTACCAAGTTCCTTGAAAAAGATTGGGATAAAATGATGGATTGGCTTAACAGCGAATACTATGTTGCCAAAAATATCAAATACTTAGTTTTATCTGGAGATATTGTTGATGGAGTAGGCGTATATCCAGGACATGAAAGAAACTTAACTATGCTTGATGTTTATGACCAGTATGAATTTTGTGCAAGAAAATTAGATGCATTGCCAGACCACATTACTCCGATTATCCTGCCAGGAAATCACGATGCAGTTAGACCAGCAGAACCTCAACCACAATTAGAGCCACTTATTCAACAAAAGTTTAATTCAGCAGTTCATGTAGGCAACCCATCCAGAATTGACCTTTCCGGAATTGATGTTTTGTCCTATCACGGCAAAGGTATTGATGACATGGTTCCTCGTATGGCCCATGTGACATATGAGCGACCTGCAGAAGCCATGAAAGAAATGTTAAAGAAAAGGCATTTGGCTCCAATGTGGGGAGAAAGAAACGCTCTTTCCCCAGAAGAAGAGGACCAAATGGTGATTAGGGAGCAACCCGATTTATTCGTGACAGGACATACTCATGCACATCAAATGGAATGGTATAGAGGAATGCCATTAATTGTATCCTCTACATTTCAAGGAGAAACTGATTTTATGCAGATGTTAGGTTATAAACCTAAAATGGGAATCTTATCAGTCTATAATATTCAAAACCGAGAGATGAAGGCATTCAATTTCCACGAAAATGAAGTAAAAGAAAACTTAAATAGCAAGATACTCAATGAACCTGTATGAACAATACCATGGCATTAGGCGGAGTCATATTCATTATTGGATTTTTTACTAATGGTAAATTCCAAAACCGAGATGTAGTTGCAGGAGCAGGAGCATTCCTAATGTTTATAGGAGCATTCCTCGTATGGAATGGATATGTAGCAGAATACAACCGTGATGAATCATTTGCCATATTTGGTTAAATAGGTAATCTCACAATAAATAACTATGATTTGCCCATGCGGTAGTGACATTATATTGGGGCCTGGAAACGGGAATCGTTTATTCCAATCTCATTGTAGTCATTATTGTAAAATCTATTATGAAGACCCTGATAAATATCCAAAAAGATTATTCTCTGAATCTAAGCATCACAAGAACCATTGGGTCAAACCACCCATTGAAGTTGGGTGCGAAGTTTGTGATAAGAAATTTAATTTATTGCCCAATGCCAAAAAGGGAAATACACTGTTTTGCGGTAGAGCGTGTCATAAAGCATTACTCATCACTAATAAAGGTCACAGAGATTGGACAATTCTTAAATTAGTTCAATTATATGGACCCATTTCCGCCGAAGAATTGGCTAACAGATATTGCACTAATAATTTTGCTGCACCATCAGGCAGGTCAATTGGAAGTGTATTAAAAGTATTCAATGCAAGAGGAATAATAGAAAAAACAAATACGGCCGCTTATATTACAGGGAGAAAAGATATATCTATCTACACCATCAAAACCGATTTGCCATTAGGAATGGTAATTAAGGATAAGATAAAACTCAAAAGTTAAATAACAAGTCCAACATATTATTATTATGCAGGAAGAGGAAAGTGCACCACCCAATTTGGATTTCCTCTTAGGTTCTCCAGAATGGGAACTAATTAAAGATTATGACCAGTTCCTTCAAAGTTTAATTACTTGGGCAGAAACCACAATAATTACGAGTATCAAATATCTCCCGCCTAAATTGGGAAGGCTCAATGTTGATTATTCAAAAGAATACCCAACTATGACAAATAGAGAAAAGAGGGGAAAGGCTCAAGCATCCAATAATTATAGGTTTTTAGTAAATCGCAAAACACCCCAATACGGTAGATTTTATGATTGGTTTAATCAGGAATCACAAGTAGATAATTATACAAGATTCATCAATTCGCTTGATGAGCCTACACTAATTATGGTAGATGACATAAACCAAAAGATGGAGAAGGATGCAGACCAAGTTCCGCCGAAGAGGGGAGAAAGCCAAGATACTACAATTAAACACCCCTTACATATGCATCTGATAAGTGATTCGGTAACTGATAGTTGGACAGACCAAAATGGGCTGAAGTTAAAAGACCATGAAAAATTAGTCACAGAGAAATATTTAAAGAGTTTTGAAAATCAAAAAGATATAGATTATATTAATAAGTCAGTTGCAGAATATCTTAAAGCAGATACCTCCCTTTATCCAATCTTTGTTTATGATAGACTACCAAGAGCCCCAACCATCATCACCCGTATAACTCAGGTTCCAAGGGTTCTCACCGGATGGGAATATTTACTAACCAAGTGGGAAAAAACCCAAAAAAATATATCCTACGATGACTATGATGCAGTTAATGAAATGATTTCATTAGAAGAGTTGTTAAAAGAAATGTCAATCGTTTTAGAACGGTTCAATTTAAGAGAAACAGTTTTAGCATTATCTGAATTTAAAATAAACTCTATTTATCAAAGTGATGATATAGATGAAGACAGTATGCAAGAAGAGTGGAAGGGAGAAATAAGGAGTAATTTAGATTCAGATGATAGAGATAGATTTGACGATGATTCATCAGATTTTGAATATAATTATCCATTTAGCGAATATGTGGACCAATACTCATGGTATAGTCCTGAATTAACACGAAGTTATGAAAATAAAGTCAGGTGGGTTTGGCACAAGAATAGAATTATAGATGGCAACTTGGCTTTAATAACTGATGCACCGAGCCCTTTTTCAAAATCTTATTCGCCACCAACCAACAATAAAACACTTCTTTATGAAGATAGTTATAAATTAGAAAGAAATAATCTTACTACTCAGCAGTGGGGTAACTATGCAACACAAAATGCATTCCCAGTAGCCGATATTCACCATAATGATAACTACCCACTATCAGCAGATTTTATACCGATTCAGATTCCATTAGGGCCACGAAGAATCCTAAACAAAATATCAGATGACCAAAAGCCACATCAGAAATACTATGTGAGGGCAAATGAATATGGATTAGATTTAGATATATTGTTTTATCATAAACTACCCCCGCAGCAGAACACTCCAATATCTATGAGAAGAAGTATAGATGATTATACAGAAGCAATATTGCCAAGCGTTGATGAAGACAGATACGAAGGGCCTCAAGAATCTCCAAAGATAGCAGGGTGGGAAGATGATATAGGAATATGGAGTATGGAATTAGAATTACAACTTCATTTTGAGCGATTGAACTGGGAACCCATTAACTTTGTGCTCGGAATACCCTCAAGAATCAGGGATTTAGGCACAAATTAAGCACATTAAGCACAACTCAAATATAGCCCCTCAAAATGGCCAAATAGGGTCTTGAAACCATAACATACACAAAAAAACGCATAATCACGGTCTTGAAGTCTTTAGGGTAGTATAGTGTTTTTTCGGAAGGATTAAATAGGTTGTCATACATAGACCTATTATGGTGAAGATTCATTTGTTCTCTCGTGAACTTGCTTGGTGTCAAAGCCATGCAGAAGAGATTGTTCAATATTATGCTGAGAAATTTGGAGACGAAGGTTCAGGTTCCTATAACCATAATAAAGTAAGTAGTAACTTAGTAGGAGTCAAATCTGAATTAGCCACTAAGTTTTGGTTAAAGAGAAACTTTGCAGATGCCGACATTCAATGTAACTATGAAGATTTTAAGAATAAGAAATTAGTTGGAGATATTAATATACATGGAAGAAGTTTAGAAATTAAAGGACTCCGACCTAATCAATGGGATGAGTTTAAGAGGTGTGTCCCACCGAAGCAATTAGACCATTATGTGAGAGATAATGCCATAGTTATTTGGACTACTACATCAGGAGACATAAAAAATCAAGTAATCCACCTAAAGGGTTGGAATTATGCTTATGAAATTAAGGAGAAGGGTGTCTTCCGCAGAACAATTTGTGATAACATTTGGTTAGAGGCAGACAGTGATATGAGAGAGATGAATGACCTAATCACGGTCTTGAAGCCTTGACCAGCCACGCCCCCAAAAACAAGGATTGTTTTTCGTGCGGTAGCACTTATCCTAAAGGTTATATAGGTATTACACAAATCATACCACATGGCAAAAATCCCTTTGGCTATTGACCAAGATACAGGAAACTCATTAGAAGCCTCATTTCTTTTAGGACTATCCTCTGTTGAAGAGAAAAAACTTCGTTCTAAGACTTGGGATTGCATAGATTGTAAAGCCGAATTAAGACCTGTCATTCCGAAGAAGAACATAATACCGCATTGGCGACACAAAGCCTCTCAAGATTCCTGTAAAGCACACGAGTCGTGGCCTCACTATTTTTTCAAATGGAAAATGAAAGAATACCATCAAGCCAAGTTGGAGCAAAAGACTGGAGATTATATCGCTGATGCCGTAATTGAAACGGATAGGGCCTCAATTTATATTGAAGGTCAAACAGACCTCAGTGATAATAAACCCCTCAATGAAATAATTGCTAAAAATTTACATTATTCTTCTATCGGTGGATGCCCTATTTGGTTTTACATCACCACAAATGTTAGTTTAACCCCTTTTGCTATGAAATTGATGGCACTTCAAGGTTATGTGCCATATTTTAATGCTACCACCGAAGAAGTCACAGTAGTTCAATACGAAGAAGGAGGCGAAGTCCGGAAACAAGAGATTATACACTTGAAAGATTTCAATATGATTCCATTTATCGCCCCACCATCAAAAAAACATTATGCAGGATTTTCAGAATCTCCTGAAATTAATGGTAATTCTGTTTGGATTATGGGATGGAATCCATGACAACACCTGATGATTTTTTGGATGATATTAGTCATTGGGAGTGGTATTTAGGGTTTAGGAATAATATGGCCTGGAATATAGAACCGAAAGTTATAAAAACCTTAACAGAAGTTAATGAAATTCGTTTGAAATGGGGTGAAGATGAAACCTCCAGAACTCTTGAAGTTATTAAGAGGCTTGCTGATTTAGAAGATAAAGCACCTTGGTATTATTTCAAAGACCCAAAACCCCTTAAAGGTATTGTAGTGGTTTTAGTTCATTGGTGGCACGAAGTCTCCACACAAGAAGAGTATGATTTAGATTGGCCTCAATCCAAATATGTGGCTTTTAGCGGATGGGTTAAAAATCACATCTCTGATAAGAGTGTGGTATATAAGATAATGGATGAATATTTTAACCGATGGGAAATTGATGGCGAACTTTTGAATAAAAAATGGTTTCAAGACTACTATTGGAATCGCCGTTCAGATTGGCACCCGAATGAATATGTCCCAGAAATTTACAACTTACGCACACAAAAATTACATCCGCAAATTAAAGATTGGATATGGAGCAAAAAAGTGGGGGACTTAGCCACGGAGTTCATTAACTGTAGTTCATGGTCCGCAGCAGAATTTATCAAAGAAGTTATATCTCACCGATTAGGAGGCATTACAGTTGAAACAAAATTCATTAAAAAATTAGCGAAAATGGATGAATTAGAAGAAGAACACGAAAACAAGTTCTTTACTACTGAATTATTAGGGCTATTCATGGAAAGAGATAATCAGAGAATACATTTTCATAATCCGATTGCATTGGATATTGGAACACCATTTATGAATCTTTCTCAATTGATGAATGATAATGCCCGAAAACAAAAAATCAGAAATGCAAAAATTACCAACATTGGACTTCATTCATTTTCAGAAGGTGGGATGATAATTGACCCAAAGTTGTCTATAGAACAACGATTGGAAAATCTTAGGACAGAACTTAAGAAATCCGATATTTTAATCGGATACAATCTTTGGGACTTTGATTTAGAAGTTTTGAAAGCAAATGGATTAGATGTGAGTAAAGAATTTCCAAATTTGGTAATTTATGATATAATGAGAGCCATATACGGAAAACACTCTTCTGTAAGAACTAAACTTTCAGACCTCCTCTTGGAAAATGGACTTCCCGAAAAAGATTCCAAATCCGACAGAAATAATGCAGCCATGCAAGATTCATGGGCAGCATTAGGTTGTTTCTTTTTATTGACAGCACCCTCATTAGGACTAACATGGAAAGACACAAAATTACGCACAGATATTTTTGAAGGCATTTCTCAACTTAGGGAGATTTCAGAGATTGTTGCTGAAAGGGACTCATATGAAGTTAAAATAGATGCTTGGATTGCAGAACATCTTAAATAGGTAGGGACACATAGATTAATTATGGGAAGCCCTTACGAAGAACACTATGTAGATGAAAACAAACATTGTTTAGTTTGTCACCAAGAAAACGCCACAGTAATTCACCACCCAGTTGGAGATGTTAAGGCAGGAG
>Ga0114918_10004206_pt1 | contig 12549 bp, 15 predicted proteins | sample LantaG_FD_87015 | JGI IMG/M metagenome (GOLD analysis project Ga0114918, IMG submission 87015) | Deep subsurface microbial communities from Baltic Sea to uncover new lineages of life (NeLLi) - Landsort_02402 metaG | ecosystem: Environmental > Aquatic > Marine > Oceanic > Sediment | place...
AATCCATTAGAGATAGATACCTATCCATTTGTTCCAGTTTTTGGGTATTATAATCCACAGATTTCTGACTTTGCATTAAGAATACAGGGCATGGTACGTGGTCTACGTGATTCTCAGTATCTCTACAACCGTCGTAAGATTATTGAGCTTGATATACTTGAGAGCCAAATCAATTCTGGTTGGAAGTTTAAAGAGAATGCTCTTGTTGATCCAAAAGATGTCTTTATGTCTGGTCAAGGTCGTGGTGTGGCACTGAAACAAGATGCGCAGATGACTGACGTTGAACAGATACAAGCTCCACAGATACCACCATCAATGCTCGAGATATCTAACTCACTTTCACGTGAGATATTGGAGATATCTGGTATTAATGAAGAGTTGCTTGGTAGTGCTGTGGATGAAAAAGCTGGTGTATTGGCTATGTTGCGTCAAGGTGCTGGTCTTACTACGCTACAGATTCTCTTTGATCAGTTAGACTACTCACAAAAATTACTTGGTAAGATTCTTATACCTGTTATACAAAATCATTTCACTCCTGGTAAGATACAAAGAATTATTGAGGAAGAGCCATCGCCACAGTTTTATAATAAAGCGTTTGGTATATACGATGCTTCTGTTGAATCTGGACTTAATACTGATACGCAGAAGCAGATGGCGTTCGCTCAAATGATGGAATTACGTAATATGGGGATACCTATACCTGATGAAGTCTTACTTGAAAATGTTTCGTTCCAAAATAAACCAGATGTTCTTAAAGCTATGGAAAAAGAGCAACAAGCTAAGCAACAAATGGAACAACAGCAAGCTCAAGTGCAGATGCAAGAACAACAAGCGCGAACTGAATTAGCACATGCAAGAGCTAAGGCTGATATGGGATTATTTTACGAAAGGACCTCTCGGATTGCCGAAAATAAATCGTTAGCAGTAGAGCGAGTTGCCCAAGCTGAGACTGACAGAACTCAATCAACGCTTAACATGATCAAGGCAATTAAAGAGCTTGATGACATGGATACGAATAACTTAGCTAAACTTATTGGCTTAGCTCGTAGTTTTAAGGCTGATGAGTTAATAGAAGAGAAAGTTGCAACACAAGAAAGTCCTGCTTCTGTTGGTGATTTGTTAAATAATGACATGAATCCTACAAAAAGCACAGAAGTAGGACAGTTTTAAAAGGAATACTATGGCTTGCAAGGGTAAGACGAAATCTTCTGGCAAAAAGAAGAAAAAGTAGATTAGAGGATATATTTTAAACCTTGATGTGTAAAAGCATCAGTTTCTACGAAAGGCCGATCATGGCAAAGAAGTACTATAGCAAACAAAGCAGCATGACCCCTAAGGGCAAGATGCAATCTGGACTACCTACAGAGGTGGTTATAAAAGATTGGCCAGTAATGCCAACGGCGCCACAAAGCGGGTTCGATGACACCATTACTGGTATTGATGATCAAATGCGTTCGGATGCAAATGGTAGGAAGTCATCCTCAAAGATGAAATAAGCTCATGCCTACGATGATACGCGCTAATAGGATAGGAAAAATAGCGTATAGAATTATGGGTAAGACGTATAAACCTAATCGTAAAAAGCAAAAGAATGAAAGAGAGGAGGTCGATTTAAGAGAAGAAGAAATAAAATATAACAAATAATTAGCTTCGCTTACTCGGAAATATGCAATACGGAGAATATATCCTACGTTCTCCGTATTGTTTTTAGAGCGTAGAATTGAAGTATGTTGTACAGACAGAGCATACAGGACATGTTGGACATTCGTCTGCTTCATTAAACGATTCAGAAATAAGAACCACAATAGGTGTGAGTGTAGTAATAGCTCCAGCAAGTATCGTTAACCATTTCTGCTTTTTTTGTTTATTTTTCTTATATTCTTCATAGTGAGATTTCTCTACAAGTTCTTGAATGGCCCATTGTGATAGTTGAAGCTGTAAGTTTTCAGCTGCTGGCAGTGGTTTTTTAACTATTATTTCTCCAGATAATTGCTCAACAAGTTTAGGGAGATCTCTTGTTGCCTGATTCATCAAATGATCTTTTGGTGGCATTTCCATACCAAGCACATATGAAAACATAAGAGTTAGCAATAACAGTATAAGGATGTAACGATCCCGGTTCATTTTTTAGGACTCCCCAACGAATGCTTAATAGAGTCACGTGTAGCATCTAAATCTTTAAATACACGAGGTTTTCTTTTTTTCTTTAGAGCATCTATAAACACTCTGCATAGATATTCTTCTTCTGCGCCACGTCGTCCCAAAAGCATTAGTGTTATAGTATGAGCCATCTGATCTTCACTCGCATCAACTGGTGTAAGTACCATTTCTCTTTCGATAGGTCTATCCATAGCTAACGTATTAATCGATACTAAGATACAAATTATTGATATATATTTACGTAGCATGATAGAATCTCCTATAAAATGTTATTAGATATCCAACAGTATAAAGCAGTAAGGGATTTCTATGCCAATAAAAAAACATATCAAGAGAAAATAGTGGTAGAGAAAACAGTTGGGCAAGCTGCCGTTGAATCACAACAAAAAGATCCAGAAACTCGTGATCCAATAGAATTAGAGCGTGAGATACACAAAGATTATGAGAAGAATCTTAGTATCTGCATAGATAGTGGCATTAAGAATTATGATACTGATTTCTTTGTTGTAGTACTTGTTAAGAAAGAGCGACTTTTAGAGAACGTGCTACGCAATCTATTTCTCCATCGTTCTACGTGTCCATCGCCAGAATACGATCAATCAGTCTATAAATATCACAGAACTACTGGTGCAATAGAGTTTATTTGGGTTGTTCCATCAAAGGAAACATGTGAGATGTTCACGCTTAACGCATTACAGATAGTAGGCGGTGAAAGATCGCTTCTAACGTATGTTTTAGACTTTAGTGATGGAACGCTACTACGCAAGTCAAAAGAGTTAAACGGAGAGAGAATGGATACCATTCTTCCAATACTTAATAAGGGTAACGCATGACCGAAGAAACATTAGAGACGCTTCAAGAAGAGACGTCTGTAGAAGAAGTTGCTGAAGTAGCTGAACAACCTACTGAGCAACCAGAGGTTAAAGCTGAAGAGAGCTATCAAGAGAAGAACTTTAGGTCACTTCGTGAAGAAAAAGAGCGTATTGCACGTGAACGTGACGAAGCACTTAGTTTTATAAAGACTATGGCTCAGCAAAATCAAACGCAGCCTAAGCAACAGCAACCAGAAGAAGAAGACATTACCATAGGTGATGATGATCTTGTTGAAGGTAAGCATCTTAATAGAACACTGAAAAAGATAAATCGTCAGCTAGAAGAACAGCGTAGGCTTGTTGAAGAGCAGAACAAACGTGCTCAAGAGACATCTATAGAGACGCGTATAAAATCTCAGTACCCTGACTTTGATGCAGTTGTTAACCAAGCAAACATAGCAGCATTTAGAGATGCTCATCCAGATCTAGCATCAACACTCAACAGTTCACAGGATCTTTACTCTAAAGCTATCTCTGCGTATAAGCTGTTTAAGAAATTCGGTATCTATAAAGATACTTCGTACGATTCCAATAAGAATGTTGTCCAGAATAACACATCTAAGCCACGCCCAGCATCAAGCTTGTCGCCACAAGAAGGTTCAAGTCCATTAACACGAGCTAATGAATTTGCTAATGGATTAACAGATGAACTTAAAGAACGTCTCTATAAAGAGATGATGGAATGTCGTAAGAACGCTTAATATTGCTTTCATTCTTCGCCCCTGTTATAACTAAGCTAGCGTACATATAAGCCTCGCTAGCTTAGTTATTTGACGTATACATTAGGCCTCGTCAACCTAAGGCGTATAACCTAAGTCTCGCCAACTTAAGTGGAAATGTTCTGCATTCCTGCAGAGTTAATCTATTTTTACTTAAGGAAATTTTATGCCTATAACAACTACAACTACGTTGCCGCCAGCAGTGCAGCAAAGTTTTTCGTACAAGTTGCTTTTAAATAAGCGCGAAAACTTTATTTATAATATGGCTGCTGATAAGCAAAAAATGCCTTCTCATGGTGGTGATACTATCCGCATGAAAAGGTACAATAGCCTTGATGCTGCTATGGTTCCTCTTGGAAACACAGGTATCACTCCTCCTGCAGATCTATTAACAGCTGTTCACATAGATGCAAAGATGCAGTTCTATGGAAAATACATCATTTTGAACGAGCAAGTCAGCTTGCAGAGCCAAGATCCGGTTTTAAACGCAGCTGTTGAGCGTCTTGGTCATTCGTTACGTAAAACGGAAGATCAATTGACACGCGACATGTTAGCTGCCGGTGCTGGATTTGTTAACTGTGTTGGTGGTGTCAATGGCGATAACCCAACAGAATTAAGTCGTACAGATGTTGATGATGTTGTGCGTACAATGTTGGGTAATGATGCGATTACGATTTTGGACTCCTTAATTGGGCAGGATCGGTTTGGAACATCTCCAGTTCGCGATTCTTACGTAGCGATGTGCTCTACGGACTTATCAGCTAATCTTGAGAGAGTTGCTGGATTCACTCATAAGAATAACTATCCAACTGGTGATGGTTTACGTTCAGAGTATGGAACGATTTCAAGTTTGAGATTCTTTGTATCATCTTTGGGACAAAAAACAGCTAATGCATCTAATAAAGGTGCTGATCTGTATAACATCTCGGTAACTGGCATGGAAGCATATTCCATTGTTGAGCAAGATGAATATAGCTCTAAGTTTATATATCGTCCTGCTATTTATGATGGACCGTTAATGCTAAATGCTTCTGCTGCTTATAAAATGGCAACAGTACCAGTTATTACTAACGATGAGTGGATCTTGAATTTACGTTGCACTCTAAGTTAAAGGAATAAATATGGACCAAACTATAATTCAACAAGGTCACTTCACATCTACTGGCGTTGCACGAAATGTTGTGTTGCGCGGAGATGTTGATTGGATGCGTGTTGTAAACTATACACAAGCAGCCGCACAAAATAATGGCTACGGTGTAGAATATTTCTGGCAAAAAAGTATGCCTGATGGCTATGGCACGATGCACTATCATCCAGCTGCTGATCATACTCTTGCTATTAATAACGTGGCTTTGATATTTAACAAGATTGATTCAACAGTTCTAACTCCAAGTGCTCCAATTGCAGTTACTGCTATTAGTGGCGCTGCTCCTGGGCTTGTAGCAACAGGTGATACAACTGGATTGTTTGCTGGAGATATCATTCGGCTAACTAATGTTGTTGGTGCACAGCAAATGGGTGGAATTGACTTTACTGTTGGAACTATTGTTGCAAACACGACAATTGAATTAGTTAATATGCCTGCAATCGTAGCCGCTGGTGCTGCTGGTGCAAATGCATATTGGAGAAGAGTACCTTACGATAAGCTTTTCTATCCTCGTAGCAGATACATCACCGCTATTTCACAAGCTGCATCTGCTGTAGTAACTCTTTCGGTTACTCATGGATACACTGTTGGACAAACTGTTCGATTCAGTGTTCCTGAAGTTACTGCTGGAGTTGCATACGGTATGACAGAAATTGATGGTATGGTCGGAACAATCACAGCACTTGGTGCTGCTGGTGCTTCCGGTTCTACCAATACAATTACGGTTAATATCAACACAACTGGATTTACTGCCTTTGCATTCCCATTGACTGCTGATACTCCGTTCACTCCAGCACAAATTGTGCCTGTTGGTGAAAGTGCAAGTATTATTGCTGGCGCTATTCCTTTGGATGATGCTGTGTATAATACTGGTTATATCGGAATGAGATTAGCTGGCGGCACAACAGGACCTGCAGGTAATAACGATGATGTTGTATACTGGGTAGCTGGTAAGTCTTTCACATTAACGTAATAGTGTAAGGGGGCCTATTGTGCCCCCCCTTTCTTTAAGGAGTATTTATGGCTGAGCAACAATCAATTACTAAAAATGAGACTAAGAATAAGCAAAATTTACGCTATCAACGCGATAAAGATAGAGAGAAGGTAAAGGGTATATTCAGGTATTACGAAGCACCCGGTGGAACACTTAAGTTTTGTTTTAGAAAGCATAAGGGTGATCCAATAGAAAAATTTGAACTTGTTGATGGTAGTATATGTGAAATACCATTAGGTGTAGCAAAGCATCTTAATAAGAATGGCTGGTATCCAGTTCATGCTTATAGGCTTGATGATGGTGGTAAAGCTCATATGCATATTGGCAAAAAGGTTCAGCGTTTTGGGTTTAATAGCTTAGAATTTGCTGATATTGATGATTTTGATGCTAATGATGATAGTGGAGTTATTGAAGAAGTCGTATTAATGAAATAAGAGAGACTATTATGTGTGCCATTTATGCTGATGCATCTCCTACATATCAACCAGCAATGCGTGTAATATCTGCTATAACACAAGCAAGTCCTATGGTTGTTACTACGTCATTTGATCATGACTATATATCTGGAACGATTGTGAGGCTTACTATACCTATTGGCTTCGGTATGGAAGAGGCAAACGATCTTGTTGGAGAGATTACCGTAACTGGCACAGATACTTTTACGTTACCATTTGACGCACAAAAATTTAATATATTTGCTTCTCCTGTAGCATTCCCTGATACTTATCAAAGAGCTCAAGTTCTACCCATTGGAGAGAGAAATGATATGCTTGATGCTGCGGTACAAAATGTTTTATAGGAGTTAATTATGGCAACTACGCTTGAAGCGATTATAACGAAAGTACGTAGGCTAACGAGTAGTCCGTCGGTAAATCAGATATCAGATGATGATATTAAAGAGTATGTAAATTCGTTTGTTCTTTATGATCTACCAGAACATTTACGGCTATTTGCTTTACGATCTAAGTTAACGTTCTATACGCAGCCATACATAGATACTTATGAAACAAATACGACTGTTCTAACGCATCCACTTTATAACTTTAAGAATATCTATACGACCGTTCATCCACCTCTCTATATAGATGGTAGTAGATCAACACTGTATCAAGACAGAGGTGAGTTTTTTAATCAATATCCACCTGATAAAGCAGTGAAGTCTATTGGAGCGTATGGTGATGGTGTTACGTTAAACTTTGCGGGAACACTTACTAACATTCCGATACTACGTAACCAAGTTCATTTTAGTTCTATTGCTACAGACAACACTGTTTTAGAGATGCATGATAATGGTAATGAGATACTTTCTGGGCCTGGTGGAGTTGGTAACATAGATTATATAACTGGTGTGTATACGTTAAATTTTGGTGTAGCTCCTGGTTTAGGTGAAAATATTGAAAGTCATACGAATCCCTATAAAGCAGGTAAGCCTGATTCTGTGTTGTACTATGATAATAAGTTTGTTGTTCGACCTATACCAGATTCTTCGTATAGCATTACACTAGATGCTTTTAGAAGACCTATTGCAGTTCTAGATGGTGTAAGTCCAGAGTTAGAGCAATGGTTTAGTTACATAGCATATGGTGCTGCTAAAAAGATATTTGAGGATCGTATGGACTCTGATAGTGTGCAGATCATTATGTCAGAGTTTAAGCAGCAAGAACTACTTGTTCTCAGACGTACTATTGTGCAGCATAAGAATGAACGTACTTCAACCATATATACAAATTATTTAGGATATTAGTATGGCATATACCACAGGAATACCGTTATCAACTAATATACCAGCACAGTCTAGAGTTCAAATTCATGATAACTTTGATGCATTAGATACATTCTTAACCATTAATCATGTGTCATTAAATGCAGCAAACCAAGGCAAGCATAAATTGGTAACGTTGCCTGAACAAGCAGCTGACCCAATAAATGCTGACAACGAGATGTCTATTTATACAAAAGTTGTTGATACAAAGTCACAGATGTTTCTCCGTAATGAAGGCGCAGCTGGAGATATAGTAAATTTTACAAGTGCTACAAAAACTAATAATGGAACAACAACACTACCATCAGGTCTTATTCTAAAATGGGGCAACTCAACAACAGTTTTACCCAATGGTATTGTTACTATAGCCTTTGTTCCAGTGTTTCCTACAGCACTTTTAACAATTAATGCTAACTTTGCAAAAGTTGGCGGTGGCCATACAGCTGCTGATGATTTTATGGTAAGAATCTATAACTATACAAAGGATGAATTTAGTGTTGTTGGCTTTAGAATAACTGATAATGCTCGTGGTGCAATACCATTCTCTTGGTTTGCAATAGGATATTAAAATGTATGATCGATTTTTAATAGCACCATTTTCTACTGGCCTTCAAGAAAATCTACGACCATGGTTAATTTCTGATGATGCATTTGCACGATTAAATAATGCATTTCTTTACCGTGGTGTTGTTAAAAAACGTATTGGCGCTGTTTTAATGAATGAAAAAGTACGAGAAGGTTATAGACAACTTAGTTCTCGTTTACGCATTAAAATTGGTACTACTAATGGTGCCGGTACTTTAGCAGGTAATGTGCCCGCTGGAGTTTATAAAGTAGGACAAATGTTCTCTGTTGGTGATGGAACACTTGGTACTGATCATGGTTATGAAGTATTAACGGTTATAACTGCTGGTGCTCAACCGATGATTACAACTGGCGGCTCAACAACACATACGTATAATACCGGAACAGGCGCTTATAATATTGTAGCTGCAGAAGATCCCGATGGTATTCTTTTGGCTACTATGCCAGTATATTTTTATCCTGCAGAACCAGTAATGGGATTAATTACTGAAGAGCGACCTGAGATTAATAGAGAACGATTAATAGCGTTTGATACACGTTTTGCTTATAAATATACTTTTCTTGGTGGCTGGGATTTACTTGACGCAACGCCAACAATATGGACTGGAGCTATAGCAAATCCATCGGATTTTTTTCAGGGATGTAATTTCCGTGGTACAACAGCAAATATCGACCATTTATTTGTAACTAACAATGTAAAAACTGATTTTATTAAATATTTAGATCAAGCAACTGATACATTTACTGATCTTCATCCAGCATTTTTAGCTGCTGCTGGTAATACAATAGATGCATGCTTGCTTCTTATTTCCTTTAAAAGTCGATTAATCTTGCTTAATACCAATGAAACAGTTGGTGCTGCTGCCGATAAATCTTTTGTTAATAGATGTCGTTACAGTCATCTTGGAGATCCACTTGCTGCTGAAGCATTCTATGAGAATACTGGCAGTAAGGGCGGTGGTTTTATAGACGCATCAACAAAACAAGCAATTATCAGTGCGCAAATGATTCGTGATCGTTTGATAGTATTTTTTGAACGAAGCACCTGGGAATTGGTCTACACTGGTAGTAAGGCATTACCATTTCTCTGGAAACAACTCAATGGTGAGCTTGGTGTTGAATCTACTTTTTCAACTATACCATTTGATAGCAATATTATTGGATTTGGCAGTACGGGAATACACGCATGTAATGGTATGAATGTATCTCGTATTGATGAGAAAATACCTGATAAAATGAAGCGTATTCATAATGCGAATAATGGCTATAAGCGTGTTTATGGTATTCGAGACTATGATTTAGAAATGTGCTATTGGTCCTACACCGATTATGAAGATGATGCGATATACCCAACAAAAGTTCTTGTCTTTAATAATGCTGATAAATCATGGGCAGTAAATGACGATTCGATAACGTGTTTTGGTTATTATCAATCATCAGCAAATATTACCTGGGATGATATTACATGGACATGGGATGAATGGACAGATCCATGGGGTAATGCCGTAGAACAGCAATACTATCGAAATATTATTGCTGGTAATCAACAGGGATTCACTTTTCTACTAAGAGAAAAACCTGATAATTGTGCTTCTTTACAGGTATCTAATATTGATATTACTACTGATCCGGAATTTGCCATATTAACGGTCTACGATAGCAATTTATTTGTTAGCGATTTTATATTTATAGAGAGTGTTATTGGTATCACTGGATTAAATGGTAACATCTATGATATAAAGAAACATGATCCTACTACGCATACCATTAGCATAGCCATAACTGATGTTGCTGGAACTTATAAAGGTGCTGGTACTATTACACGTGTAAGTAAGATAGATATTCTTACCAAGGAATTTAATTTTTATACTAAGGATCGTGCATCGTCTCATGTGCCACAAGTTGACCTTTACCTTGATAGAACATTTAATGGTACCTTTATGATGGATACATACGTATCGTCTTCTACTGTGTCTATATTAAATGCTGGTGATGCATCTGGATCATTAATTGGTACAAATATTATTGATACGACACCATATGATACGCTTGAAACTACACAGGATAGATTTTGGCATTCAGCATACTTACAGGCGAGTGGTGCAACCGTGCAATTACACTTATATTTAAGTAATAAACAAATGCTTGATGTTGATATCAAAAAGAGTGGTTTTGGCTTGAATGCATTATGTGTATATGCGCGTAAAGCACAATAATATTATTATTCTTTAACGTAGCTCACAATTACATAGCATTTGGTATACATAGTTCTATCGTCACCTGTTGTTATATATATATTAGTTTCATCAAGATAGACGGCAATATTTTCTGAGTCCGTTTTTGATGCATAAGGCAGTGGTATAAAACTACCATTAGCAGGAGGAGCACCTGTAGTTGGTTTTGTTGCAGCACCATAGATCGATATAAAGCTAAAATCATTATTTATATCTATACCATGCGCCTGTTGAACAGTTCCATTATTAGCAAGTGCTGCAAAGAAATATACTTGTCTATGAAGAGGACGATATGCCGGTGTTGTTGTACTTGATGAAGTTAATGCTGTATCTGGATAAAGAATCTGACCGGTAATGAACTCAGAAAGCTCATATTTACCCGTATCTTTAATATTAACTACATCTGTTATCTGATTGAGCAGCTTAATAAGTTCTATTAAGAAGTCTTTGAATTGTGGGCTTTGAACATCAAGATCACGTATTTGTCCATAATCTAATATTGCATTTGCTTCTAGAAAAACACCTTCTTCATCTTGAATTGGCATAATGTTCCTCTTGTATTATGTGTAGACTATAATTGAATGTACTATATAGGATATACTAGATTAGATATAAAATTTCATGTTGTTAGTAAGGAGAACCGATGGCATATATGCAACCACAGGAAAATCTTTTTGGCGGAATGCCATCCAGTGTCAATCAAATGCAACGATTTGGACAAGGTCAACAACAAGGGTATAGACAACCACAGGGAGATTTTTTTGGCGGAACACCATCGAGCATAGAGCAAATACAACGCTTTGGACCAGAACAAAGTCAAGGATTTATGCAGGCCTTACAACAAGCAATGGCTCAACTTCAAAATCCAACAGCTGGGTTTGAACCAATAGCGGCAGACGCTCGACGTAATTTTCAAGAAGAGACAGTTCCTGGTATAGCAGAAAGATTTGCTGGCATGGATGCAACGAGATCTAGTGCATTTACTAATGCGTTAGGTAGCGCTGGTGCAGGATTAGAATCACAGTTATCTGCTCAAAAAGCGCAATACGGTCAGAATCAACAAGGAATATCACAGAATCTTCTAGGTTTAGGCTTAACCCCACAATATGAATCATTTTATCATAAAGAACAGCCAGGATTTTTACAGCAATTATTTGATCCAGAAATGATTAAAGCATTTGCTAAATTTTTACCATTATTTATATAGATTGGAATAATCATGGTTCAAATAATAGAAGATAATAATAATTGGGGTGGAATTTTAGGTAAAGCTTTAAGTACTGGAGTAGGATCATTAGCTGATGCAAAATTAAAACAGATGCAGCAAAGTAAATCTGCTCTTGCATTAGTATCTCAAGGATTTACTCCAGAAGAAGCTAAAAATATACTTAATATTGAAAACCCAAAAATTCAACAAGAAGTAGTAAAGCAAAAATTAAAGCAAAGAGGGTTAGAGTCGTTATTCTCAGGTATGCAAGGACCAGCTCAAGGTAATGTAGATCCAAATATGCCTTCTACTGGAATGCAACAAGGCCAGAATGGGTTACAAGGTTTATTTGCTCCACTTCAAGGATCACAAGCTCTTGGAGTTCCCTCGCAAGAACTACCACAACCAGCACAGCAACCAGGAGCAGTCACTCCTGCACAACAACCATCACAACAGCAACCACAACAGTATACTGATTCTGAGAAGCGTCAGTTGATGGCAAGTTTAGCTACAGGTGATCCTAGATCTGTTTCACAGGCCGTTGGGCAGATTGAAAAAGAACGTGCTGATACAGCTAGATTTGAGCGTAAATACGAAGCACAAAAAGAGACCAATAAAGAAACACGAATTGATCGTTCCTATCAATTAGCCAAAGATGAGATTAAAGAATCTAACAAAAAAGCTCAAACATTAGATAGAGAATTACGTACTATTAATGAAATGGAACGTGTTGTAAAATCAGGAGATATTAGTAGTCCTGCTTATACTAAATTTATTAAAAGTTTTATTGATGTTGATGCATTTTTAACTGCCGATACACAAAAATTAAATTCTCTAGGTATTGAATTTTTTGGTGGGTTAAAAGATAC
>Ga0114918_10004207_pt1 | contig 12549 bp, 8 predicted proteins | sample LantaG_FD_87015 | JGI IMG/M metagenome (GOLD analysis project Ga0114918, IMG submission 87015) | Deep subsurface microbial communities from Baltic Sea to uncover new lineages of life (NeLLi) - Landsort_02402 metaG | ecosystem: Environmental > Aquatic > Marine > Oceanic > Sediment | place: Baltic...
CCTCAAATCCTTTCGTTGGTGAAGGCGTGTCTTGAAAAAGCAGTCGCTGCCGACGCGCGCGTCTGCGCGCGAGCCGACTCTGTGTGTGTGTCTGTACGGCGCGTGTGATGAATGGGAATGCCCCTGCTTTGTGTGCGTGTTTCCTCTCTCAACCTCCGCTCCCCGCTTCCCCGCTCCCCGCTCCCGCCCCGCTCTCCCCATCACCTCAAGCCTTCTTGTCGCTGTCCTTGGCGGCGCCGGCGCCCGCCTCCTTCTTGTCGCCACCGCCGCCCTCCTTGGCCTCGCCCTCATTCTCCTTGCCACCCTCCTTCTTGGCGCCGCCGTCGCCGGCACTGCCGCCCGCCTTGGCCGCGGCCACCGCCGCGTCCGCCCGCTCGCGCGCCTGGGCCGCCTCCCGGTTGTCGACCAGGGCGTGCAGGGCCAGCACCGCCCGCACGGCCGCGCCCGCGTAGACGGCCAGCATCATGTCCGTGGACCGGGAGGATAGGGCGGCGGGCAGGGAGGCTGTCGGGGGCGGCAGGGCGGCGGAGGAGGCCGCGCCGGCTGCGCCCGCCCCCCCCATGGCCTCGTCCACCCCTCCCTCCCCACCCACCCCGGCCACCCCGCCCAGCGAGGGCAGCAGGCTCAGCGCGGACTGGATGTCAGCCAGCAAGTCGTGGTTGGGGGGCAGCCGCCCCTCCGCCACAGCGGCCGCGTAGCCCGCCACCGCCCGCAGCCGGCCGCCCAGCCCCCGCACGCCCGCCGCCACGCCCGCCAGGTCCGCCCCCAGGCGCGAGGCCGCCGCGTCCTTCACGTCCCGCAGCAGGTGCTCCACGCCCACCTCCTCCGCCTCCGTCGCGCCCACCTCGGTCGGCACGTTGACAAACACGCGGCGCGGGCGGCCCGCGGCGGCACCGCCCCCGGACGCGGGCGCCTCGTCGACCGCGGCATAGGCCGACACTGGCAGCCCCTGCTCTTTGGGCGCGACCTCGCACAGCAGGGCGACCGCCTCCGTGCCCGACCCGGCCACGTACCCGCTGACCAGGTCGTGGATGTCCGTGTCGGCCGGGCGAAGGCGGGGGCCGGTCGAGTACCAGCCGACGATGCGCTCCCGGGCTGTTGAAAAGACAAGAGAGAAGGTTTTTTTGGAGGAGAGTGAGAGCGCGCGGGTTTTGAGGAGGGGGCGCGGCCGCGCGGCGCACGCATGGAGCCCGTCCCGTCTGTCGCAGATCCCACCACTCCCCAGGGGCGCGCCCCAGCTCGTCCTGGGCGCCCACACGGCGGGCGCCGAGGTGGAGAAAGGGGCCGTCCAGGAGAGAGCGCACAAACGCGCTCCCGGCTCCGCTGCATCGGGTGTCCGTCTACACTTCTCTCGCCCGCCCTCCCACGCACCGTTGACCTTCTTGAACATGGCGTACATGTTCTCCAGGTAGGAGTGGTCCAGGAACCAGATCTTGGCGTCCTTGTCGTCCTCCTCGAAGGGGACTGGTGAGGGGGGTAGAGGAGGTGGGCGTGAGCGACAAGCGATCGAAGGCGCGCCTCCCTCCCCATTCGTTTTTGTCCGCGAAGGCGCGCCCCGCCTCCCTCTCTCCCTCCGCCGCTCACCTGCGAATGAGTTGGTGACGTCCACCCGGCCGCGTGACACCTCGCCCAACAGGCAGCCGACCACCCGCTTGCGCGTGTCCCGGGCGACGCGGTGGTAGTGGTCGACGACGGACAGGAGGACGAGCGGGTGGACGCAGACCGAGGCCGGGACGCCGGGGGCGGAGGGGGTGGAGGCGGGCGCGGCGGCGGCGGCGGCCGCGTCCTCGGCCGCAGCCGTGTCCATGGGGGCGGTCGTCATGTTGGGAGGGAGTGCTGGTGTGTGCTGCTGGGACGTGTGAGGCGGGACGTGGGGGGTCCCGCGGTGCGAACAGGGAGTGAAGAGTGAGCAGAGGAGGGGCGCCCACTCTCGTCTCACTCCTCCTCCGCCTGCGGGCGCTCCTCCCACCTCCCAAAACACTCGCACACTCTCGCACCTCAACTCCCACACACGCACAGCATGCCCGACCAACGGGGCGTCCGCATCCCGGCCGAGCTGGAGGGTGTGCCGCCCCGGCCGCTGGAGGTGTGTTGTGTCAGAGAGAGGAGAGGGCAACCGCCAGCGGGCTGGCGCGCATCCCCCCACCCGCGCCTCTCTCTTTGGGCACACCTCGCGCCCCGCCCTCTCACCCATCCACGCACCCGCACACCCTCCCCATCACCAGGATTACGTGCGTGCCCGTCTGGTCCAGTTCGCCGGCGCGTTCGCCGCCCGCGCCGCGCCCGGGCTGGGCCCGGCGGACGTACGCGCCGCGGCCGCGGCTGCCATCGCGGGCCTGCCCCCGCCCGAGCGGGGTGGGGGCCCGGCCGCCCGCGAACTGCAGCTTGTCTTCCGCCACGACTGCCTGTGAGTTGCATGCGAGGGAAGAGAGAGAGAGGGGCGGAACGACGCGTGACGGGTGCGGCCACGCGACAGGTAGGAGGCGCGCCGCACGACTCACACGCACACTTTTTTTGCCCGCTCCCTCTCCCTCAAAACCCTTTCATGCATCCCCCATCCCATGCTCCATCATCCATGCGCTCCCCCACACACTCCAGCTCCCTCGGCTGCCTGGACCCCCAGTGCGCCCTGTGCGAGCACAACCCGGCCCGGCGCTGCGCCGTCAACTTCGCGCCCAAGTACCTGGTCGGCGACGTGCTGCGGGCCAAGTGCGAGGCGCCCATCCGGGTGGAGGCGATCGACCGGGCGACGGGCTTGCCGGTGGGCTGCGACCTGGACGGCGGCGTCCACCTGGAGGTGTGTATCCTGGACGGCAACGCGTACGACGCGCGCTGCCTGGAGTCGGGCGCGGAGCGGGGGGCTGATTTGGCCGCCTGCGGCCTGCTGACAAACAACAAGGGCGGCCCGCTGCTGGGCGCGGGCCCGGGAGGCACGCACGCGCCCGACGGCCGCGTCATCGTCCAGCTGGTGCGCGGGTCGGCCGCCCTGCCCGACCTGCATGTCACCGACTCGTCGGAGGCCATGCTGTCCGGGCGGAAGCCGCCCTTTCGCCTGCTCGTGCGCGCGGTGCGGGCGGACGGGGCTGGGGGCGGCGGCGCACTCGACCCGGCCGCTCCTCCGCCCGCCCGGCACGCCGTGTCGGAGGGCTTCGTCGTCGCCACCCGCCGCACCCGGACGGCGGGCAAAGTCGAGATCCCGTCCGTGGACGACCACGTCTCCAAGCTGGAGCACATGGGGAAAGAGACGGTGAAGAAGCTGCAGGACGTGGCCGGGTCGGCGTCGGCCGCGGGCACGCCCATCCCGGCCGGCCTCCTGCCCGACAACGCCATCGACCGGGTGGGCCAGTTCCGGCGGCTGGCGCTGATCGCGGAGGCCGACGGCCACCTGCGCCAGAAGCTGCAGGCCGTGCTGAAGCTGTCAAAGGAGAAGTGGGACGACGCGCGCGACCACGCGCTGCGGGCTGTGGTCGCCGACGGGCGCATGCGCATCTGGCACGCGCCCTCCTCCTCCTCGGCCGCCGCCGCCGCCGGGGGTGGCGGGGGGGGTGGCGCCGCCGCTCAACAGCCGGACGTGGGCCTGCTGTTCACGTGCCGGCTGGGCCACGTCGACCTGGAGCGGCCGGCGGGCCTGCTGACGCGGGTGGAGGGCGGCGGCAGCGCGGGCGGTGCCGCCGGCCCCACCTATGAAGCGACGCTCATGGCCCAGCAGACGCCGTCCCAGCGCGACCTGGTGCGGGCGCTGGGCCCCCGCGCGGCGGCGGCCTGGTGGGCGCCGGGCCACCCGGGGTGGGCCATCTACCCGGCCGACTCGGACGCCTTCCTGGCGACGGGCGCGCTGGGGCCCGGGGCCGGTGGTGGGGCACACGCCCCGGCCTCGCTCCCCGGGTCAGGCGGCGGGCGCGCGCCGACGCGGGCAGGCACAGCGGCCGCGGCCGCCGCGGCCGCCGCGGCCGCCGCCGCCGCCGCCCCGCCCCAGCCCCTGCCCTTCCTGCCCCGGCCGACCGGTGGGGCGGGGGCGTCGACCATGCCGCCGCCGCCGCCCCCCCCGCCCCCGGCGCTGTCCGCGGGCGTGTCCCCCTTCGCCGCGGCCGTCGCGGCCGGCCGCGGCCCGCCCGCCGCCGCCGCCGCCCCGCACGACGCCACGGCGCCGCCCGGCGCCTACGCGCCCGGCGGCGCCCTGTCAGGCGTCTTCTCGGGTGCCCTGGCGGGGGACATCGCACGCATGTACTCTGCGGGCGGCATGGCCGGCATGGCGCCCTTCCCCTCCGTCCCCTCTGCCGGGGTCCCCAGCGGTGTCGGCAGTGGCGGCGTCGGCGGCGTCGGCGTCGGCGGCGGCCTGCGCGTGTCGGGCGGCCTGCCCCTGCTCTCCTCCGCCGACCTGGACGCCCTCCTCCCCGTCGGCACGTCGGGGCGGCCCAGCGGCGGCGGCCCCGGGGCCGGCACCCGCGCCCTCAGCCTGGGCCTGGGCAAGCTGGATTCGCTGGAGATGCTGCCCGAGGATGGCGGCCCGGCCGCCGCACGGTCGGCTGGTGATGGCGCTGGCGGCGGCCCCGGCCCCGCTGGCGCCACCCCGCCCCGCGCCGGCGCCCCGCTCACCGCCCGCGCCAACTCCGGGCTGGAGACCATGCAGAGCATTGAGCAGGCGCTCGGCTCCGTCCAGCAGACGATGGACCGGGCCGCGGCCGAGTGGGCGGACGGCGGCGGGGGCGGGGGCGGGGGTGGGGCCGGGGGCGTGTGAAGAAGAGAGGAGGGGGGAGAGAGAGAGTTTCTTTTTTGTGTGCGTGGCTGTGTGGTCACGCCACCCGCTTGCTCTTTCTCTCTTTGAGGGAGCGGGCGGTTTGTGTGTGTGTGTGCGTTGTCGTGAGCGTGCCGCGGCTGGGCGTGTGTGAAGCAGGAGAGTGACAAGAAAGAAAAACAAAAATCAACACCACACCCGCCTCTCAACCTTCTTCACGCCCCGCCCCCACGCTCCAGCGCCTTGCGCCGGGCGTCCAGGGCCAGGTACTCCTCCATGCGGCGGCGCAGGTCCGTGAACGCGTCCCGCGTGGCGGTCAGCAGGCCCACCACCGCGCCGCCGTCGCCCGCCGCGCAGGCCTCCCGCGCGCGCACGCACCCGGCCACGACCGCGGCCGCCCCGAACGAGGCAGACGCGCCTTTGAACTGGTGAATGGCCGCGTCCACCTCCGGCCAGGGCGGCGGGGGCGGGGCGGCGGCGGCGTCCGTGGCCGTCAGGCGGGCCAGCAGGCGGTCCAGCTTGTCCGCGGAGTCGGTGAAGTAGAGGGTGGCGACCTCGGACACAAAGTCCGGGTTGGACTCGTCCTGTGTGACGAGGAGGGGAGAGGGCTCTGAGGAGAAGGGACAGGGGATGAGGAGCGTGCCGCCCCGCCGCAGCTCCAATTCCGCTGCCCCCCTTCTCTCTCTCTCTCCTCACCTGCAGCGACAGCAGCTGACCAAACTGCTCGTCCAGCTGCCCTTCCGCGGCGGCGGCCACCAGGATGGCGTCCATCTGGCGGCGGACGGTGTCCAGCTCCTCGGAGGTCATGATGGGGCGGCGAAGAAGGAAAAAAAAAACGTGGCTAGCCAGAAGGGGGAGCGCCGGCCAAGAACAAATTGGAGAGCGTGTGTGCCGAGCGCGCTCGCGCGATCCGTCTCCCGCCCCAATGCCCGCCACCTGGACACAGGCGTAGGCGATAGCGTGCGCGCTCGGAGTGGGGAGGGCGCACGTGGCAATGTGCGGAGGTGAGAACGGAAACGAGGCAGCCCCACTGTGTGTGAACGCCGCTCTGGACTTTTCAGCCCTCTCCATCATCCATTCATCACATCACCCGCCGCTCAGCAGGCGCTCCACCTCGTCCGCCGCCGCCGCCCGCCCCCGCCACTCCGCCCCTAGCTCCGCCAGCTCCACATCCAGGGCCTCCCCAGCCGCACCCAGGGCGCCCGCCTCCCCGTCCGGCACGCCCGCCTCCAGCTCCACCTCGATCTCCACCCGCCCGGCCAGGCGGGCGTAGCCGGCCAGCAGCCTGACGGCGGCGCCCACCCGCCCCTCCAGCACGCCCGCCGCGGCCGCCAGGCGGGCAGACCGAGTGGCGTACTCGGAGAGAGTGTTGCTGTCGTTGTCGACACCGCCGGCGGCTTCGTCGGCCCCCTCCTCGTACGCTGCACCCACGCTCCCCATCTTGCCCCGCAGCGCGGTCAGGCGGGCGAGCGACCCGACGTCGGCCGCCGCCGCGGCCCGCAGGGCAGTCATGCGCGCGGTCAGGCGGACGTGCTGGGACAGCAGGGCCTGGCGGGAGGCCTCCACCTCCACGGAAGACGCCGGCAGGCGGCGCAGGGCGGGGAGGGCCCAGGCCGACGCGGCGGCGGTGCCGGCAGTCGCGGCCGCGGCCCCCACCGCGAGCGCCGCGGGCAGGGCCGGGTCCGCCACGCCCGCCAGCACGTCGGCGGCCAGCAGGGACAGGACCAAGGGGCCCGCCCAGGCGGGGACGAGGGCGTTCGACACGGGCGCCCCCGCCCCGGGCGGCGGGGCGGGCAGGGCAGCCACCTCCCGGCCGGCCCCGTGGTTGGCAATCAGCAGGGGCTGCCCCGGAACGGTGCCTGGCAGGGACGGCGCCAGCAGGCCGCGCCGCCGGCCCCGCCGGGAACGGGTATAGGGCGCCGTCGGGGAGGGGTCCCCGCCGATGCCCGCGCCAAAGGCGGCCAGGTCCAGGAGCGCGTCGGGAAGGGCCGTGGCGGGGGAGGGAGATGATGGAGGGGGCTCCCCACCCTCGCCCCCATCCCCACCCTCCAGGGGGCTGCACACGACCGTCACCCGCTCGCCCAGCCCCGCGGGCGCGGCCCCGCCCGCCGTCGCGAAGCGAAAGGGCCGGATACGCCCACCACCGCTTCCCCCGGGCGGCGCCAGGACGTCCAGCTCGTGGGCAGCGGCGGGCGGGGGCGGGCGCCCCGCGGCCGCCGCGGCCGCGCGCGCGAGCGCGGCGACCGCCCGCGCGAGCGCCCCGCCGGCCGCCCCGCCGCCCTCCAGGGGCGTGCTCGCCGCCCGGACGACCGTGCCCGACCAGGCCTCAAACTCGTACCGGCAGGCCGCGCAGGCGACCAGCTTGCGGCCCTCCTGGGGCTGGACGACGGTCAGGGGCACGCCAGGCGCGCCCGGGGAGGAGACGACGACCCCAAACCCGACCGCTGAGGAGGAGGAGGCAGAGGTAGATGGAGAGGGCGCGCTCCCACCTCCCGTCAACGCCACTGGCAGCCCCCCCTCTCCGCGCGCCCGCACGACGTCCAGCACCGCCTCCGCCTCGCCCGGCCGCAGCGCGCGGGCCAGACCCAGGATGAGCGCGGTCGCGGCTGCGGGGCCCCCGCGGGGCCAGGAGGCCCGGGCGGACGGCGTCGGCGCGGCGCCTGCGGCAGCCATGGCGCCGTAGGCGGCTTTGGCCAGGTCCAGGTGGCCGGCCTCCAGGGCGGCGGCCAGGAGGGCAGTGCCCTCGGCCTCGGTGGTGGGGGCCGCGCCTGTGGGTGGTGGATGGGACGAGAGAGGGATGAATGATGGTGAGAGGGAGAGGGCTAGCACGCGCGCCCTTTGTAGGGCGCCTCCAATTCCGCACGCCCACCCCTCACCTGCGTCCGTCAGGACGTCCCACACAGCCGCGGGTCCGCCGGCGGCGGCGGCCCGCTGCAGGAGGGCGGGCGTGAGGAGAGAAGGAGCAGAGTCGGCGTCGGCGCGCTCATCGGCGCGGTTGCCCTTGTCGCTCCCTTCCTCCACGCCAGATGGGGCCGGCGTCGCACGGGTAGTGAGTCGGGAGTCTGAAGGCACGCGCCGAGGTGGAGGCGGCGCAGTGCGGGACGGGAGGCAGGGCCGCGGCCGTGTCGGAGCGAGGCAATGCGTGGACGGGGCGGGGCTGTGAGCGCCGGCGGTTGCGGTGCCTCTCCTCCTGGTTGGTGCCGCGGCGGCGGCGGTGGAGGGGGGGCGCATGGTCGGACGGCACAAGCACGTGCGCGTGCGTGCTTGCGTGCTTGCGTGCGTGTGTGTGTTTGGAGCGGGCTGGCCCCCGCAGGCGGGTGAGGGGCGCCCAAATGAAAGGGCGAGAGTGGGTGCGCCAGCCGGCTCTTTTTTCTCGCACCGTCTCGCCCCGCGTCTCGCGCTCCCTCCTTGGCCCCCACCCCACCCCGCCTTGTCTCGAGAGAGGTGTTCCCATCACACACACACACACGCCGCCCCTCCGACCAACCCTCCTTTCTCTCTCCCTCTCTCACGTCAACGCCTTCTGCACCTGCCGGTGCACCCAGCACAGGTGCTCCACATAGCTGGGCCCGCCCACGCCCCGGTCCTCGACCAGGCCGCCATAAAAGGTCGCATCCCCGGCCGGGCCCCGCTTGAGCGGGGTCACCCGCAGGGGGGCCTCCCCGCGCGCCGCGCCCAGGCGGGCGGCCAGGGCGGCCAGGCCCGCGGCCGTCGCGTTCGTCGCCGGCGACACTAAGCCGCCCTCGCCGGCCAGGAGCGCGCCCGCCCAGGCGTGGTGGGACGCCGGCCCAAACCAGAGCGCGCCCGCCCCGTCCCCCGCCAGGAGGTAAACGCCTCCCGAGTCGACGGCCTCCGCGGACAGGGGTAGCGGGCAGGGCGGGCCGGAGCCGTCGGGGGACGGCCAGCCGGGGGGCGGGGCGCCCGTGAGCGGGCAGGGGAGCAGGAGGTGGAGCGGCAGCAGGCGGGGCGCCAGGGCGCGGGCCAGGCGGGCCGGCGGGCGCCCGGCCGCCAGGGCGCCCGCCGCGACCGCGCGCTTGTCGGGCGGCGTGCGGGGCGCCCAGGCGGCCGACTTGGACAGGGCCAGGCCCGCCAGGGGCGCCAGCTTGAGGGCTTCGGGCAGGATGAGCTGGCCCGCCCCCGCGGACGCCGCGCACCGGGACCGGTAGGACGCCAGGGCCGGCACGGCCGCGCCCCGGGCGGCCTCCCGCCCGGCGGCCAGGCCCCCACTCGCGGCCAGGCCGGCCGCGGCCCCGGCCGCCCACACCACGCCCAGCGCGTCCGCGTCCGCGCCCCGGAACAGGGCGCCCAGCGATTCCGCGATCGGCAGGCGCAGGGTGTGGACGCGCACGCGGCGGGCGCCGGCTGGGGTCGTGTAGGCGAGGGCCCACTGGAGGCAGGCCTCGGGGGGCGGGCGGGGGCGGGGTGAGGGGCGGCGGTGGGCGTGCGATGACGGCGCCCCGCCCTCGCCGCCGCCGCCTCCTCCGCCCAGGGCCCCCGCCACGCCGTCGTGGGCCAGGGACACGATGAGCGTCGTGTCCGGGCCCAGACCCGGGAAGTCGACGTCGCCGGGCACGCGGCGGTGGACGGGGCCGGCGACGGAGGTCACGACCAGGCCCGCCGACGCGCGCAGGCGGCCCACGCCCTCCCAGCCCGCGTGCGGGGACGCCACCGCCGCCGCCCAGTCGGCCGCCAGGGCGGGCGCGCTGGAGGGCGCGCTGAAGGCGGGTAGTGGGCGAAGACGCCGCCCGTCCCGTCGCAGGCGGCCCGCAGGGCGGCCGCGTCCGCGGCGGCCGACGGGCCGGCCGCGGACGCGGCCGCGCCCGACCCCCCTGGCGGGGCCAGGGTCACGTCGACCGCGACCTGCCGCTCCGCCGCGGTGGACGCCCAGGCGGGCCAGCCACAGTCGGGCGGGGGTGTGAGCGGGCCCACGCTGGCCGGGCCCACGCCCGTGTCGCCGCCCGACCCGACGGCCGAGGCGGGCGGGACAGGCTCGGGGCCGGCCGCCCGGGGGCCGGCGGAGGGCGGGCGGGTCAGGGCGGGGCGGGGCGTCGGGGCCGCGTCCACGCCCGCCCCGCCCACGGGCCGACCGCCCGCCAGGGACAGGAAGCCGGATCGGGGCGGCCCGCCCAGCAGGGCGGTCACCCGCCCGCCGCCCGCGGCCGCGACCGCGTCGGCCGCGGCGGTCAGGGCCGCCCCGCCCGCCGTGGAGACGACGCGCGTGTCCGCGAAGGCCGACGGCAGGCGGGCCAGCAGGGCCTGGAGCGGCGCCAGGGCGGCGCCCGCGGGTGCGAGCAGGCGGGCCGGCGGGGCGGGGGCGAAAGGGGAGGAGATGTCTGGCACGACGAGCACCGCCGGCTCCTCTGCTGCTCCGCCTCCGCCCCCGCCGCCACTGCCCAGCGCGTAAAAGTGGACGGCCGCGTCAAAGACGGCCAGCCCCACCAGGGCGTGCGGCGGCATGGCCGCCACCGCGCCCGCCACCGCGTCCGCGCCCGCGGCCAGCAGGCCAGAGGCCACCGCCCCAAAGGACGCGTCCAGCACAAACAGGCGGGCCGGCGGGCGGGGCGGGCGGGCGCAAAAGGCGGGCGGGGCGACGTACTCGACAGAGCCGCGGCACAGTTCGGGCCGGGCGGCCGCGTCAGCGCGGGCGCCTGACGCCGCCTCCACGCCGGGCGCGCCCCACCCAGGCGGCGCATCGCCGTCCTTCCCACACAGGTTGCACGTGAAGGTCGCACCGCCGGTGTCCTCGTGCCAGATCCACCCCGGGTTGGCGTACGCCCGGCAGGTCGGGCACCGGGGGAGCGGGTCGGGCGACGCGGAGGAGGAAGTGCTGCCGGCAGCAAAAAGGTCGATGAGTGGGAGGGGAGAGTCCCCGGGCCCCGGCGGGGCGAGGGGCGTGATGACGACCGCCAGGGGCAGGTGGGACGCCCGCAGCAGGTCGGACGTGGCGGGGAGGGCGTGCAGGGTGGGCCGCATGGCCCGCGGGGTGGCGTCGCCGGTGTCGACCACCGCCCACTCGCCCGCGGCGGGCGGGGGCAGGGCGTGGCGGCCGTCGGTCTGGCCTCGCGTGGCAAAGGGGGCGGGGGTGGAGGAGGGGGTGGTGGCGGCCACGCCCGCCAGGGCGGCGCCGGCGCCTCCTGCGCCTGCGCCTCCACCTGCTCCATCACCGCCCAGGCGCGGGATCTGGGATGGGTCGATGCGGGAGAGCGGGCCGGGCGTGGCCGACGACGCCGGCTCCGGGCCCGCGGTTGCCGGGCGGCCAAAGGGAGGTGGTGGGGGCGGGGAAAAGGTGGGGGGGGGCGGCGCGCGGGGCGGCGGCGGAGGCATGGCCTCGGGCGCACCAGGCGGCGACGGTGCCATCGTCGGCGGCGCCAGGGGCGGCAGGGCCGCGCCCAGGGCGGGCGCGAGCGTGCTCAAGGGCGCCGCAGGCGGTGGTGTCGGCAGCGGCGCGCCGCGTGGTGCCTGGAAGAGCGGGGGGGGCGCGGCCGCCTGCGGGGGCCGGTGCTGCTGCTGGTGCTGCTGATGCTGCTGGTGCCCTGCCCATGGCACGCCGCCAGGGCCAGCCGCGCCAGGCAGTTGCGGCGGCGGCGGACCGCCGGGCAGGGGCGGGCGCAGGCCGGCCGGTGGAGGTGGCGGCGCTGGTTGTGACGGCGCCGGCGGGTGCGAGTGCGCGCCGCTCTGCGTCTGCGCCCACGCGCCGCCACCGCCGCCGCCAGGCCCCACCGGCGCCGACGCCGCCATCTGGCCGGGCGGACGGGACCCAAAGGCGGGTCCACCGCTGCCCGGAGGCCAACCACCCGCCAGCGCGCCCCAGCTGGCCGGGGGAAGAGGCGGTGCGGCGGAAACGAATGGTGCCGCCGCTTGCGGCGCTGGCGCCTGCGGCGCCTGCGGCCAGGTGCCGGGCGGGGGCGGGGGCTGCATGGAAGGGTGGGTGCGGTTCCCCTGTGCAGATCAGGACCGCACGGCCGCGCGGCACAGGCACAGGCGCGCCGCGGCAGGGAGGCGCGAAACAATGGTGTGAGCTGCTTTCTCGCGAGAAAGCAGCTCACAGCGTGCCCCCCCCCCCCCAAGAGCGGGGAAGGACGAGACGCTCTCCTCGCTTGCCAGCCAGTTCATAGTTTTCACACAGGCGTTTTCACACAGGCGTAGCCGCGCCCCACACCGTGCGCGCACACCCCACTCTTAGGGAGCGGACCGCGTGTGGCTGGCGACCTCTCAGAAACCCTGACTAGAGGGTCACAGGGAAGGCAGGCACACACCACACGAGAGCGCGGCCACACAGCAACCGGCACACAGAGAGAGAGAGGGAAAAGCGCGCACGAGAGAGAATGTCCGCCAACCTGGCCTCCGGCGGTCCGCCCCTCCCGGACCCGCCACCGCCGCCCTCCCCGCCCGCCACCGCCCCAGGTGATGGGGCAGGGCTCTTGCTGGCCGATTCCGACGGCGCCGGCCCCACCACGCCGGCCGCGCCCGGCCGCAGCGAGGCCGACAGTCCACACCCTCCGCCCACATGCGGCGAGGGCGGCCCAGCCGCCGCGTCAGTGGCCTCGCCCCGCCCCCCGCCCCGCGTCGTCGCCAAGTTCCTGCTGTCCAACGCGGCGGCCGGGTCCATCATTGGGCGATCCGGGCAGACCATCAACGAGCTGCAGGCCGCGTCGGGCGCCCGGCTGCAGCTGTCCCGGTGAGCTTTGATGGGGGAGATGAGAGGGGAGGGGGGGGGGGGGGGGGGGGGGCCCCCCCCCCGGGGGGGGCGGTTGGCCCCCCCCGGGGTTTCCCGGCCCCCGGGGGGGGGGCCTTCCCCCCCCCCGCCGCCCCCC
>Ga0114918_10004208_pt1 | contig 12548 bp, 12 predicted proteins | sample LantaG_FD_87015 | JGI IMG/M metagenome (GOLD analysis project Ga0114918, IMG submission 87015) | Deep subsurface microbial communities from Baltic Sea to uncover new lineages of life (NeLLi) - Landsort_02402 metaG | ecosystem: Environmental > Aquatic > Marine > Oceanic > Sediment | place...
CTTGCTTGCTTGCTTGCTTGCTTGCTTGCTTGCTTGCTTGCTTGCTTGCTTGCTTGCTTGCTTGCTTCTTCTTCTTCTTCTTCTCCTGCCGTCTGCCGCCAGTGGACAAACTCAAAAAAAAAAAAAAAAACTCCCTTTTTTGCTCATTTTCTCAACCTCAAAAAAAAAACGCCTCTCATCATCTAGCTACCGCACCCAGCTCTGCAACGACGGCGCCGCCTGCTCCCGCAAGACCTGCTTCTTCGCGCACGACCCTGCCCACGTCCGCGTGCCCCCCTCCAAGCCCTTTGTTCCCCCGGACGCGCTGGCGTCGGCGCAGCTCGAGGCGGCGAGGAGGATCTCTGCCGCCGCCGCGAAAGAAAGCGGTTCGGGTTCGGGTTCTTCGGGTTCCGGCTCCGGGCAGAGGTCCTCCTTCGACTCGCCCCCTCGCCGTACGAGCTTCGAGCGCCGCAGCAATGCTGCCGATGTTCCCTCGCCACAGTCCGCCTCGACCACGGTGCTCTCGGGGCTGTCGTCCTCGTCGCTCGGAGGAGGAGCAGGAGGTCAAGAGCCCATCTCTCCGCGCTCGTGGTCCGAGCCCGGCTCGCAGCAGGGGATGTTTGACGCCGCCGCCGCCGGGGCCGCGTGGTCGCCCTCTTCTCAACACCAGCACCACCAGAGCCAGCACCAGCGGCAGTTCCACCACGAGCAGCAGCAGTCGTCGTCGCTGGCCGCGGCCAACGCCGCCGCCGCCGCCGCGACAGCAGCGGCGCGCGAGCGCTTCGGGTCTGGCGTCGGAGGAGGAGGAGGAGGAGGCTTCCGCCCCGGGGGCCCCCGCGCGCGCGCTGCCGGAGGCCTGTGGAGCAGCCAGGAGCAACAGGAGGCCCCCCGCGGCCCCTCGGGCCCTTCGGACGAGGAGCTCCGCGCGCTGCTCCGCTCGCAGCTCGTCGGTGGTGGAGGTGGTCAGCGCCAGCAGCAGCCCTTCTTCGGCGCCTCTTCCGCTCCGGGCCGCTCTTCTCAGCAGCAGCAGCAGCAGAACGCGCTCTGGCCGGAGCTTCCCCCGGAGCTGGCGGGCTACGAGGACGTGTTCTTCGGAGGAGGAGGCGGAGGAAACGGAGGCGGAGCGAGGGCCCTGTCGGCGCCGTTTTCGACGTCGGCGCCCTCGGCGTCGTCGACTGGCGCCGGAAACGACGACGACAACGCTGCTGCTCCTCCTCCTCCTCCTTTGTCTTCCGCGGCCGCCCTCGCCGCGCAGTCCGCGCTCTACCAGTCCTCCCCCTCCTGGGACCGCGCCGCGTCGCCCCCGTCCTCCAAAGAGCACCAGCAGCAGCAAGAGCAGCTCCACTACCAGGAGACGCCGACGACGACGCTGCTGCAGCAAGGGCACGGCGGCGGCGGCGGCGGCTGGGACTCACAGGCGTCGTCGCTCGCCGAGGTCGCCGCGGCCACGGCCGCCTGGCAGGCAGCGGCGGGGGCCGACCTCGACGCGGCCTTCGCCGCGCGCCTGTCGCTCGACTCCAACTCGACCGGCGGGCGCGGCTCGGCGACGTCGTCGTCGTTCGACCTCGGCGGCGGCGCGGGCCCGCGCTCGTCGGTCGACTCGCAGCTGCAGACGATGATGGGCGCCGGCGGCGCCGGAAGGATGTCGTTGGAGACGACCGGCGGCAGCGGCAACGCTGCCGCTGCTCCTCCCTCGGTGCGTTCGAGCCTGGAGGAGGCGCTGGACCTCGCGCGCGGAGGAGGTGGAAATGGTGGAGGTTTGCTCCAGCAGCAGCAGCAGCTCGAGCCGCCGACCTCGCCGCGCGCCGCGTCGCAGCATTTCCAGCAGCTGCAGCAGCAGCAGCGCGGCACATCCTCGCTCGACTCGTTCCTGCCCGCGGGCTACTTCCAGCAGCAGCAGCGCGAGCTGCAGCAGTCGCAGCATCAGCAGAGGCACCAGCAGGAGATGGAGCGCCGCGCGGCCTTCGACGCGGGCGAGTGGCAGCTCCGCCGCGGCGGCGGCGGCAACGGTTCTCCTCCTCCTCCTTCGAGCTCCGCGCCCTCCGACTGGCAGCCCCAACAGCAACAGCAGCACACTCAGCAGCAGCAGCGCCAGCCGTCGCTCGACCTGGCTGCCGTGTTCTGCTCGTCGCTGTTCTCGTCGAGGCCGTCGGAGGAAGGAGGAGAAGGAGGAGAGCTCGGTGGGCTTGGTGTTGCTTCGAGCGAGCAGCCCAACTCCCGCAGGCCCTCGTCCTCCTCTTCGGCTTCGCTGCCGCCCCGCGCGCCAACGACCACGACCTCGTTCGCCGCGGCGCAGTCGTGAGAGCCTCCCTCCTCGCCGCACCTCTCCTTTTACCGATCCTGATTCTTTGATATATCTTGACAGAAACAATTTTGAGACGATCAAAAAAAAAAAAGAAAAAAAAAAGAAGAAGAAAGAAAAAGAACGCTTGCGGCGCACGCAGCCCTGCTCCTTTTTTATGATGAAGATGATGGTGATGAAGATGACGTCGCGCCAACGACGAAACGACGAGGTGGTAGCAGGCGGCGCGCGCGAGAGAGAGAAAGAGAGAGCTCCCTTTCTTGTTGTTTTTTTTCCTGCCTCCACTACCTCTACTTCCACCACCTCCACTTTTGAATTCATTTTTTTTTTTCGTATCGTCATCTCTCTCCGCGCGCACACAACGCCGAGCCCCTCCCATTCTTTCCCGATTGGCGGCATCCAAAAACAAACAACACTTGATTATTTTCTTTTTACATCTTAGAAAAACGCGCGCAAACAAAAAACATTTTTGAACTTTTTTTAAATTAAAACTTTCTTTTTTTCTCTGCTCCCCCCATTTTTCTTCTAGCCGCCTGTGCGCGCAACAACATACCCCCCTCGCCCCTCTCATCAGCAGCTCAGCATTAAAACTTAAACGATACATGACAAAACCAATAGCTCCACCCCCCCCAACGATGAGAAGGAGGGAAAGCATGTTATTTTGTAAGAGGTATGAAACTTTTTTTGGATAAAAAAACATGTCTCTCTTTTTGATTTTTCTTTCTCTCTCTACACTCACCACCCCCGCGCCCCGCCGAAACACACAAAAATAACAAAAGACCCGAGGAAGGTGAGGTGCGGCATCGAGGCGAACTGGGAAGTGAGGTCGTGGCTGCGCACTCCGGCGCTATACTGGTAGTTGTACGACAGGTCGAGGCTCTCGAGAGCGCTGAGCGAGTCCACAAACGAACGTTCTCTTCTTTCTTCTTCTTTCTTCTTCCTCTTTCTTCTTTCTTCTTTTTCTCAACCCCGACCGTGGTTGTCGTCGCCGTCGTCGTCTCTCGTTCCCTCCCTCGCTCGATCTCTTTCTTTCTCCCTCTCGCCATCAACCCTCTTCTCAGTCCTTTTCTCCGATCGGCCTCGTCTTCCTTTTACAGAAGCTTTCTCTCTCTCTCACTCATTCTCTTTCACTCTCTTCCTCACCTCACCTCCTTCTACCTCGACATCTCGGCCACTTTCCTGTCGAACTCCTCCACGGGCACCACCACGGCGGGCCTGTCCTCCGCCGAAGCCGGCAGCAGCACCGAGTCGGCGCCGCTGTCGTAGGTCCTGGCCGCGAACGCGCCCACGGCGACGGCGGCGAGCACGAGGACCGGCACGGCGACGGCCGCCGCGGAGCCGAGCCACTCCCAGCTGTCGCCCTGGAAAAAGTCGTCGGCCTCTGGTTCGGGGAAAGGAGTCGTTCCCGTACTCTTGACGATGTCTCCCAGGATCGAGGGGCGGCGAGAGAGAGGAGGAGCGGGGGCAGAAGGCGGAGGAAGAAGAGGAGACTGCTGTTTGGAGAAGAAGAGAAGAAGAGGAAGAGGAAAGGAGAGGAAGTCAAGGAATTGAACAAGAGGAGCCGGTGAGACGGAAGAGGAGCTCTTCTTTTTTTCTTCTTTTTCCCCAACGTTTTGCGTTTCTGCTTATCAATTCGACCGCACAGCAGCGTTCTCACCTTGTTCTCGTCCTCGGCGCGGCAAACGAAACGAGAAATGCCGGTCTGGCGGGCCCCGCGCGACGCGAGACGCATCTTGGAGATCGGCGTCGTCGTCGTCGGCGGCGCCGACGCCGTCGTCGATCTGGCCGACGTCGATGCCCAGAGCGCCGAGGACGCTCTCGTCGAGAGCAGGGCGGCGTTCATCTCGATTGCGACGCCAATGCGGTCAGTTTTACGTGATCTTGTTAGCCACGCGGGACGCTGGCTTTGAGAGGCGGCGTGGAGTTGGGTGGAAGAACGCGAAGAATGAGGAGAGTGAATTGCAAAAGAAAAGAAAAAAAGTAAGGAAATGACCTCGACCCCCAACCGTCGTCGAAACCCGCTCTCGAATCTTCCCTCCAGCTCCGCGCTCCGCGCACCCGCTTCCTCCCCCTCCCGCCAGCAAAAAATAAAGTCCGACAACCCGGGATCGAACCGGGGGCCTCGGGATGACCGAATATAGAAGATAGGTGTTGCTTGGTGAGGGCAACTTGGGAGTTCTTTCGTTGTCGACGTCGACGCGGGTCCGCCGCTTCGGGTCTTCCACGCCCCGGAGGTTCACTCCCGGGCGCTTCCGCGTAGTCCCCGGCCACTACCTCGACGGCCATCCTCCTCCACCTCGAAACTGCTCTCCCTGCCGCGCCCTCGGTGCTATCTCATCCAGAGGGATCCCAGCAAAAAAAAGTCCGCTGACCCGGGTTCGAACCGGGGACCTAAAGGTTACCAGTTTCGTCTGAAACCACTTCCGACACCGTCTCGCGGTGCCGCAAGGAATGTTTTTTCCAATTACAGCCTTTCGCTCTTCCAACTGAGCTATCAGCGGCTTCGCGGAGGAATGCCGCTAGAAGGGGTGACGAGGGAGAAGTGGAGCAAGGTATCGACAGAACATCGGCGTCGATCAGCGCTGCCCGACTCGATCAGTCGACCCATTAGAGTCGACTCCTCCTGACCCCGATTTCGAATGCATCCAGTTGCGATTTTCTAGGGTTTATAAAACTTTACGGTTCAGAATCGGGGGAGATCGAGTAGATAGCTTTTTTTCCTTTCCATTTTCCATTTGCCCCGCACCCACTTTCTCTTTTTTTTTCCCTTTCCTTTCCGGGTCCCGGCCTGCGTCCTCCTTGCGTATCCCAGTACCATCCGAGCCTTGCTGAATACCAAACATGACCACGACAACGCTTAGTGTCCGGCGCGGGAAGCCATCCTGTGCTCAGCTCCCAGCGCGTGCTCCTAGCCGAGGGCCGCTCGGAGAGCCGATCGAGCGGCGATGTGGTTGCGATGCCTCTTCTTCTCCTTCTTTATCATCCTCTTCTTCTTCATCATCATCTTCTTCTTCTTCATCATCTTCTGCTTCTTCCGCGCCTGCTACTCCGCTGTCCGTCAGTCCGGCCACCTCCAAGGCAGACATGGTGCACGGAATCGTCTTCATGTCTCCGATGCACGTGACGGAAAGGACGAGGAACGCCGTCGCGGCTGGAGAACTGAAGCACAAAGAGGAGAGCGAGCTCTTTGTGTCGTTGATCGATGAGGCGAAAAGAGGGCAGGGCACAAAAAAATCAAACAAGGCCATCCGGAAAAACAAGCAACGCCAGTGGACTCTGCAACCCGGGGCTCCGTTCCGCGCCGCCCCCTTCGTCGATATCCTCCTTTTCGCTTCGGATCAGGTTCTCGTCGACGGGGACGTGTGGGTCGACGTCCAGTCGGGGCTGCTGTGTTTCGTGGGAACGCTTTTGACTACAGACGAGCGGACGGTGAGCCCAACACCGTCTTCTCGTCCAACTCTTCTCTCTTTCGGGTTACACCACGGTTGTCGACCGTGGTGCGGTCGGTGTTGTCGAAGTTTCGCGGTTCCCTTTTTCCTACCGTACCCTTCTCCTCCCACCGTCCCTCCCACTCCCGTGAAACCCAAAAAGGGCAATTTTACGGAACGTGTCATGTCCCGAGAGTTTGACCTCCGCATGACCCAGGTCGCTCCGTACATATGCGACGGCGTGGCGACGGGCCTCACGCTCACTGAGGTCTCTACGTCGCAGACGGCTCTCGCTCCAGACCCGGAGGTCGGGCCCCTGTGGCTCCAAGACGATCTTATATGCCCCGAAGCGAGTCTCGAAAGAAAGTTCAAGTACGACGAGTGGCAAGAGAGTGGAAGGGGTGTGCCGACAGAGACAAAGTGGGATGCAAGGATTTGGATCGAGGAGCTCTCGGAAGAAGAGACGGAGCGGTTCCGGAGGACGGGGGAGACGCCTCCGCTGCGCGACCCCTTCCTTCCCTCTCCAGTGGCCGCGCCGAAGATCTGGTCTCCAGAAGGCGGCACGGGGGAGCCGAGACTCCTTCGCTACCAGTTGCACCGCGCTCCTTCGACGCAGCCTCTTCTCCTCGCGGCTGATGCCATGGCCGTCCCGGGGTCGTTTAGCCCTGGCGGGCCCTTCGCCAAGGAGCCACCGGTCGTGGGTCAGACGGCACGGCTGGTGCTAAACACAGCAGAGGAGTACGAGGCCGTCGTTCTCGCTCTGCGGGAGGCCGAGGAGCGCATGCTCGTCGCCAAGGCCGCAAAGGTTTTGAGCGAGCGTGGAGACTTCGAAGCCATGATGGCGCTTACCGCCGGCAGAGGGCGGGCCCGAGGAGGGCCTCTTTCGGTGCCCATATCTATCCCTCTCGAGCCTATCTTGTAGCTCCAGCTCCAGCTCCACTGCCGCGCCCCTGCCCCTCAAGCTCACCGACGTCCCCAACCAGGTGCTCGTTTCTATCTTGGTCGAGGCTACGGGTGACGACGAACGCTGGGCTCGTTTTACTATCCCCTCTGTCTGCAAGGCCTTCCGCGACCTCTACCGCTCGCGCGACGCTTCGCCGCTCCACGAAGAGCTCTTTCTCGACTTCGCGGAAGAAGTCGCGGCAGCAAAGAGGGCGGCCCCTCGCCGCTCTTCTCGTCGCGAGCCTGTCGTCCGCGCCTCGAGGGTCCTCTACTGGGCTCGCACGCACGCCGAGTCGGTGCGCATCCTGTTCCTCGACGAACGAAACGGTGCCTCTCTCGGCGACTTTGACGGAACAAGCTTGGCTCAAGTCGTCGCTGCCGTCGGACCTCACCTGACCGAGCTCTGGATCGAGGAGGGCTTCGGGAAGCTCCTGGGACCTCCCTTTTGGGCGGCGCTGCGGGCTCGCATCGTCGGCCCTCGAAAGTTGCGCAAGCTCATCGTCGTGGACGTCCCAAAAGGCTTTTCGGCGAGCGACATCGAGCCCTTGGTCCAGCTCCGAGGCAGCCTCGAGGTCTTGATCCTCTGTGGGTCCGATTGTGAATACGGGAAACCTTCGATTGGCCTGCGTCGCTTCCCGGAGTCTTTTCTGGGGCTCACGAACCTAAAGAGCCTCCCGCTGAAGTAACACTTCAGGATCGGCGATCCCGGCCGGGATTTCGAATCTCAAAAAACTGAAAGGCCTCAACTTCACCGGCTGCGACCTTCGCTCGCTGCCCAAGGAGTTGGGCGCGCTCACGCAGCTAGAGGTGCTCGACGTTACCGGTAACATGGCTCTAGGCACCGCGCCCGACGACGTTGCGTTGCCTCCAGAGCTCAAGGGGATGAAGTCTCTGTGGGACCTTCGCCTCATCAGCTGCGGCCTCCGCTGCGTGCCGGCGTTTGTTCGCGAGTTGAGCTCGCTCGAGGACATCTTGCTCAGCAGTAACGAGCATTTACAGTTCGACGCTCCGCTCGACTACCTGCTCGTTTGCTGCCCTCGCCTGCGCGTGGTGACGATGAAGAAATGGAACGGGGGCACGTGGACTCCTACCCCGCTGGCGCACCTCTGGGCCTTCAAGTTGAAACTCCTCGAGAAAAACCCGAGCGTCGAAGTGGAGTTTTAGAGAGAGTCTTTTCCTCCCCCTCCTGCTTTTTTTGTGTGTGTCCGTTTTACAGAGAGAGCAAGACAGAGAGCTTTGTGTTTGTTTGCTTTGTCTTTCGCAAGAGAGCGAGAGCGCGGGTGCGCTGGGTGTGTAAAGAGAGAGAGAGAGAGAGAAAGAGAGAAGAAAGAGAGGGGGTCGAGGTCAAGAAAAAAAAGTCGAGACGGAAATTTTTTCCTCTCTTCTCTTTTCGTTGTCGACGTCGACGCGGGTCCGCCGCTTCGGGTCTTCCACGCCCCGGAGGTTCACTCCCGGGCGTGTCCGCTCCTCCGCGTGGTCCCGCGCGACGTTGCAACGGTCCGTTACAGTCCCCAATCTTCCACTGTGACTCAGCGCAAACGTTTTGAGAGGTTTTGGGGGGTGGGGACGATGGGTGAGAAGTGGGGAAAGAGGGAAGAGCGTCGCCGGCGAAGTTTATCGAACTCTCTCGACTCCTCCTCCGACTCTCTTTTGCCTCTTACTCACTCTGAGCTATTGTCGGCTCGACCTTCTTTCTCGTTTCCGCGTTTCGCCCCATGCTGCGCTGCGCGAGAAGATGAGGACAGCGCAAATGACTAGGAGAGACGGAAGGGAAGGGGGAAAAAAGCATACAAAAAGAAAAAAAACTATCTCTCTCTTCAACCTCTTCTCCTTCCTCATTTCTTCTCACCGAAACCTCCTCGCAGGCTCCGGCCTCGTCCCCATCACCCCCTCAATCTCCTCCATCACCTCCTGTGTCAGCTTGGGAACCACCGCCAGCGCACCCAGGTTGTCCCCCATCTGCTCCTCGGAGGTCGCTCCCAAAATCACCGTCGACACCCTGGGGTTGCGCACACAGAAAGCGATTGCGAGCTGCGCCAGCGAGCAGTCGAGTTTTGCTGCTATGGGACGCAGTCCTTCTACTTTGGTCAAGACCTCGGGGTTCAGCAGCTTGCCCGCCAGCATCGTGTTGTACTTTTCGATCGAAAGGCGAGACCCGGGAGGGATGTTCCCTTCCTTGCCGTATTTCCCGGAAAGCACGCCCGACGCGAGCGGCGACCAAGTTGTCGTCCCGGTGCCGCGGGTCTCGAACAGCGAGAGGAACTCCCCTTCGATCTTGTTGCGCTCCAAAAGGTTGTACTGCGGCTGCTCGCAGCAGGGCCCGATCAGGCCCAGGCGGTCTGCGACGGCCCAGGCGGACTCGATTTGCTGATTGGTGGTTGTGGTGGTGAGGTTTTGAAGGGTTTTTTTTGGAAGGTTTCGGGTGAGCACGCGAAATTTTTGCTTCTCTTTTTCTTCTTTCTTCTTCTTTCTTCTCTCTCTTCCCCGCGCTCCCAACCCCAAAAAACCACCCCATTCAACAAACTCACCGCAGCAGACCACTCGCTCGTGCCCCAGTAGAGAGCCTTGCCTAAGAGAGAGAGAAAAAGAGTTGAAGAAAAGAAACGAAAGAAAAAGGGGGTCAAAAACTTTTGATTCGGTTTTCGAAGAAAAAAAAAACATCTCTTTTCCATCTCCTCCTCACCTTGCTCGATCACGTGGTTGAAAGCCCTGACCGTCTCCTCCATCGGCGTCTCTTCGTCGGGCCGGTGCGCCAGGTACACGTCGACGTAACTGATCCCCAAGCGCTCAAGCGACGCGTCGAGGGCCTCGACCACATGCTTCCTCGAAAGGCCAGACTCGTTCACTCCAGTTCCACCCCAGAACACCTTCGTCGACAGCACGAACGACGAGCGGGGCCAGGCCAGCGCGCGCAGGGCCTCGCCCATGACCTCCTCGGCCTTCCCGCCGTTGTAGACCTCGGCGTTGTCGAAGAAGTTGACGCCGGCGTCTCGGGCGCGCCTCATTATCTTGGCGGCGGCGCTGGCGTCGACCCGGTCGCCGAAGGTTACCCAGGCCCCGAAGGAGAGGACGGAGACCTGTTGTTTTGTTGTGTTTTGATTTGATTTTGTTTTCAAGGTGAGGGCGCGAAGGGTTTGCGTCGAGTGGTGGATGGATGGAGGTGGCGGGGCGGCGGCGGAGGAGGGGGGGGAGGAGGTTGAAAAGTCTCGAGGTCGAAAGAGGGGTCGAGGTTGAGTTTTTTCTCTCTCCTCCTTCCGTTCGCCACTGATGCTTCTCTCTCCTGGTTCTCTCGATGCCCTCGAGACCCTCTCCCTAACGCCATCTCTCTCTCTCTCTCTCTCTCTCTCTCTCTCTCTCTCTCAGTGACGCGAGAAATAAAAGCTCTGCACGGAATTGGAAGCGTTCAAAAGCGCTCTCCAGGTTGAACGAAGAGAGATCGAACACCGCGGTCGCCGTCGTCGTCGTCGTCGTCGTCGCCTGAGATGCTTCGATCTCTTCCTTTCTCTTCTTGTCCCTCTCTCCCGAAGCCCACGACCTGCCGCTACCGGCCGCTCGATACCTACCTTCAGGCCCGTCCGCCCCAGGTGGCGGTAGATCATCGGCGGGTGCTCAGATGCTGCTGCAGCGGCCATTTTGATTTCGAATTTGGGTCGAGGTCGTGAAAACGGGGGAAAAAAATGGCGAAGGCGTCGATTCCTCGTCCAGGTGCGCCACAAGCTTCCGATTCCCTCAACTAAAAAACCCTTTCTCTCGCTCTCATTCTCGCGCGTGCAAGCTCCTCTCATACGTGCTTGCTTCGCCTCTCTCTCTCTCTCTCCTAGTCGAAGCTCGTCTCCCTCGAGAAACGAACCATGGCTGCTGGAGCCCCGGTCACGCCCAAGGCGGGCTTCGAGGTGAGTCTCGAAATTGTGGTTGTTGCTTTCCTCTTCTCTTTTCTCTCTCTTCGCAATCGATGAGTCCCCCCGCGGCGGCGGCGCGATGAATCTGCTCGCGCGGTTTGGCCCTCTGCCGACCTTTGCTCTCCCAAGTCTTTGCCTCAAACGATTTTTACTGATCTTGATGCGCAATCGCGGGCAAGTTGAAGCACGCCCGAAAGGTCCAAGCACCCCAAAAGAAGGGACGCATCCGCGTCCCTCATCATCAAAGAGAGCAGACGCGCAAGTCGCTGCCTTTTTTTCCTCTCGCTTCCCCATTCTTCCCCATTCTCGAGCGCGCTCACCGCGGTGTCTCGGGATGCTTTTCTCTTCTCCCTCTTGTGCTCGCGCCATAGAAGACTTCGATAATGTCTCATCGAGACGCGAAAGAGAGGGATCGAAGCAGTAGAAGAGTTTCGAATTGCGATGCGAAAAAAAGAGGGGGGGCAACTTGCTTTTCTTTTTTTCCAAGGAAAGAAAAGCAGCGATGATGCTGGCCGCGCGGACGAGGGGTCTCGCTCTTCTTCTTCTTCTTCGACCTCTTCTTTTTCTCTCTCTTTTTTTCCCCTTCTTCTTCCGTTCCTCTCTCACCCCGCAGCACTCACTCATTCTCCTTTTTTCTTTAAAACAACAAAACTACTCCTCCTCTCAGGACCCGGAAAAGGCTGGAGGCGCTGCCTGCTGCAATGCCCCCCCTCTATCCTCCGACGGCCTCCGCCAGCGCTCGAACGCGGCGCCCGAGTCCGCCGCCGACCGCTCCTCGCGCCTCAAGACCACCGCCGTCACCAACGCGGCCTTTATCGTCGAGCGCGTCGACGAGAACATCCTGCCCGGTTCGTTCCTGGCCATCTCGGAGTCCAACTCCGGATTACGCGGGACCAGGCTCGACGACCTTGCCAAGGTCACGCTCGCGCGCGGCGTCGTCCAGGCCCTGTTCTCTCCCGCCGCCGGTCTGCTCGGCGACAGGCTCAACCGCGTACACGTCATCGCGTTCGCGTCCTTCCTGTGGGGCATCATGACCATCTGCATGGGCCTGTCCAAGACCTTCACCCAGATGATCGCGTTCTCTTGCATTAATGGATTGGGACTCGCTTTGCTCATCCCCTGCGTGCAGTCGCTGCTGGCTGACTACTACACCCCTGCCAACCGAGGCCGCGCCTTCGGCCTGCTCTACTTCACTTCCTCGTTGGGCCAGATGGCAGGCTCGCAGTTTTCGATCTCGCTGGGACGCAAGGTCGTGGCCGGAGAGGAAGGGTGGAGGTTTGTCTTCCACCTCGTCGGAGCGATCTCGCTGGCGATGAGCGCCTGCGTGCTGTTCTTCGCGAGGGACCCTCGCGTGCGCGACCCTTCGGCCGCCCGCGAGGGCAAAGGGCTGGTCGCCAACCTGAAGTGGGCGGGGGGACGCCTGGCGGAGATGTGGCGCGACTTCACGATCGTGATGAGGATCCCGACCTTTGTCGTGATCTTCCTGCAGGGGATCGTCGGGTGAGTTGAGCGGGTTTTTTTTTTTCCTGGGTTTCTTCTTCTTCTTCTTCTTCTTCTTCTTCTTCTTCTTTCTTTGGCCCTCTTCTTCTTCCTCTTCTTTCTTTGGCCCTCTTCTTCTTCCTCCTCCCCCTCCTCCTCTCTCGCTCGTCTCGCTCCGCTCCCTCGCTCGAGGAGGAGAAGAAGCAGCAAAGCAGAGAGCTCCCTCTCGAAAAAGGCCCTCCTCTCACTCTCTCCTCCCAAAAAAAACACCTCAAAACTCTCTCTCTCTCTCTTTCTCCTCTTTCTCTTCTCCCAATTTTCACAAAAAAAAAAAAAAAAAAAAAAAAAAATTTATTTTTTTTTTTTTTTTTTTATAAAAAAAATATATTGTTTTTAAAATTTTTATAAAAAAAATTAAAATATTTTTTTTTTTTTTTTTTTTTTTTTCCTTCCTTTTTTTCTTAACTTCTGAAAGGGGGTTTTCCCTTTAATTTTCAGCACCTTTTTAAAATTTTTTAA
>Ga0114918_10004209_pt1 | contig 12546 bp, 12 predicted proteins | sample LantaG_FD_87015 | JGI IMG/M metagenome (GOLD analysis project Ga0114918, IMG submission 87015) | Deep subsurface microbial communities from Baltic Sea to uncover new lineages of life (NeLLi) - Landsort_02402 metaG | ecosystem: Environmental > Aquatic > Marine > Oceanic > Sediment | place...
AAAAACCTATTTTAGTGTTTTCAATAAGGAGGTGTAGTTAGAAGAAACATTTCTTATTCTTTTCCAAATATTAAAGTATCATGCATAAGAAAAAAATGTTGTATGATAACTGCATAGGAAAATTTAAATAATAAAAAATGAAAAGGAGGTTAAATTAAATGGATAAATCAAACAAAAAAGAAGATAAGAGCACATGGGTTATTGGTGGAGGTGTACTTTTGGGTGTTGGTGCTGGAATTTTTTATATAAGGACATATCCCTTAGGAATAGCTGCATTTCCAATCATGGGAATTGGCTTAGGTCTGATAGTAGCTTCCATAATTTCAAGAAAATGAAGATGTGAGGAGATTAAAATGAAAGCGATTGTATACATAAAATACAGGCCCCCGATGTTCTTCAGCTCAAAGAAATAGAAAAACCTACTCCCAAGGAAAATGAAATACTGGTAAAAGTATATGCGACAACAGTAAATTACGGGGATATTATAGCTCGAAATTTCAAAAACATTTCCCCTCGCAAATTCAATATGCCGATGCCTTTTTGGTTTGGCGCGCGAATATATTTTGGTCTCAGAAAACCAAAAATAACTATACTAGGGGCTGAGCTAGCTGGGGAAATTGAAGCAATAGGCAAAGATGTAAAACGATTTAAAGAAGGTGACAAATATCTGGTTCCCGGTGATTGTAGATTCTTGCGCCCCATTTGCTGAGATTGAAATCACCGTCGAGGCTTGTGAATGTGAAGGCTGCGAGATTACTTTTGCAACTATCACCAATACAGAGACTGTCTAGCTGATGAGGAATGTTGTGGTGATGAGTGTTCAGAACTGGCCAGCTGGTCTGTGGTTTTATATGATGGAGATCCCTTAATTAAAAATTAATTAATTACGCGAAATTAATTAATATCTTCAATAAATAAAAGGATTAAAAAAATGACTAAAGAAAAAGAATTTAACATCGATCCATCTTGGAAGGGAGTTATTAAATGGGGCGGACTCTCTTTGTTCGCAGCTGCATTCATCCTCATCATATTCGTTCTCTCTGTATTCATCATGAAAGAAACTCTTCCAGTCCCTGCAAAGGAAATCCTTGAGGACCCGGTGGGCCCGACCCTTCTCTTCCTCTTAGCTGGCATTGGAGAGTTACTTCTTCTGCCCGGAGGTCTGGCACTCTATTTCGCTCTTAAGGATGTCAAAAAGACCCCCATGTTTATAGCTACCGGATTTTGGGTGGTGGGCGTGCCCATGTTCCTTGCCTCGCGCGGCCTAATTATATCCCTCACACAATTAAGTGGTAGATACATTAATACAACCAGCGAGACCATGAAAGCAGCATACCTGGCATCGGCAGAGCTTGCCCTTGTAATACAGAACATTTATGCAACGATGGGGGTAACCCTCGTCCTCTGTGTCGCGCCTATCATTATAGGCCTGGTCATGCTGAAGGGAGTCTTTGGCAAGATAGGCTACTTGGTTATAGCTGCAGGCATCTTAACTCTCTTTCCCCCCTTTGGAGTTATACTGAATGTCCCGATCATATTACCATTTATCGGATTAGCTCTAACAGCCGTCTGCCGTCTGGCAATTAGTCGCTGGTGTCAAACTATACAAACTGGGCAGAGACGTCTAGCACTCTCTCCACAATGGTCAGCAAATAGATTGGGTGAAGACTATTATCAGCTTTATTAAAACTATTACAGATAAATAAAGCCGTAAGAGAATATGAAGAGGCGATTGTGTATGAAGAATTTGGACCACTAGGAGTTCTTAAATTCGTGGAAATGACTATGCTAAAACCTTTAGGGAAGAAATATGGATAGGTTTATTTGGATTATTTATTGCTTTTAGGTTGAAGAAAAGAAAAATGGGCTTGGACGCTAGGTAAGGTTCGGGGAATCATGATGATAACTAATGCAGCAATTCAAGGAGTATATGAAGTGTTTATCTCAAGGCTAGTCAAAATTTTTCTGCAAACATATATGTTTCTTTTCCTTGGAATTATTGCTTTAATTAGCGTTATAATCTCTAAAAAAAGGGGGAACACAAAGTGAAAAACAATACTAAAATTACAAAATATTTACGATATACATCAAGAACTGCATTAATTATTATTACAACATTCTGGTTTATATTCGCATTGTTATCTGGTTCTGAAAAACTTGGTGGAGGATTAAAAGGCATATTGCAAAATATCCCTAATGCTCTGCCGTGGTTACTATTATTTGTAATAGTTTATGCAGCATGGAAATGGGAATTTATAGGAGGGTTAGCAATTACATTAATTGGATTATTTACAATATTCTTTTTTCAGACGTATAAATCATTAATTACATGGTTAGGAATCTCACTCCCACTCCTTATCATTGGAGTATTCTTACTTCTGAGTTGGCAATTAACAAAAGGAGAAAAATGAAATGTTTGAAATAATACTTATTACAGGAGGGGGTGTTGCATTTCTCATTATCATAGATTTCATATTCTCTTTTAAAAAATATAAAAAAGATCTATCGTTTTGGAAGAATAAACTTAAAACTTATAAAACAAAAACAATGGAAACTCAATATGGAAGCATTGAGTATTTAAGGGTCGGTGAGGGTGTCCCAATTCTTGTTTCTCACGGAATTAATGGCGGATTTGATCAATGCTTGGGTTTGTCAGAATTGTATATAGGAAACGATTATGAAATAATCGCTGTTTCCAGATTTGGTTATTTGGGGACATCGCTTCCAAAAAAATCATCTCCCAAGGTTCAAGCGGATACTTTTGCTGATTTACTAGATCGCTTGGGCATTGAGAAAATATATATGTTTGGTAATTCGGCTGGAGGTACTTCCGCGATCCAATTTGCATTGCGTCATCCAAATCGATGTGCTGGACTAATTTTACTTTCATCAAATGTGCCATCTAAGGAAACTTTGCCACCGAAACCAGTAATAAGGGTGATCTTTGGATCGAATTATCTCTATTGGAAAATCGTATCCACATTCAATAAAACCATGCTGTCTATGTTTATTCCTAAAAAGGTGCAAGCCCAATTATCTGATGATAAAATAAATAAACTTACTAATAACATCCTACTAGCAGGATTGCCTGTAGCTGAGCGAAAGGCAGGTTTTATTAACGATATGTACCTTTCAAATCCAGATATAAATAACGAATATCCCTTTAGTGATGTTAAAATACGTACTTTAATCATTCACGCTGTTGATGATCCGGGGCCACCATATGAAGGTGCTAAAAAAATCTCTAAGGAGATACCTAAGGCAAAGCTTGTATCTTTTGATACTGGCGGACACCTTATCATCGGGCACGAAAAAGAGATTAGAAAAGAAATCCGAAACTTCATTGAAGGATTTTTAAAGTAAATGTAGTATATAATAAACTATATGCAACATATCATATATATTAAATAGCTTGAGAAACATTGTTTAAGAAGGAGTAAATCGATGAAAAAAATTAATTATCTATTTGGTCTTTTCCTATTATTTATAGGAATACTATTCATATTAGCAAACTTTGGAGTAATAGAAATTGTTTGGGATAATTTATGGCCTTTGTTTTTTTTAATACCCGGAATTTTATTTGAATTAAGTTATTTTATTTATCGAAAGGACGATGGTAACCGTGGTGGCATTGAAGACTTCCCAGGTTCAAGTCTTCTGATTCTCGGAGGGATATTCATTACTTATGGTCTCTTATTTTTAGTTAATGTCATCTATGGTTGGCACTTGATGGAATATTTATGGCCTATATTCCCCTTGGGTGTTGCAATAGGTTTACTCCAGGCTTATCTTTTTGGAGGACGAGAGAAGTACCTCTTAATCCCCGTAGGAATATTGGGAGCCGGTTCTCTGTTTTTTCTAATTAATAATTTATTATTTGTTGATTTTAGACTTTTAGCAGGAATTGTATTAGTGCTAATCGGGATATGGGTTATCTTTAAAAAAATTAAATAGAATAATGGAATACAAGAGTCGATGATTCTTTATCCTATTTAACATAATATCTTAAATGAATATTATTTTTTGAAGTAAAATTCAAAGGAGGGAACTAAAATGAAAAAATCCATTATCGTTCTGTTAAGTTTGATTTTTCTAGTTTTGTTAACTACCAATGCCTGGGCTGACCGGGTGGAGAAGGTCATAGAAGAGAGCTTTTTATTGCAGAAGACCGGCTCTTTCTCACTAAATAGCGTTGCCGGTGATATTACGGTCTATTCCTGGGACAAGGAAGAAGTGAAGATGCTTGCTACCAAATCCATAAGTTCCTGGGGAATAGGTGACCCGGAAGAATTTTTAGATAAAATTGAAATTGAAATTGTAAGCCAGCCCGGAACCTTAAAAATTAATACCCGCTATCCCCTATTTTCCTGGGTTAGGAATACCCGGGTAGATTACCAGCTATGGATTCCTGAAGCAACCAGTGTCCAACTGGAATCTATAAGTGGCACTATTCAAATGGAAGAGCATCTGAATCGAGTGAACGCCAAAACAGTAAGCGGAAATATAAAATTGAATAATATAAAAGGAAAGGTAGAGGTTAAAACTACCAGCGGAGATGTTGTTATCGGTAATGTCCAGGGAGATCTTGCTTGGTCTTCAACAAGTGGTGACCTTGATCTGGCAAGTCTGGTTGGTGATTTAGACCTTCATACTACCAGCGGAAGTGTCAGTGGACAGGAGATTAACGGAGAGATAAAAGCTGGTTCAGTAAGTGGTGACCTTGCTTTCCTGGATTCTCAAGGGAACTTGGCTGATTTACATACGATAAGTGGGGATATTCGGGCTGAGTTGAAAGTTATAGATAAAGATGCTTCCGGTATGTCTTTATCTACTGTTAGTGGTGGTATAACCCTGTATTTACCCGAGGATGCTTCCTTTGATTTAGATATAAGTACTGTTTCGGGGGAAATTAATACTGGATTTCAAGTTTTAATAGATAGTGTTAGTGAAAGAAAATTGCAGGGAAAAGTCGGTACAGGAAGCCTTATTCTCGAGTTGAAGACTGTTTCAGGGGATATTTCTTTAAGAAAATTATAAGAAAAAGTTAATAGATGTTTAAAGCATCATTATGGCGAACTTGTAAATATAAATTTAGTATATGGAGGTGTGTATGAGCATGGAAAATCAAACTGCAAAAATTGTTTCCTTAATTCTATTAGTATTGGGAATAGTGTTAATTTTAGCAGGTCCGGCTTTTCATATGGTTCAGGATACTCCCGCTCTTTTTGGCGGTATTGTATGTTTTGTTGTTGCTGCAGCAATTAGAATGTTTTTCAAAAAGAAATAGAAATAATAGAGAAAGTTATCTTAAAGAATATAATTTATTTTATTTCAATATATAGTACAGGTTCGCCTGTAATAAAGAAGAGATGATACTAAGTTCTAAGTTAGATTAATCATTTAAGGAGGTATAAAAATGCCTGAAAAAGAAAATGCTCCCGATAACAGTCAAGAGACAGAAGAAAAGGTGTGGGCAAAACGGCTGAAAGCCCTTGGTTTAGATGTGTTTTTACTCATGATTGATGGACCCTTTCTGATACTTTCTTATCTTGTTTCCCAGGGACTAAAAGTAAATAATTTTACCTTCTTTCTCGGTGTTCTTGCTCTTGGATTTGGCATAAGCTCATTCTTAAATGTTAATATTGCCATCATACCCCTTCTGCTTATTTTTTTTAGGAACAAAAATTATCTATTTAGTATATAAAAAACAGAGCTGAATATCAAAATAAATTCAATTATATTTATGTAAAGTAGAACATATTAATCAGTTCCTTTTAAATAAAAATAAAACATATTTACTAAAAGTATGGCAATCTTATAAAAAATATTATTATAAATAAGGGAGGTAAAGAAATGAAAAGACAAAAAGTTGGTCTTATTATATTTTGGATAGGTGCTCTGTATATTATCATAATGGGTTTTATTGCCAGCTATTGGGTTCGCGGTGCGTACCGGCATTTATCACTTGAAGAGGTAAGAGAAACCATTTGGTCCTATACCAGTCCTTTGTTCGGATTATGGGGGGTGTCTGTTTCATTAGGAGTAATATTGGTGGGTATCGGTCTGCTGATTTATATTCAAGCGAAAAATTCGCATATCTGGTTATTCGGAATAGGTACATTTGCCGTATTGTTGATTGATATTTTAGAGAAGTTTGGTAGTTTACCATCACCCGTACATTGGCCGCCCCTATATGGTATAGGAGGGGCCTTAATTTTATTATTCTTTTTCGGAATAGTCTGGTTTTGGGCGAGAAGGTATGCAGTGCTTAAGGAGTCGGCAAAAACAGCAGCAGAATTTCAGTTAGTCGGTTATGTATTTCTTATTATGGCTATGTGGTATCTTTGCGGAGCGCTTGCCAGACCGTTTCAAAAAGCCTTTGAAGGTTCAGCTCCTGGCAGTCCTGTTGCCATCATGGCCTTCCTGGTATTAGGATGGCTGTTCCTCTTTATTAGCTATTATCAGTCAATACGATTGGAAAAGGGTAAAGATAATTAATTTATTATGCGCAAACTATCCTTAAAATAAATCGCTTTGATACAAGATGCATCACAAAGGAGAATAAGATGAAAGCAATTGTATACACAAAATACGGACCACCCGATGTTCTTCAGCTCAAAGAGGTAGAAAAACCTACTCCCAAGGACAATGAAGTACTGATAAAAGTTCATGCGGCATCCGTAAATTATGCTGACTGGGGTCTCCTGAGAGGTAAACCGTTCTTAGTCCGCCTAATGGAATTTGGGCCTCTAAAGCCAAAAAACCAGATACTCGGAGCTGACCTAGCGGGGCGGGTTGAAGCGGTTGGCAGAAACGTCAAGCAGTTTCAGCCAGGTGATGAGGTATTCGGGGACATATCCGGGTGTGGTTGGGGCGCTTTTGCCGAGTATGTATCTATTCCTGAAAATGCATTAGTGCTGAAACCAGCCAATATATCGTTTGAGGAAGCAGCGGCCGTACCTTTAGCGGCAGTCACCGCCCTTCAGGGTCTTCGCGATAAAGGACAGATTCAGCCAGGGCAAAAGGTTTTGATTAATGGTGCGTCTGGTGGTGTGGGTACCTTTGCAGTGCAGATTGCCAAATCGTTCGGGGCTGAAGTAACTGCCGTGTGCAGCACAAGGAATTTGGATATGGCGCGCTCGATTGGGGCAGACCAGGTCATTGATTACACTCAAGAAAATTTCACCCAAAATAGGCAGCGTTATGACCTGATTCTTGCTGCTAACGGATATCATTCGATTTCAGATTATAAGCGTGCATTAAGTCCCGAGGGAATTTATGTCTGTACCGGAGGTTCTATGGCTCAAATTTTCCAATCCATGCTCCTGGGACCATGGATGTCAATGACCGGGAGTAAGAAAATGGGTAACTTGGCGGCGAAATCAAACAAAAAGGATTTGTTTTTTATGAAAGAGCTTCTTGAAGCCGGCAAAGTAGTACCTGTTATAGATAGATGTTACCCGTTAAGTGAGGTTGCTGAAGCTCTCGGGTATCTTGGAGAAGGACACGCCCGAGGAAAAGTTGTCATTACCATATAAAGAAATAATAAATATATTTAAAGATAGATGTCAACCTGCTGTTTTGAAAGATTTTAATATTGCTTAAACAGTGAAATTTATTAATATCATTGATAATTTTGAGCATTCCAAACGGGTTGTTTGAATTAACCGTCGGGGTATAGCTTATGGTCAAGGGGATTAGATTATATAAGGTAGAATCGTAAAAACTATAATAGTCAACACCACCTTGAATACTTAATAGCTGCTATAGCTTTGGAGTTCACCTCTGAGAATAACTAGGTGAACCTGAAGAGGAGCGAGATAGTAAATGATATAGAATTAAAAATTACCGGCAGGCTTGAGGAGTAAGAGCGATTAAGAAGTTATTAAATGAAGTAAAAAAATTATTGCTTTTAGATACAGATGAGAGGTGATTATTATGTCAAAAAAAGATAAATGGAACATCAGCTTTGAGTCAGTGAAATTTTCCCTATTATTTATACTTGTTTTTTATGGTATTGCTTTTTGGAGATATTCTGCTACCGGTAAAATATTTTTCATTTATAATTTCGTTTATATCGGAACTTCTCTTGCTTTAGGAGGATTTCTAAGCAATGCGCTTCCTAAAAAACATATTTTATGGGGCCGGAGAATCTCACAATTTCTTATCGGAATTTATATGATGGGATATCTCGGTTTTATTCTGCATGAGAACATGCAAATCGAAGGATTTTTCTTCTATCTATTTGCCGGAGTATTTGCAGCAGCAACCTTGCATTATTTTATCGCAAAAATTGTTGGACCCGTCATTCTCAATCGTGGCTGGTGTGGCTGGGCTTGCTGGACTGCCATGGTATTGGACTTTTTGCCCTGGAAGAAGCCACCTGGGAGAATTAAGAATCTTGGCATTATTCGCTATATCCACTTTTTCCTTTCCCTCGGGCTGGCATCCTACTTCTGGTTTATAGTAGGTACCCGGGACAACTTATTGATTGGATTGTATTGGTTTGCCATAGGAAATCTTGCTTATTATTTCATCGCTTTTATTTTAGCGTTCGTCCTTAAAGATAACCGGGCTTTTTGTAAATATATATGTCCGATCCCCCCGCTGCAAAAAATCCTCTCCCCCTATGCCTTATTAAAAATGTCCATCGATGCTGATAAATGTAATGAATGCCAATTATGTGAAAAGAACTGCCCCATGGGCATTAATCTTTTAAGCTATAAAAATGAAGGCAAAAGAATACTATCGACAGAATGTATCATATGTTCCACCTGTGCAAATGTCTGTCCGAAAGGGGCAATTAAAATGACCATGAAATTTGATAAAGGAGAAAGAAAAGAGTATTTGAGATATAGATAATAAAAATTAATTAGCAGAGTTTCGTAAAAATACGCATAAATAATTAGATTAAGGGTAATTTAACTTATTGAATCTGCATATATAAAAAATGAAAAGAAAGGAGAAAAGAAAAATGAAAAACCTAAAAATAATTTATTTTGTGATTTTGTTTGCCCTGATAACACTACTCGGTGTAGGACTGGTCCAAGCTCAAGAGAGCATGACCACTCAACTGCAAATAGTACTGGAGGATGCTGTCAATAGTCCAGAGACCGTCTTTCCCGGTGCGTTGCTATACGTCAGCAGCCCGGACCTTGGGGCTTGGTCTGGTGTAGCGGGTCTGGGGAACATCGAAACAGAAACTGCCATACGAGCTGATGACAAGTTCCGAGCCGGAAGTATTATCAAGCCTATGATAGCTGTTGTTATTCTCCAGTTGGTTGAAGAAGGGAAGCTTTTTCTTGATGACCCAATGACGGCAGTACTGCCGGAAAGTGTCACTACCAAATTTTCTTACAGCGATCAAATAACGGTGCGCATGTTGCTAAATCATACTAGTGGCATAGCAGATTGTATTGGTCCGGCGATGAATGAGATTATTGCTGACCTGGCGAAGGTCTGGGAAACCGATGAATGGCTTGATGTTGCGGCTGCACAGGAACCATACTTTGCACCCGGGGAGGGTTGGATGTACTCGAATACAGACTACATCCTGCTTGGCCTGGTCATCGAGCAAGCTACTGGTCGGTCATGGCGGGAAAGTTTACGCGAGCGTATCATTGAAAAGTTGAATCTGGAGAACACTCTGCTGCCTGAGCCGGGTAACTTGTCCATTCCCGGCAATTATGCTCATGGCTACATGGATTTAGGAGCCGGATTAGTTGATGTTACCGAAGTTGACCCGTCTATGGCAGACGCTGCAGGTGGAAGTGCACTGGTAACAACAACTACCGATCTTGCTCGATTCCTGGAGGCAGTGCTGGCTGGTGAGTTCTTTCAAAATACCGGAACTCTGGCAGAGATGTTGACCTTTGTCGATATACCCGAAGGTAATTCCCCGATTAGTGGGTTGGTCGGTTACGGTTTGGGAATGATGAAATCTTCGTTTCCGGATAGTATTGAAATGATCGGGCATAGTGGCGATACTGCTGGATTTTCTAGTTTTACATTCCATCTACCTACTCAGGGTATCACCATCTCAGGATTGGTCAGTGACATGGACCCATCGGGCATTTTATCCAGAGTTCTTTTGCCAGCCCTTAAGGTACTAATACCCGAATTTAAACCGGTATTAACTGAATTAGACCCGGCGAGCTCCGCATTACAGGGCCTATTAGATCAGCAGGTGAAAGAGCAGGACATTCTAGGTATGGCCATGGCTGTTCGATTAGCAGACGGCACTGTCATCGGTAAGGCATCCGGGTATTCTGACCCCTCCGAAGAAAAGACCTGGAGTGTTAATACCTTGTCCGCAATAGGCAGTGTAACCAAGACTTTTTCGGGAGTGGTAGTTATGCAGTTGATTGAAGAAGGAAAACTGTCACTGGATGACACCATTAACACCTGGTTTCCAGAGCAGCCCAACGGAGATAAGGTAACGATCCGTATGTTGCTTTCCCACACCAGCGGAATAGCTAACTATATATCGGGTGAGAATGTTATGGAGGGAAAATGGACCAATGAATGGGCTCCAATGGACCTGGTAACTGAGGCTAATAAACTTGGTCCTGTGAGTGTGCCAGGTAGCAGGGAGTCTCATTACTCCAATACCAATTACATCCTACTTGGGCTGATAATCGAAAAGATTACCGGCAATAGTTGGGCTCAAGAGGTTAAATCACGCATCATAGAACCTCTCGACCTGAAAGATACTATGTTCCTAAGTACAGAAGGTGTTTGGGGGGGCATTATGGTTCTTGGCTATGCAAAGACACCGGATGGCTACATAAGTTCATTAGAATTGCCGTGGTATCCGCATTCATCTACTGCATGGTCGGCAGGTGAAGTTGTAAGTACTGTTTCAGACCTGATGATCTTTGCCAGTGCCCTTTTTGATGGTAAACTCGTATCAAAAGTGACGCTAGCTATTATGGCGCAGCCTCTGGGAACCGATGTTGATAGCGGGCGGATATGGGGTCTCGGTGGTGCAACTCTCGATATGGGTGGTCTCAGAGCATTTGGAATGGGAGGCGATATACCGGGTTACCATGCCTTTTTCATAGGTTTTCTTGATAATAAACTCATTGTGACAGCACTGTGTAATACTGAGGAAGGTAATGTTATGATGCCCAGTATGTCTGCACTACAGTACATCAGCCAATCACTAAGCGGAGCTTCGGATGAGTCAGCTGTAGCCTTCACTCCCTCCATTGTCGACGCCGAAGGAACCGAAGTCCCCGGCAGTATTGCCGTTATCGAGACAGTCACCTTAGGTGGTGTTGAGCAGACAATCACCATTCGGGGGGCGAACACCACGAAACCTGTCTTGCTCTTCTTGCACGGTGGTCCCGGTTTACCCACTTCGCCATGGGCTACCTGGAATAATGTCCATGCTGATCTGGAAGATGAGTTCGTTCTCGTGCACTGGGACCAGCGCGGGGCCGGCAAATCCTTCTCCGGAGATCTCACTGCGGATGACATGCACGTGGAAAACTTCGTCAGTGATACGCTGGAACTGACCGATATTCTCCGGGAGAGGTTCAATCAGGAGAAGATCTTCCTTTGGGGGCATTCCTGGGGCAGCGGCCTGGGTTTCGAGACCCTCCGGGTGAACTCTGAACCTTACTACGCCTTCATTGCCAGTGCAGTAAGACCTGATTGGAATTCAACGCAAAAATTGGGTTACGAAAAGATGCTGGAACTAGCTTATTTGGCAAATAACACCGAAGCCATTCAAGCTCTTGAATCAATCCGCCCATTTGATCCCCACAATTCGGAGCATGTAGGCATGAGACGTCAGTACATGTCGCAGTATCTGGTCGGCGATTTGCATACTGAAGGTCTGGAGAAGGCATGGCTGGAATATGTATTCAGTGATAGGAGTCCCGAGTATCCGGCTTACTACATCGACCAGACTCTAGCCGGTATGGAGTTCAGTCGGCAGACACTTGGCCGAGAGATTGAAAGCATTGGCTATGATCATGCCAGAGACTTCCCCGTATCCACGATTCCCGTCTACTTCGTTCACGGCCGATACGACTACGAGTGTCCCGGCGAATTGGCAGAGATCTACTACGACACGTTGCGTGCTCCTGTGAAGGAATTCATCTGGTTTGAGGATTCGGCTCATTCCATGTACATCGATGAGCCAGGCAAGTTCAACCAAGAACTGATCAGGATCTCGAATGAAGTCCTGGCAAGCGTACAAACAGATTCGCATCCTGCAGAGGATCAGGCCCAAGGGAAAAAATAATGAACAAAAACCAATGTAATTTTAATTACAATTTTTATATTGGTATTAGGTCAACAGAGAATAGTTAAAGGAGATAGCCAAAGATTTAAATGAAAGAGATATTACTACTGCGGTTTTTTTTACACAATAAAGTGAATGATTAAATAAAATTACAAGTTAGAAAGAATGTTTGTCTGTGTCAATACTTTGGGGGTAGTTTTTTTTGGTGAAAAAATTTCTTCTGGTTTTAGGTAGACCTACTCCTTATTTTGTTAAGGCTTATTGTTTTTACCAATAAGCATAATTATCCTTAT
>Ga0114918_10004210_pt1 | contig 12544 bp, 13 predicted proteins | sample LantaG_FD_87015 | JGI IMG/M metagenome (GOLD analysis project Ga0114918, IMG submission 87015) | Deep subsurface microbial communities from Baltic Sea to uncover new lineages of life (NeLLi) - Landsort_02402 metaG | ecosystem: Environmental > Aquatic > Marine > Oceanic > Sediment | place...
CTTGCTGAGGAGCAATGTCTTGATGATTACCCCCACATGTGGGAGAAATAGGCTGATATCCCGCATTTGAGCCAGATGTGGTGCTCACGTAGAGGTGATAGGAATTTATGTGAACCTACTTAGGACGCCAACGAGTTGGCGTTTCCACAACGAGGTCGGACGGCTGGAGGGAGGTGACATAGAAGATAGGACCAAAAATCGAGGCCACGACCTTTGGCTCGATCACCATTGACGGCCGCAAGATCAGAAACGATGTCATCCTGAGATTGGACGGCTCAGTCAAAAAGCGCAAGGAGAAATTGTCCAAGAGGATCTACGGCACCTCTCACACTATTTCGTTAGACGAGGTCAGGTACGTGTACGAAAAGGGGGCAGAACTGCTCATCATCGGGACGGGGCAGTATGACTCGGTGCGCCTTTCGGAAGAGGCCCAGGCATACTTGCAGAAGCACAACTGCCGGACGGAACTGGCAGCCACACCCGATGCCATCCGCCTGTGGAACAAGGCCCAGGGTAAGGTCATCGGACTGTTCCACGTGACCTGCTGATTTCAGGTGCGTCTGGTACAGAGTGAAGGGCATCTTATGTCGTCGCTCGGATATCTGGTCGTCATCACAAAATTGAGCCTGGCGGTGCTGGTGGCACTGGCATTGAAGACTTGTGCGTCACCCATGCCTGCGGTCACCCCCGGCCCTCCGGCTTCTCACCAGGAGTTGGCCCGCCACTGCGCGCCGGTCATCCACCAGGGCGTCGCCTCCGACCAGGATTTCATCACCGCCGTGGACTTCGACGGCGACTGGGTCGGCAACAACAACTGGGAGAACCAGCCCACGGGCGACCTCTCGGCCTACGTCTACTACTCGGTGGCGGAGACGGAGACGCACTGGTTTCTCTTCTACTCTCTTTTTCACCCCCGCGACTATACCCGCGACCAGTGCGAGAAGTCCGACGGCTGCCACGAGAACGACATGGAGTCCATTCAAGTTGTCGTCGCCAAGGACAGCACCCCGTTTGGGCACTTGCAGGCCGTGGAGACGCTTGCCCACAACCACATCTACCTCTATACCGCAGACCGGTCGGTGGAAGGGAACTTCCTCAAGGTCAAGGGCTCGGTTCGGCTTGAGGGAAGTCACCCCATCGTCTATGTGGAGACGTATGGCCATGGCATCTACGCCCATCGCAAAACCATCGTATCACACGTCGTCGTCTACCGCGTGGGAGAGCGGGCCGAGGTGCCGGAGAGCCCCAAAGACGACAACGTATTGTACCAACTCGTCTCCATCTACGAGACCCTCTGGGCACACCGGGATGAGATCGGTCCTGGACAGGCTTTCGATTAACCCTTCGACTACCGGGGTCACATTTTGCCAGCAACATTTGACGGCGAGGATTACGGCACAGACAAGGCCAACACTCCCTGGGGCTACAACCAGGAGATTGGCGACACTCTCTCTCGGGGCGACTGGTTCCTCGACCCGGCTAAAGCCTTAACCTACCACGCCAACTTCGACGGCGGTTTTTCACTGACGTATCTTTACAATGCCTACCGGGCCGATCTCGGTCTGAATACGACGCCATGATTCACAAAAAAAGCAAGGCCCCGATTGTGGCCGATCACCCCGGCGCATATCCGCCACAGGTATATGAGGATCCGGCTGAACTGGCTCTGGCCGTCCGCTACGCGCCGCGCATCTTCTTGGATCAAAACGAGCCCTTCTTGCCCCTGGTTGTGGGCTATACGATCTTCCGCACCGATGGCTACTCCCCCTCCTTCCCCCGATGTATTGGCCTCACGCCTCGCGGGCGCCAACCGGCCGCCTTGGCTATCGAATATGCCATCTGGTGGGATTGGGACATTACCCACCTCTACGAGTTGGAGCATATCTGGACCTTCGTCGGCGCTGAGGGAGACGTCGTGTACAGCGAAGCCAGCTGGCATGGCGATTTTCAGGGGCGGAGACAGAGGATAAGGAACTCTTGAGAGCAAGCCCCCTGATCATCCTGTGGCTCGATAACCTGGGTCTTTTCTACCCGCTTATCGGTGAGTTAGGGTTGACTAACATCGCTGCTGCTTTCGCGGGCGGCACTGCCGTTCGCCACCTGATCAGCGCCATGCCCTCGGTCACCGAGTCGGCCGAAGTGGTGGTGAAGGCCGGCTGCAGCCTTGATATGCTGCCGGTGCTGGGCGAAGTGACGTTCGACCGGGTCACCCGGCGCTACTTCAGCCTGAAACAGACGGATTTCGACAGGGAAACTGGAACGGTCACCTGGATCAAGGGAGCACCCAGACTGGCGGATTTCGTGAGCCTGGCGCTGGCCGAGCGGCTCATCCCCAACCTGGGCTTCACCATCTGTCAGATCGGCTGGAAACTGGGGCAGGTAGGGGCCGGTCAGGTGATCTCGTTAGAGGACGATGAGGCGATACGCATGGAGAGTATGGCCTCGTATGATATCATCCCCTTGAGAATCCAGACCCTGTTGCAGGCCATGCAGGACTACGAGGCAGACCTGTACCTCCTGAACATCTCCGGCGACAGCATTGTGCACGACCAAGGCCTGGCCGGGCAGGCGGCGTTTATGAAAAGGCTGGATGAGGAGTTCCCGGCTTTGATCGAGGGGCTCGCTGCGCAGGCGAAAGACCCCATGCTCATTATGTTCTCCGACCACGGCCCCAGGCCCATCCAGGGCCACTTCAAGCCCGAGGAGTTTCTTGCCGGCATCGCGGGGCTAGTCTTTATTGGCGAGGGCATCCCCTCCCCTCTCATGGCTTCGGGAGAGGGGAGGGGGCCGGGGGGAGGGGTGAGGGTGGCAAATGCAGCCGTCGTCTCCAATGGCCGGGGCTCGCTGTATTTGTACGTCAGAAACCCCGACGACAAAACGGCCTGGCGGAGGACTGCCTATCGGCAGTTGAGGGACTACCATTGGGCAGGACATCCTGGCGGCGATCGCCGGTCAACCAGAGACGGCCTTTGTCGTCTGCAATCGAGAGGAGGGTGGCGTGGTCATCCTGTCCACGGAGGGCAAGGCAACGCTTTCCGCAGCGGACGGAGAATTCCTGTACCGGCTGGTCTGGGGGAAAGACCCACTGGGTCTGGACGAGATCGAGGGTCGGGTGGTCTCGGGCCAGGAGATGCTGGAAAAAACGTACGATAAGCCCTTTCCTTACCCTTTACAATGGCTGGAACTCCTGCAGGCTCCCTGTTGTGGGGACGTCATGATCGTGGTTGACAAGAATGCCTTCTTCTGGGATAAGCCGTGGATCATCATTACCCACGGAGGACCTTCACACGGCGAAGTGGGCACCAGCCTGCTGGCCGTCGGCCCGCAGAACCCGGAGGCCGGTATCCTCTATGGCAAGCAGATCGCTTGCGGATCTATCGGTCACTTGTATAATAGCCTGTGCCGGATTCTTTATCATCGGCCACCACGCGGTCGGCCCGAGGGAGACCTGCTGTTTGGGCTGCATGAAGCACTTCACACTGTAGAAAGGTAGGGCACAATGAAGATCCATTTCTTGGGCACCGGCGCGGCCGAGGGTATCCCGGCCATTGGCTGTGATTGTGCCCACTGCACCAGGGCCAGAAACGAGGGTGGGAAATTGGTCCGCGAGCGAAATGCCATTCTATTATCCCTGCCCGGCTACGAGTTGTTAATTGACTGCGCTCCGGACATCAGAAGCCTGATCAACAAATATCAGATCACCAAACTGGATGGCATTCTGGCCACCCGATCTCGCTATGACCACATCGGTGGGATCAAGGAGTTCGAGTATTGGCCAGGGCAGTTGGATTTCCTGGCTGAGGACGCCCTCTTCGAGACCATCAAACGGGAGTACTGGACCGAGATGCTCGACGCTGTCATGTTTCACATCCCTTACCATCCAGGGAGTTCTCTCTACTTCAGCGGCTTCTCTATCATTCCCTTCGCTGCCCGCCGCCAGCGCCCCATCTTTGGTATCTCGGTAAAGGAAGGCGAGACACGGGTCGTCTACACCTCGGATACCCTTGTCCGCCTGACCAACTACGCCCGGCGGGTCATGTGGAATTGTGACCTGCTGATCATCAATGCCCCCATTTTCGATAAGGTCAACGAGAACCACATCAACACCCTTGAGGCTATTAAGCTCAAAGATCGAGTGGGGGCCAGGGAGATGATCTTGACTTACATCAATCACGAGAACATGCCCCACGACGAATTGGAAGAGTTCGTTCGCCAGGTTAAAGGAGTGACCGTGGCCTACGACGGCATGATGCTGGAGGTGTAGTCTTGAAGTTTCAGTTTCTGGGCACTGGCTCAGCGGAGGGTATCCCAGCCATCGGCTGCGATTGTCCCCATTGTGCCAGAGCCAAGAGGGAGAGCGGAAGGCTGGTGAAGCGAAGGAACGCCGTTCTCTTCTCTCTGCCCGGCTACGAGTTGTTGCTGGATACTCCGCCAGACATCAGAGCGTCGTTAGCCCAGCATAGGGTTCTCCGGATAGATGGTATCTTTCTCACCCATGCCCATCATGACCACACTGGAGGATTGGAGGAGTTCCTTTACTGGAAAAAAGATGTGGACCTTTTTGTTGAGCCAGGAGTGTACGAGTCTCTGCGGCGAGAAAACTGGGGCGACAAACTGCCAGACATCGCCTTTCACTGCCCCTTCCACGCGGGGATGGCCGTGCGTTTCGACGGTTTCTTCTTCACCCCTTTCGCTGTCAGCCACACGGTTCCCTGCTTCGGTCTGGCCATCTACGAGAGCAGTCACAAAACCGTCTACACCTCCGATACCAGCAATAAGTTCAGTAACTACGCCTACTGCCTGATGGAGAGGGCTGATCTGCTGATTGTCAATACTCCGCGCTTTTCCCCACCGCATGAAGACCACATCACCTCACTCGAAGCAGTCGAGTTGAAAGAGCGGGTGGGGGCCAACCGTTTGGTCCTGACTCATTGCAATCATCATAACCGGCCCCACGACGAACTGGAAGAGTGGGCCAAAGGGCTAGATGGGGTCACGGTAGCCTATGATGGCCTGGAGATCGAGGTCTGATGAGCGAGACTTACACGACTTCAGAAACCCAGGAGTGGAAACAAGCCCGGCAAGCCGCCTTTGCCCAGGACGTCCTGACTGCCTTCACGCAGCGCCCAGCCGACCTGCTGCCGTTTGAAGAGGTGCGCAAGAGACTGGGCCTGCGCAACGTGCGCTACCTGGGGCTCCAGGACGTGCCGTTGGATCACATCGTGGGCAGTGTGGGCCGCTACCGGGATTTCACCCGCGCCTTCTTCCCCCGGCAGGACGACCTGGGAGAACGGTGGCGGCGAGTTGACAGGCTGGTCACCACCAGCGGTGGCCTCCCTCCCGTCGAACTCTACAAGGTCGGCCAGGTCTATTTCGTCCGCGATGGGAACCATCGCGTCTCGGTGGCACGCCAGCATAACACCCCCACCATCCAGGCTTACGTCTGGGAATATAAGACTCGCGTCCCACTGGAGCCGGATACTGACATAGACGACCTGTTGAGCAAGGCCGCCCACGCCGCGTTCCTGGCGCGCACCAACGTAGACCGTCTCTGCCCCGACACGTCGCTCGAACTCACCCAGCCGGACGGATACGAGGACCTGCTGTACGAGATCGAAGCCCTCCAACAGAACCTCTCCAGAATAGATGAGCTGGAAATCCCTTTCGACGAGGCAGTAGCATTGTGGTGCGAGATGCACTACACTCCCATCGTCCAGATCATCCAGCAGCGTGGTATCCTCCAGGAGTTCCCCGGCCGCACGGAGGCCGACCTGTACCTCTGGCTGCGCCGCAACCACGAGGAACTGGAAACGCGATACAGGCAAAGGGTCTTGTTGGAAGAAGCCGCCGCTGACCTGGCGAAACGTTTCGGCGAGAAGCCCTCACCGGCCCGTCAGATCAAGAAAGTGGTCGAACGGCTGGCGGAAGGCGTGGGCGAACTGGGCGGCCGGCTGGTGGAAAGCATTGCGCCGGGCGCTCAGGCGCAAGAGGACGACACGGTGGCCGCCGCGCTGCTGGCCCCTATCCGCCGTGTCGCCACGACCACGCCGCCGTATCGGTTCCGGGGGACGACTCGGGCCGAATGGGAAGCCTGGCGCGCCGAATTCCGCGAGCGGCTATGGGACCTGTTGGGCGTAGGCGACCGCCCCCAGCAGCCTTATGGCCCGGCAGAACTGAAAGCCGAGGTGGAGGAGCGAATCTCCGTTGACGGTCTCCGGCGTGAACTCGTTTGGTTGAACACCGAAGGAGACCTGCGTGTGCCCATCTACCTGTTCCTGCCGGAGGAGGTCAACGAACCGCAGCCAGCCGTCGTCGTCTTCCCCGGCCACGGCACCATCGCCCAGACAGCCGGGCTGCAGAAGTCCTACCAGCGAGCCAACGGGCTGGAACTGGCCCGTGCTGGCTTTGTCACGCTGACCATGGAACTGCGTGGGTTCGGCCGACTCGGCGCCATAGGTCACCTGCAGATTGACGCCGCCGCCCGGCTGGTGGGTCGCACCTGGTACGGCCTGCTCGTCCAGGACGGGATGCGTGCCATAGACTATCTCCTGACCCGCCCTGAGGTGGACGCGGCACGTATCGGCGCGACCGGCATCGGCGCTGGCGGCGCGCTGACTATGTACACGGCGGCCCTGGACGACCGTGTGAAGGTGGCGTTGATCAATAGTTACCTGGGCAAGTACGTCGTCACCTCATTGGATGAAGAACACTGCCCCTGCAACGACATCCCCGGTATCCTGCGCTACGCCGAAATGGGGGACGTGGCCGCCCTCATCGCCCCGCGCCCGGTGATGTTCGTCAGCGGCCGGCGTGACCCGGCCACCAACCCCGCAGCGCGCGGGTCCTTTGCCATCGTGCGCCAGGTGTACCGGATTCTAGGCGTGCCACAGCGTGCCAAACTGATCGAGCCAGAGGAGATGGGGCATTACTTTGACAACCAACTGGCCATCGGCTGGTTCAGTCGGTGGCTGGTGGGTTCGTGAATTCGTAGATTCGTAGATTCGTAACTCGTAGACTGGGAGGGAGGAATGTCTGATAGAGTTAATGTTGGACTCATTGGCGCGGGGCGGATTGGGCGGCTCCACGCTGAACATCTGGTCTTCCGCATCCCCGGGGCCAATCTCGTGGCCGTGTCCGACATCGTCGTGGAGGCAGCACAGAAATGCGCCGCCGAGTTCGGCATCCCCACGGCCACCCAGGATCGCCGGGCTATCATGGAAAACCCCGACATCGAAGCCGTCGTCATCTGCTCCAGCACCGACACCCACGCCCAGATGATCGAGGAAGCGGCCACCGCCAGCAAACACATCTTCTGCGAGAAGCCGATTGACTTTGACCTGGCCCGCATTGACCGGGCACTGGCGGCGGTGGAGGAGGCCGGTGTCAAGTTGCAGATCGGCTTCAACCGCCGCTTCGACCCCAACTTCCGGCGCGTGCGGGAACTGGTGGCGGCCGGCAAGATCGGCCAGCCCCACATCCTGCGCATCACCAGCCGCGATCCGGCGCCGCCGCCCATCGAATACATCCAAGTCTCCGGCGGCATCTTCCTCGACATGACCATCCACGACTTTGACATGGCCCGCTACCTCATCGGCAGCGAGGTGGAGGAGGTCTACGTCGCTGCCGGCGTGATGGTGGACCCGGCCATCGGCGCGGCCGGCGACGTGGACACGGCGGTCATCACGCTGCGCTTCGAGAACGGCGTCATCGGCACGATTGACAACAGCCGCCAGGCAGTCTACGGCTACGACCAGCGGGTTGAGGTCTTTGGCAGCGGTGGTGCGGTAAGCGCCGATAACAACTACCCCAACACCGCCATCGTCAGCGACAGCCAGAGCGTCCACCGGGACTTGCCGCTCCACTTTTTCATGGAGCGCTACATAGAGTCCTACGTCGCGGAGATGAAAGCCTTCATCGAATGTGTTCAGCAGGACCAGACGCCGCCGGTGACGGGGATTGACGGGCGCATCCCAGTCGTGATGGGCTACGCGGCTGCCAAATCCTACGAGGAGAATCGGCCGGTCAGGCTCAGCGAAATTTCTCCGGTTTTGTAAGGTCGCGTCATTCGCACCATTGAATGTTTGACAAGGGCCATCAAGCGTGCTATAATCTATTTGCACACGTTTGCAAACCCATCGTAAGCGATCCAGCGCATCACCTCGAGATCGCTTTTTTCTGAGCAGACTGTGCATACGTGTGCAAACAGGAGCCCCCCTATGCGCGTCTCGATCAAGGACATTGCCAAAGCAGCCGGCGTTTCCCACTCGACCGTCTCACGCGCCTTGAGCGATAGCCCCCTCGTAAAGGCCGAGACCAAAGCCCGCATCCAACGTCTGGCCCAGGAGATGGGTTATTCCCCCGACGCCATCGCCCGCAGCCTGGTGACGCAGACGACCCACACCGTGGGCATTGTCGTGACCACCATCACCGATCCGTTCGTCGCCGAGGTAGTGCAAGGCATCGAAGACGTGGCCCACGAAAACGACTACTCCGTCATCCTGGCCAGTTCCGCCTCCGAGCCGGCATGGGAACTGGCCGCCGTGGAAATGCTCCGCGCCAAACGGGTGGATAGTCTCATCGTCACCTCCTCTCGCGTCGGCGCGCTCTACCTGGAGCACCTGGAGCGCATCGGCGTGCCGGTGGTGCTGGTCAACAACCACAACAGGCAAAGCGGCCGCTACACGTTCTCGGTGAGCGTGGACAACCAGCACGGCGGATACCTGGCAACCAGACACCTCATTGAACGAGGTCACCGCCGCATTGCTTACGTCTCCGGCCCAGCGGACCACAGCGACGACGCAGAGCGCTTGGCCGGCTGCCGCCAGGCCTTGGACGAAGCGGGCATCGCCTTCGACCCGGCCCTGGTCGTGCCCGGCAATGGCCGTATCAACGGCGGCGAGCGGGCGCTGCACACGCTGGCGGGGCTGGCCGAGCGGCCCACCGCCGTCTTTTGCTACAACGACATGACGGCCATCGGCCTGATCTCTGCGGCCCGGCAGGCGGGCGTTTCGGCGCCGGAGGATCTGGCCGTGGTCGGCTTCGACGACATCCCTTTGGCCGCGCACACCTATCCCCCTCTGACGACCATAGCCCAACCTCAACGTGACATGGGGCGACAGGCCATGGACATGGCTCTGGCGTTGATGACTGCCGGCGATTCGACCACACCTTTCTCCGACATTGTGGTGAAAGGGAAACTGGTCGTGCGTGAATCGTCGGGGTTTTAGTAATCTGAGATTTGGTGATTGGCTGGAGGCTTCTGTGACCGATTGCAAGCCTTCGTGGCCTGCATCGTCCACGACACCGAGCCGCCGGTCACCGGTCACGACAGCCGGGCGACGGTTGCGGTGGGTATCGCTGCCACACGGTCTATGCGCGAAGGCAGAGCCGTAGACATCTAACATTGAGTTGGGCGGCTCCATAGCATTACTCGTTCGATGTGAGAAGCTTTTCAAAGGGCGAATATGAAGGAATGTTGGTACGGCGATAAGCGCGATTTGGTAAAGTGGGGTGCTTTGATACAGCTCGCGAGGGCAGAAAAGATTGATAAGATAATCCAAGTGGCCTTCTTTCGCGAGGAGGTAGAGCGGCATTCACTCCAACTCGATGACGAAGAATTCCCAATTGCATCGGAGGTTTGGTCACACTTCCGAAGCCTGCACAATGTCAAGGCTTTAGAGGATTCTATGGGTATAGAAGTAGAGGTCATAGACTATCCCTTTGACGCAAACAAACGCGTAGAATATGTGCAGGCAGTTCAACACATCCTTCAAAAGTTCGGGGAAGAGAACAAGATCGTGCTACTCGACCCAGATACAGGCATTGAACCGCAGAAAGCGAAAGCAGAGCATGTCACTGTCCAAGAAATCAAAAAACTCTGGGCAGGATTATCTTCAGGGGATTGGCTAGTTCTGTACCAGCACCGGCAAAGAGATCAAAGTTGGCGAGATAAGACTCGAAACAAGTTTGCTGATGTTTGTGGTACCGAGTATGTCAGGACATTTCTGGGGCCAAAGATAGCTGGAGATGTCGCTTTGTTCGCAGTCAAGAAATTGTAACGTCTACTGGAGTGGGGCAAGTTTTACAGAAAAAACACAAGAATAAGGAGCAAAAAATGTCAGACAAACAAGTACCAGAAGGGTGGCTCGCCACCGACCAGCCGGACCTCTTTTTCGAGGATAACACCGTCGGTCGCCTGAAGAAGGAAGTATGGGAGGCCAGTGACGCCGAGATAGATGCTATTCTGGCCGAGTACGGCGTTCCCGCCCCCATCGAGTGGGGCAAGCCGGGCTCCTATATACAGACCACCGTGCGCCACGTGATGGAGGAGAACCGGAGCAAGAACGACGTCATCTTCATCCCGGTCGGCTCCACCGAACTGCACGGCAAGCACATGTCCAGCGCCATGGACACCCTCTTCGTCAGCGCCATCTGCGAAGGGGTGCGCCGCTACACGGCCAAGCGGGGTGCGCCGGTCAATCTGGCCCTGCCGCCGTTGATGTATGGCGCGCACCCTTACCACCACCTGGGTATGCCCGGCACCGTCATCATCCGGGAGGACGTGGTGAGGGAGTTGATGATTGACGTGATGCTCGGCCTGTGGAACGACGGCTTCCGCAAGCAGATCATCCTCAACAACCACGGGCAACTGTGGGTGCTGGAAGCGGCGATTCAGCAGTTCGAGAAGCGGTATCAACTGCCCGGCATCTTTCGCGTCATAGACTGGCACCGCGCCGTCCGGCAGTTCTTCCGCACGAGGGAACGCGGGGGCGTGTTCGACACCAACTTCGTCCACGCTGCTGAGGCAGAGACGTCGTTGGGACTGTTCCTCGTCCCGGAGATGGTGGACATGGAGTACGCTGTGAACACGCAGGGCAAAGCCTACCTGCCCGATGGTCACTTCGACAAGTCGGTGGAGCCGTTCAGCCGGCCCAGCCGCTGGTCGGAGGGCGAGGGCCACTTTGCCATCGAACTCGTGGGCACGCCGGAGGGTGTGGTCGGCAAGGCCAGGGCAGGCACGGCGGAGAAGGCCAAGCGACCTCTCGCCGCTATCCTGCGCTACATGACGCTGGTCAATGACCAAATCCTGGAGGCGTTCCCCTCGGGCACTGTGCCGCCGGTGGAAGAGACAACCTTCCGCACCGAGGCGGAGATGGAGCCCTACCTGCGCGAGCCGTGGAGCGAAGGCTGGAAGCCGGTGTACGGCCTGCCACGCATCGGGCAAGGCTCGGGACTGTAGAACACAGATAAGCAGGATTGACGGATCATTCGGGAGGAAATGCAAATGGAAGGTAAAATGAAAGGCGTAACTCTGGTCGCAGACTGGGACCCCAAGCCAGAGTTCAAACTGGGTTCGAAGGACATCGAAGGTCGCCAGACATATCTCGGCAGCCTCGTATGGCGCAATCCCAGGCTGGAGATAAGGGAGTACGATATTCCCACCCCCGGGCCGGATGAGGTGCTGCTGCAGGTCAAAGCCTGTGGTATCTGCGGCTCGGATGTCCACATGGCACAAGCAAGCGACGATGGTTACATCTATTATCCGGGACTCACAGGGTTCCCCTGCATTCTGGGGCACGAACTCTCCGGCGTCGTCGTGGAAGCCGGCAAGGATGCTCGGGATAAGCGCACCAACAAGCCCTTCAAGGGGGGCGAACGGGTCACCACGGAAGAGATGTTGTGGTGTGGACATTGTAAGCCGTGCGCTGACGGCTACCCCAACCACTGTGAGAACCTGGATGAGATCGGGTTCAACGTCAACGGCGCATTTGCCAATTATGTCGTCGTCCCTGCCAGAACTCTGTGGAGCCTGGAGCCCTTGGCCGACGTTTACGAGGGCGACGACATCTTCCTGGCCGGCAGCCTGACGGAACCCACCAGCGTGGCCTATAACGCCGTGATTGAGCGGGGCGGTGGTATCCGTCCGGGGGATCGGGTCGTTATCCTGGGCGGTGGGCCGATTGGGGTCGCTGCTTGTGCAGTTCTCAAAAAGGCGGGGGCTTCCAAGGTGATCATCTCTGAGCCGCAAGCAGATCGTGCCAATCTGGCACTAACAATGGGCGCTGACTACGCCATCAACCCGCTCAAGGAGAACTTCGCGGACAGGGTCTTGGAACTTACCGATGGTATGGGGGCCGATCTCTTCATGGAGGCGACCGGATTGCCGGAGATTGTTTACCCAGACATCGAGCGCGTCATCTGGGAGGGCCGGATGCTGAACAGCACCATTGTGGTGACGGCCCGTGCAGAAGCCAAGATGCCTGTAACCGGAGAAGTGTTGCAAGTTCGGAGAGCACGTATCGTGGGCTCACAAGGTCATTCCGGGCACGGCACATTCCCCAGGGTGATTGAGTGCATGGCCAGTGGCATGGATATGACCCGCATGATCACTAAGAAGATCAGCCTGGAAGAGGTGCCTGAAAACATCATCCTGTTGCAGACGAACCGGAAGGAATGTAAAATCACGTGCCGGATGTGATCAAGTCAGGCGGCAGAAACCGGGTTTTTCTGGAAAACCCGGTTTCTGGCTCATTTATTCAAATGA
>Ga0114918_10004211_pt1 | contig 12544 bp, 14 predicted proteins | sample LantaG_FD_87015 | JGI IMG/M metagenome (GOLD analysis project Ga0114918, IMG submission 87015) | Deep subsurface microbial communities from Baltic Sea to uncover new lineages of life (NeLLi) - Landsort_02402 metaG | ecosystem: Environmental > Aquatic > Marine > Oceanic > Sediment | place...
ACAGTAGTCCTTGTAAGCTGTCCTGCTCCCTGAAATCTGGCGAACCATTGCTTAGTTGTTCCTTCTCCTGGTCTGAAGCTAACTTGTCCTCCTCTATCGCAAGGAAGATAAATAGGAAAGGAATTTGCATTTACATATTTATACATTAGTAATTTCCAAAACTATCCACAGACTCTGTACGAAACCTTGTCGCCTTGAGCTGATAGTACAACACAATATCCGTATTGGCAAACCACGCAGCAGGTACAAAGGTGTTTATGACATACTCTACCTTGTGATACATGAAGTGATCACCTATTCTGCCTATCAATGTAATATCATACTCATCATCTTGGGTTCCTAGGCCTGCTTCAATTAAATCTGGAACAGCGATGTATACTTCAGCAGTTCTATCATCCTCAATACCAAAACCACTGAGAGGCTGAGTGACAGCGGAAGGAACAACAAAACATCGTGGATAGATAACATCACTCCATCGTTTCTGTCTTTCCGCAATCTCACCATGTACATCATCAATCTCTTGAACAGTAGTAAGCAATTTCCTGTAAGGGATCTTTGGGAAGAATTGCTCTGTGTATCCTTTTAGTAGATCGTATATATGCCCTATCTCTTCAGGACCAGGCATATTTGTATCTATAGGCCAACCATCAGGATTCTCAGTACCGCCGTCAATGAAATCTTTAAGTATGTCGCACCCAAGAAAAGTATCACTTGCTGAATGGAAATCTTCTACCATTGCTATCCCCAAATGACAGGAGATTCTGTAAACCTTGCTATCTGCTCAAGTTTTACTTCCACTTCTGCCTTTTCTGTAAGACCTTCAGTTCTTAAAGCATCAGCATCAAGCGTAAGAGTACCTCCAGGAACAGGAATTGAATTGGCATACTTCCCTCGAATTCTGGATAATGTTATTTTCGCTTCTGCCACTGCTAATTTTCGAAAGTCACGAGAGTATGCTCTCTTGGTTCTCATGATATCTTCAATAGATAGATCCATAGACACAACATAGAAAATATCATACGGACCAGCATGCGCATCGAAATAAAGCACATTCCTTGCCTCATCCTCATACCAATCAGGATCAGTACCTCTCACTCTTTGGAACATCTCAAAGTAAGATTTCAACATATACCAATCACCAAGAGGCAATCTAGGGAATACCATCCTGTATAGAATTTCAAAGATGTTGATTTGTGCAAATTCACGCCAATCAGCTGGTATCATCATCTTTACCAGACAAACACCTCTATCCTCTTCTCCTAATTGGATTACAATTGAACCAGTTTGATTCTTTAATATACGAGGATCCAATTTACACAAGTAATTGTTGAACAGATCAAGTGAATCATTAATAGCATCATCAACTTGCTCAGAAGATAACTCTACTTTTACATTACAAGCACCAAGTTTCCTTAGCACGTAATTTCTGATTTGCTGTCTATTCTTGTATTGCTCAACCATGAACTCTCCTAGTGTGCATACTCAAACCTCTATTAGATTTGAACTCTTTGTTGCAACCAGCATGTGTACATCTGAACACTTCAGCCGGTTCTTCTTCTTTAGGCGGTTCAGGAGCAGGTGACGCTGGGGTCGTAGGTATATCGGATTCTGCGGATGGGTCGTCTGCGGATGCGGCAGGTTGTGGTGTGCTTTGTCTTGAAGTTGCTACAACCGTTTCATCCAGGTCAGCAGGGGCATCTTGCTTGATAGGAATTGCCTTCCCATGGTAAGAAGCTATATGCGTTTGCATAGATTCACGAGCACCTGACATAAACTTATCACAAAGCTTACATCTGTAAACACCATCTTTCACTGAATAGTCATCTGTCTCTTCATCTGGGAAGCTTTTCTTATCAGGACGTAATGGAGGGTTTGTAATTGACTTGACGTTAACATCTTTCATTGGTGATGTTGAACAAACAACAGACTCTTCAGGATCAGGAGCCAGTATAGGATGGGTCTTCCCTTCAGTATCCAGAACAGTTCTTGTAAGCTGTCCTTTTCCGCAGAATCTAGAAAACCATTGTTTGGTTGTTCCTTCTCCTGGTCTGAACATTACTTGACCACCTCTGTCACAAGGCAGAAAGATTGGGAAGGCGTTTAGGTTTATAAATTTGAATGTCTGTGCCATGATTCTATGACTCCTTGTCTACTGTCACAACTAGTTACTTTGTTATACAAGATAGGATATTGTTTCTCAATTAGTTGTCGATATGTAATATACAAAAAAAGAGCTGAGGAAATGAATCCTCAGCCCTTGATTTTTCGACAACCTTCGGTTTAGAAAGGTGCGCCTGTCTGCGTGATATTACCTGTGGCGTACATGCCCGAATTTACTACCTTGAGACCTGTTCTCATCCCCATTCCCTTACGACTGATCATATCATCAAGCGTGATAGTACCAGTTGTGAATAACTGAAGGTAAGGAGCATAGATATAACCAGTGTCAAGGAAGCTTGTTCCTTTGTGACCCATCAGGAATTCACCATCAGGATAAGTTGGATCTTTGTAAAGAGCAAATTCACCGACCTGGCCAATCTTTCTTACGCCTGCCATACCGGAAGGACTTGTTGATCCTTCAGCAGTGCCCTTGAACTTCGAGATAGTCTCAAGTACGTTGCAAGTGTCAGTAGAAGCAACAATCCAGTTACCGACAGATCTCTGAGTCCTGTCGAAGATCAGATTCGACTGAGCTACCAGAGCGTCGTAAACGGACTCTTTGTGCCAGATCCAAGGAACGCCAGCAGGTGGTGTACGATCCCAAGTGACCGAACCAGCACCAGCAATCTGCCTCAGGTGACGGATAATCTTGTAATTGAGCTCTTTAGCAATCTCGTTAGCCATAAATGCAACTAACTCAACTTCAGCATTGATACCATGGTAGGCCTGGAAATCCTGCTGTGCTTCAAGCGACCAACGAGCGCGTAATTTCTGGGTCCTTGCTGTAACAGGAGCAGAAGTCAGCTGGAGGTCTATCTCAGGAGTACCTTCATTGGCCTCTGAGTTGTATTCGTATGTACTTGTAATGGAATCGCCATTAGGAACGTTAGAAGCAAACGTAACGTCGTAAGCACCAGTACCGTAGTTAACGGTATTAGCACCGCCAGCGTCAACATCACCGACTAAGTTACCAGCTCCATCATCAGTAGCTCTCATGTCACCATCAGTTATTACGAGAGTTGCAGGACGAACAGGAGTGTAGGCTAAATTACCAGCATAGTTGGCTGTAGCGCCATCGCCAGTGCCGTTAGGCTCTTCCTGGACGATTTCGTCTGTGTAATGGTAATTGCGAGAAGGACCTTGACGTACGTCGTACATCTTGGAACCCTTCTGAATGTTACCTTTGCTTGATCCATAAGTAACATCGAAGTAAAATACAAGACCTGTAGGAGCGTCCAGAGGACTTACCGTTACGAGATCTGCGGCAACTAAGTTTGCCATCACAGCTCTAAGAACTGGGAATACGAACTTTTCGAAAGAACCAACCTGCAACGTGCGAGTGGACTCTTCGAGCTGGGCTAACCACTGGTATGTGTTTTCGTACAACTGCGCCATTATAGCACGGTCATAGTCATCAGTGATACCTTCCATGAAGTCTACCTGTGCGCTTTTTCCGAAACCACGGATTTTGTCGCCAGGAAACTTCGACCAACGTTCGGAAAGAACCGAACCTTTTGCCATTTGGCTCTCAAGCATCTGTTTTACATCTGACATGATATTTCCTTTTTAAAGTCAGGATATTAAAAGAACTAATTGTGAACCGCCTTGTTCACGCTTCTGTTAATAACCAATTCGTTATAGTTATACTTTTTACTTGTTTATAGGAACTACTTGTTTCAATAAATATGTACAAAGCAAGAACCCGGAAGTGATTAGGATCCAGGTTCTTGCCAACCCTATTCAATCAGGGGAGGAATGAATAGTTACTTATAGCCTTTTAGCAACTGCCGACATAAGATTAGCAGGTGCCACTGGTTTTGCTTCTTCTACAGGTGCAGGTGCTGCTTTGCCACGAAGTCTTTTCTTAAGATCTTTCGACTCTGTAGTAATCTCTGCAGGTTTTGCTTCTTCTACAGGTGCAGGTGCTTCTTCTACAGGTGCAGGTGTTTCTTCTTCTGCAAGAATTCTCTTTGCACGTACCTTGGCACTTTCGATTGAAGCCTCATGAAATGCTTCAGTTAGTGATGCGACACTTTCTACAATTTCTTCTTGCTCTGTTTTTACTGCTGCTTCTGTTATTACCTTTTCTGTCTTGACGCCTTCAACTACAGGCTCGTCAGCAGGAGTAACTTTCTTTTCACCTACAAGCTTGTGTATAAGTTTTGTAGCCGCTTTAACGCGCTTGCCTTCGTGAAGAACATCTTGTTCAAGACCTTGAACTTTTTCAACAAGACCAGAAATCAATTCTTTTGCAGCATTGTAACGAACTTCAGGAATTCCAGTTTTGGAACTCTTAAGTCTTTCAGCAAGCCCTGCAATCAATTGCTTTGCTGCTTCATATCTTTCTGTAGGAGTTGCTGACGATAACTTAGTTTTAAGATCGTCATTGTCCTTTACCAGAGCCTCAACCATAGCTTTCATTCCGTCCTTCATCTCATCCTCCTGTATTTCTGTTTGAGCAGTTTTAACATCTTTATATTTAACAAATATATCACTTTCACCAAACGCTGGCTCGAGCAATCGAACTACATATCCGCCTTTGCCTTTTGTACAAATCCTGACAAGAACATCATCTTCCTGCTTTTCTACAAACTTGATAATTTCAGGAGGGCAATTCTCCTTCACGCAATTCAAAAGATTCTTTGGTGTCACTGTTACAATAGATCCATCTACTAAATTCTCTACTTGCTCCTTCGTACTTTCGCTAAGGTTGCAAGGAACAGGTTTTGTAGATTCTTCTTTCTTTGGTTCTTTCTCTTTTGGCTTATCACTAGTAATGCCTACTTCTCTTTTCATAATCTCATTAGTAAGTACACGACTAAGTGTTAATGCCTGGCTCTTTAACTTAACAGCTTCCTCATCATCTACAGAAGCAAGCTGATCTATAAGGTTAATACCTCTCTGCAGGACAGGAATCATTTGTGTAATATCTTTATCACCTCCGACAGAGTCTTCCATAGATCTGACAACTTCTTCAGCTTCGGGTTTCCAATCAGCTGCTTGTACTGTTGTCGTTGGAGTTACATCAGTAGTACCTCCATCATCTACAGCGCCAGGAAGTGCTGAACCTAAATCACCTGCTTCACTTATTGCTCTTGGATTAGCTTCAATTACGCTTGGCATGTAAACTGCATCCCATGTGTCAAGCTCGTAGTCATCCTGAACAACGTCAATACCGTCAACACTTCTGATATCGCCTCTTCCACGTGAGGATACACCGCACTGTACTTTTGCTTCATGCAAGGCTCTGAGAATATTTCCTCTTGGAGTTTCAAGAATCTCATATCTTCCCATCACATAGTCGCCTTCCTTTACTGTTTCAGGAAGTTCCATTTCTTTGATTCTTGCTTCTGTAAGATGCTCTACCCATGCATCTGTTATAAGATGTGAAACTCTTTCAAGATGTGTATTACCAGATTCAGGATGCTCAAGCTCTCCTAAAACCGATCTTGACTTCAAACGTAAACGGAAAGGAGAGGACTCACCAAGATTCTTCTCCCATACAGTTTTGGGATAACGTCTGTTGTTCTCATTACGTGCATTAACTTTACCAAAAATACCTTCAACAACAATTACATTCTTGCCAACAATTGAAGACTCTACAAGCTCAGGCTTCTTTGTAGGTATGAATATTTGTGGCGCATTGGTTTCGACTAATCTTTTCATTATATTATTCCTCTCATTGTTGTCCTATAACTCAGGAAATGGTATAAAAAGCTTTGTTGCTAGCACACCTAATACAACACCAGCACTAATACCAAAATTTGATTGTAAAGCTTTTCCTGCCATCTCTAAAGCTGAAGCCCAAAATGAAGCATCTTTTACTGGATATTGTTCTGCTAGCTTATTGGCAATATCTATTCGTAATTCTACTTGCTTATCTAAAGGCATCTCTTTTCCTTGGGCTACGTAGTCATCTAGATATCTTATGAACTGTACATCGCCTACATTGCCGATAGCCGCAATCGCTCTGTCTGCTTCTGCTTTTCGATTCTTATCAAGCTTACTTCCTGCAATTTCGAATGCTTTTCCTACACCTGCAGTAATTGCAGCGCCTGCCAATCCACCTAGAGACATTTTCCCTAACCACGAAATAGAGGCTTTGAGGAAATCAGGAACATTAGCAATCTTCTCTCCAATCGCTATTATTGCTTGCACTGTTTCTTTTGCAATTTCACTAATAGTACTATCTTGTACTATTGTATCAATAGCTTTTTCAATCGCTGCATTTTGTGATTCATCTAACATACTATTCTATATTACCAAGTAAAAATTCATCAAAATCATCAAACCCTGCATCGTTAAACAACTGCAATGCAGTCAACAGATTGTCTGACGCTTTGGCTTTCTTAAATACCTCAGCGCCTGCCTCATCTACTTCAATAGCTCCTTCGTAGTGAGCAAGAAAATCATCAATCTTACTCTGTAAAGATGATTGTGAACTTGTATCTTCAGGCTCTTCAACTTCGGATCCAGCCTCTACATCCTGTTTTGTACTGTCAGCTTTGCCCATCCAGTAAATTAACTCTTCGAAATCATTTGCAGTAGCTTCGGTTCCTGAATCTATCAGGTCAGGAATTAGGGTGTCTTGTAAAAAAGTTACAAACTCCTCATCTGTCTTATTATTCTTAAGAAGCTCTACACCCTTTTCAAAATCATTGGCTGTCTCAGTCTTGCCAGAATCTTTCAAATCAGGAATTAAGGTAGTTTCAAGAAAAGTAATAAAATCATCAGCGGTATCAAAGTTCTGCTCAAATTGAAATGATCCTTTCTTCTTCTCAGTCAAGATTGCTTTGATATTCTGTCTACTAGTATGCATTAGAATCTAACCTCCGCTGGTGTTTTACCGTAAGCTTGAGCCTGGTCCATTGAAAGTGGTTCCATTTGCATATTCACCAAATCCAACTTAGCGGCTTGAAAATTCCAAATGTACCCAAGAAAACCAAGCTCTTCAGGTACTTTCAATAGATGTAAGTATTTTTGCGCTGTCTCACTATCAAGAGCATAACTATCCTGGTTAGGCAAGATGACTATGAATTCATCTGACCAGGGTTCTCTGGTAACAACAATATAATTACCTACATCAATTGGAGGAAGCTCATTCATATCTATCGCAATTTTGAATCTTTCGGAGATGTGCCGTTCGTGGCTTTGCTTTTTCCTAATCTACCTCTAATAGTTCTTCCCTTTTTAACTGGTGCGCCAAATCGAGTATCAGAAGAGGATTCGTCTTTGTTTGCCTTCTTTACCTTCTTCTTTTTCTTCTTATCGGCATCTGATGTCATCCCACAACCTTCAAGAATTTTACTGTAGACGGTATCAAGCTCAGACTCTTTTAAATTAACAAGATACTCTCTGTTTATGTTGGGCCACAGCTTGTCCATTTCTTCACTAGACAAAGTGTTTAGTACTGTCTGTGATTCGTTAACCAGCATTAGAGGATAGTCAGGATCGGTATGAGGGAAAAGATCAATTACGTAATCTGCATCTGACTTATCAAAAGCATCAACAAGTTTCTCAACAGCTTCTTCTTTTACGGAAACTTTACGATCTTCTGTTGAAGCATCTTCTGCTACTACTGGGATGGTGAAGAATACTGCTTCCTGTTTGAACTTAGCAGCATTGTGTAAATCAACAAGACAAAGTGCAGATAGTGTCTCAAAAACAGCTTCAGCCTGCTGTGCTGGAATTGACCATTGCACAACATCAGCTCCATAAACTTTCTGCATAACTTTTAGAATAGCATCAGGATCTCCATATACAAGAGCCTGCATCGGATTCTCAAATTGTTTCGTGTAAGGCTGTAACTTAGGAAGAACATCTTCGATTGTAAATTCTTTTACTGTACCATCCTTCGTCTTGATAATAACCTTGGTGTAGGTTGCTGGAACATCAGCTTCACCAATGATATCCATAAGCATAGGAACAGGCATCCCTGCCATTGCAAGAGAGTAGTCTGTGATTTTTGCTTCTGTCTTTATGTTCTTCATCATGAAAGGCCAATACTTGTCAGCACTGATCATGCGTTCTTTTGCTTCTTCCTGAGCATTATTATAGAAAGAAACCATATTGTCAAAAACCTTCTTTGTAGCTCCCATCAGATCAACAACTTCTTTATTATCTTTCATTACAGTTCCTCTATTGTTCTTTTCGTTATCTGAAATTCTTCCACATCGGTTGTTTCAACCACTGCGCCTTTATCTTCCCATCTTTCGTTAGATTCATCCCAAATAGCTGTTCCGCTTAAGCGATCTATTGAAATTGAAGTTTGTCCATCATCTTCTACGATGTCTGAGCAGGTTTTTGCTGTTATGTTTCTATCCATTGCCCAATTGTAGACAGGCATCTCAATACCTTCTTCTCCAGCTTTTTTCTTTTTCAGCTTTTCTCTATAAGCAGCAAGGTTCATGTTTTTAGAAGTAGCTCCGGCAGGTGCTTCAGGTTTTGCTGTTCCAGGAGCTCCAGGTTCGCTAGGAGTATGTAGTTTGGCTGATTCCTCACTAGCAGGTTCTTTTGGTTCGTCTTTTCCAAAAAACCTTTTCAATTTCTTCTTCGCTATCTCCGCCCCTTTGTAACCGGCGGCACCTGCTACTGCGGCAGTTCCTAAAACACCTAGAACTGTAGCGCCTGCTCCTACTTCATGCACTTTCTTCTTCTTTTTCTTTTTGTCGCCTGGACAAGATCCACAGCTTTCTGCTGTTGGAAAATTCTCATCCATTATATTAAGAAGCAAATTAAGATCTTCAACATTATCTACACGTTTATTTATGTTAGCACGAACTTCAGCAACTTCCTCTGCCGATGGTTCATCTGCCATGGTTAGCATCGCCAGTATTTTCATGTAGATAGCATCAGCCATCATAGATTGGAATTCAGGATTGCCTCCGCTTAAGCTGATTCTTCTTGCTTCAGACTTAGGAGCTGTTATTGGTTTCCCTTCAGCCATGTCACCTATGATAGATTCAATGATCTTACGCATATTCACTCCCTTCCTCACGAGCCTTCGGAGGATACTGTACTAAGCTGGCGTAGATACCTTCCTCATTGTCAGCAGCAAGTTTGAGTCTTACATACGCACTTGCTGAAGTAAAAAGAATAACTACATAGCTTAAAGCAGGGACTGTTACGGAAGTTTGTCCTGCTAAAGAATGTGTTGACAAAAGAACAGTGGTCCAAGTACTGCCGTCAGCACTGTCATCAACACTAACAACTGAGTCAGATTCTGAATCATTACGCATGAGAAGCGCTGCTCCAGCAAAGTTGATAGGGTAATCACTGAATATGTTTCCATCTGTATCTCTAAGAACGAGCTGATTACGCTCAATACGTTCACCTGACATGATTAATCCTCCTTGGTCTTATCTACATAAGGTCTATTTGAAAAACTTGTTTGGACAACAATCCAATCACAATTACCTTCACAATTTTCTGCAATATCTTGACTCATCCCCGACTGTAAAGCTTTCATGATAGCCGCTCTGAGCTTTTCACTTATAGCTTCTTTATTGAATTGAATATGAAACTGCTTAGCACTGGAAGGTTGCTTATCCTCAGAAAAGGATTCGATTTGAACATCGCCTGATAACTGAATTGTTATAGTCTCTTCAAATGGAATACCTTCAGACAAACCTTCTGATATGAGTGTTTGTGAAGAAGGGTCAGAAGGGCAGTCCACAGGAACAGCATTTTCTGTTAAGATAGATTTTAAATTTTTACGTGTAGTTTCCATATTACATGAAGTATTTATTAAGAACTCTGTCAACCTGGTCTTCTATGGAATTGCCTTCAGCACCTTCTTCTCCGCTTTCCATTGGCATATTACCAAGATCAGCAGGGACAGGAGGAGGAGTAGTTAGATCTGGAACAGGAGCTTCAGGACTAGGAGCTACAAGCGGTTCACTTGTAACGGCTACTGCGGCAACATCTTTTTCTACCGGAACTCCTGTTCCCTCTTTCAAAAACTTGACAAGACAGGTTTTTGCTTTAGCTAAATCGATTTTCACTTTGTCACTGTTAAGACTTAAAGCACCATCGTCCTGAAAAGCTTGTATTACCAGCTCCAGCCGATCTACAGGAATACCAAGATCTTCTGTTGCGCCGAATAACTTAGCATTAAAAGATGCGAAATCACCTTCCCAATCTTTCTTTTCTTCAGCTTCTGTTAAACTTCTAGGAGTAGGGGCTTCTTGTTTGCTTTCTGGATATGCTATTGGCGAGTCAGGATCACGAAATTCTCTGTCTTTATTTTTCCAAGGCCTCTTCCTTGCATTTTTTGGTGCCTTTTGTTTTTCCTGCTTCCAATTAGTCAAGCCTTTAATCTGCGCTAATTCTTTCTCTGCCCAATTAACTGTTCCTGCATCTGGACAATGTGCAATGCAAAGTTTCAGAAGCAGTCTATATTCTCTTGGAGTAGGTGTAAGATCGTCATATCTGGCTTCTCTAAGACTTGGACCTACTTTAACAGGAGAATGTATCTTTATAGGGCGAGTCAAAAGAGAACCCATAACGTCGCCTAACTCCTTACCATCCTCAATCTGCTCGAAAGCTTTGGTGACTCTATTTTCGATACTTTCTTTTTTCTTTTTCTTAGTAATCTGAAGATCTTCATCATCAATTACTTCTTCATCACCAGGTATTTCTTCTTCACCAGGTATTACTTCTTCATCACCTGTGATAATTTCTTCATCTCCACCAGCTTCACCACCTCCAGCGTCGATAGGATTCTCTAATGGTGATGGTTCAGCTGAAAGATCCATTGAAGGAATATCAGGACCAACTTCTCCACCTTCACCTGGGGAAGTAAGCACAGCGGAAATTGCATACTGGGACTTACAGACAGGACAGGTCATTGAGGCATCTTCGGATAATTCACCAGTCTGTTCTACACTTCTCTTTGATCCGCAATTTGGACATTCGAATAACTTTTTCATAATTAATCCTCAGGTACAGTCTTTTCAGTACCAGCAGGAACTCCTCCTGGTGTTTCAGAATCATCCACTTTAATTACACCACCAAGCTCAATCTGAACTGGTGCACCACTATAAAAATCTACATTAGGTGATAAGACCTGTAATTCAACAATCCAGCTAAACTCCTTTGGATCTGTGCTGGAACGATACAGACGAGCTTTAATTATAGAAGCTTGCTCATCACCAGGTGCTGTTTCGACATCCATGGTAATTTCATCTACTAACTGCTCTAATTTTTCTGTAGGGGCATCTGCTGCAAGATACATCTTTATCATATTGCCCCTTCTCTCATAGCCTTTATAGTAATCGAAAAGCTTAAGAGTAGCAATAAGTATCATTACATCAGTCATTGCCCTGCCTAAATCTGTTTCAGGATCTAAGCCTACAAGTTCGTCGAGAGCCTTATCAGGAATGACTTCTGCCTCATACAAACGTCTGATTACGTTATTCAACACATCTGCTGAAACGTCCCAATGTTTAGTTGTAGATTGGTTTTCCATATCAGTAATAGTTATACGTAACAAAAGAACGTTTGAAAACAAGTTTACTTCCACACTTGTTTTTTATTTTTAAGAATTGTTTAGATTGGGGAAGCTCCTACGGGACTTCTTGGACCACTAGCATCGAACTCAGCCTTGTCTATGGCACGAACAGCGGAACAGGTATAAAGGATAACATCTGACGATATAGTTGTATTTTTGGATGTTAACATAACTGATTCTCTTTTATGTATTTCCAATAAGTATCAGACAGTAATACATCTTAATAATCTCTCATACACTCTGTTTTTACTTACAATAGCAAACAACGAATCATTCGAAATACATTCAAGAAATAACAAAATTTTTTATATTCTCTTGAATATAACTTTGAGGGCGAAAATAAACCGCTTCCTTAGTGGCATCTTACATATCTGCGCGTATACTTCTGCTTTGATCTCTGAACCTTTTGTCTGCAGAATATCTATTATCATCTTCTTCATTTTCTTCTGTGCTGATCCACTCATTATATTATCTTCCTATATCTTATGATTCTAATAGCTCTTTTCAACTTACGAATAGCAGGGTAAAGTCTAGGCCAGGAGCATATAGGACATTTTCGCTTATGCTCTCGGAGCAGAGCACAATGATCAATGATTCTAGGATCAAGACTCTGCTTAAATTCTTTCAACCGCAAGATGTCATTACGCATTAAGCAATGCTCATCCTGGACATCAGGTTTTATCTTGAAAAAAGGAAGTGCCATTTATTCCTCGTATTCTGCCCATCCGGTGACAGTTTCATGGACACGAGCTTTTTCAACACGGACGTTTTTTCCTTCAAGGCCTTGTTTGACAACATCGAATATCTTCTTTGCCATCCATTCAGCTGTAGGATTCTCTTCAACTACGACAACACTATTACCAAGCAATGCCA
>Ga0114918_10004212_pt1 | contig 12542 bp, 10 predicted proteins | sample LantaG_FD_87015 | JGI IMG/M metagenome (GOLD analysis project Ga0114918, IMG submission 87015) | Deep subsurface microbial communities from Baltic Sea to uncover new lineages of life (NeLLi) - Landsort_02402 metaG | ecosystem: Environmental > Aquatic > Marine > Oceanic > Sediment | place...
ATGATCGGCCACGCTCTTGCCCGCCTTCTTCAACTCGACCAATGCGTCGACATCAAGCCCCCGGGGATTGTAGATTGTCCCCCGGGAATCGGCCGCACCCAGCAGCAAGGCCCCCTTTTCTGTGAGAAAACGGGCAGCGTGTTTGCCCACGGCACCGAAGCCCTGGACGACTACTCGCGCCCCTTCCATATCGAAATCGCAGTACTCGAGTGCAACTTCTGTGGCATGAGCGAGGCCCCATGCGGTTGCTCCGATCTCGTCGAGGGGAATGCCGCCGAAGTCGCGGGGCAAGCCCACCGCCCGGCCGATCTCGTCCTTTATCCCGGCCATGCATTCCTCATCGGTGCCCATGTCAGGCCCGAAGATATACTCCTGAATCTCTCGCAGTGAGCTGGCGAATGCGCGAATCATTCTTTTCTTTTCTTCCTTAGGCATCTTCGGATCACCGTAGATCACCGACTTACCGCCGCCATGAGGCAAATCGGCAGCCGCGTTCTTCAATGTCATAGCACGCGCCAGCCGGAAGCACTCCTCGGTACACACGTCAGGACCCATCCGCAATCCACCGATAGCAGGGCCTCTGGCTACGTTGTCCACCACCAGAACTCCCTTGAGCCCTACCGAAGGCTCGTAAACGTGAATGATCTTAGCCGGCCCTAACTCATCCATGAATCTAAAAATATCTTCCATCAATCATCCCCTCGCATCTAAAATTCTCTTATGTCCTTTTATAATGAAATGTTTTCCGTCGGGTGCAGCTCGCAAGTTTTGTCCTTTTGGCTGCTTCATTGCAACACCTCTCTTGCATCCACGGCCACCGCGCCCACTTCAGAAACCAAAAAGGGGTTTATTTCAATTTCTTTTATCTCTTCTATCTCCAGTAAGATCTCGGAAAGCGCCATAACAGCAGATGCCAGTTTCTTCAGGTCAACTGGCTTCGAACCCCTGAACCCCGTCAAGAGTGGATAACTTTTAACCTCCCGCATCATCTCAAACACCTCTTCTCTGTTCAGTGGGGCAAGTCTGAAGCTCACATCCTTCACGAGTTCCACTGCAATGCCTCCTGTGCCGAACATAACAGCAGGACCAAATTGCGGGTCCCTCAAGCCACCTATTATCAGCTCTATCCCTACAGGAACCATCTCCTCTAAAAGGAACCCCTCTATCCGTGCCGCGGGGGCTTTTTCTACCAGGTACTCATTCATCTCCCTTAGTGCTTTGCTCGCTTCTTTGCTGTCTTTTAGACCGGTTATCACGCCACCGACATCTCTTTTATGAAGGATGTCTTGCGATACAACTTTGAGAACAAGCGGGGGAGTAAGTGCCTTTAATTTAATTGCCACATCCTCTACTCCTTCGATACGGACAGATTTGGGCACCTGGATGCCCCATGCAGATACCAGGGCTTTTGCCTCCGGCTCAAGGAGCACTTGCCTTCCCCGGGCCAAAGCATTACTTACGAGCTTTTTCGCTTCTTCTTTCTTCATGATGCCTTTAAGGTTTGCATTGTAAGCTGTGGTGTTATCCTATCTTATGACCTACCTCTTACGGCCAGCCAATACCGCGGCCGCCCTCGCTGCGCTTTCGGGTGTAAAAAATACGGGCATACCATTCTCCTCGAAGCACTGTGCCATTCTCAGTGTAAACTCGCTGCTGGGGGTACATATGAGTAGCGGTTTATTATAGCTATTCTTGACCTCTTTGAGTTTATCTGCCAGCGTTTCCGTGATTTCAGGTGCCCCCCAGAGAACTGTAATAATAACGACATCAAATTCATCTCTCAGCCCCTCCTCGAGGGCTGTAACGTAATCCTTATCAGTCACACTGCCGGTCAGGTCTATAGGATTACCCGTAGCGGAGAACCCGAGAAGTTTTGCACTAAGACGTTTTATCGTCTCCTCGCTTAGTTCGCTCACCGCGAGCCCCAAATCTTCACAGGCGTCTGCCATACTCACCCCGACGCCACCACCGTCCGTCACAATCAAAACCCTGTTTCCTTCGACCAAATCATAGGTATTCAAAACCTTACAGGCATCCTTTAACCCTTCATAGCCGTTCACCTCTACGATCCCCGCCTTCTTAAATGCGGCCCGGTAGATCTCATACCTCCCGGATATTGCGCCCGTATGGGATCGAGCAGCATGAACACCCGCCTCTCTTTTGCCAACCTTCACGACCACAACCGGCTTTTTCTTGGTGCATCGGGATGCCACATCAACAAACCTCCGCCCATCGTCCACCGATTCCATGTATAAGGCAACAACCTTCGTTGCCTCGTCATCCATCAAGAATTTGAGACAGTCCGTCTCTCCAACATCAACCCGGTTCCCATAACTCACAATCCGTGCAACGCCAATATCCTTTGACGCCATCTCATCCATGATCAGTTCGGCAAACGAGCCGCTCTGAGTGAGTATGGATAGCCCGCCTCTTTTCGGTCTCCTCACTCGTTCCTCAGGTGTAAAGAAGGTATCGATCCGGGACACCGCATCATATATACCCAAACAGTTTGGACCGATGATCCGTATCCCTTTCCGCTCACCAATCTCTTTGAGTTCTTCTTCCAACTTCGTCCCTGCATACCCCGTCTCCTTGAAACCTGCACTGACAATGATGACACCCTTGACATTTTCGGTACGCTCCATAATCTCTATGACCGTTGGAGCTGGAAGTACAAAAATAGCCACATCGACATTGTCTTGTATCTCGTTAAGTGAACGATAGCACTTGGAACCGTTGATGGATGCATAGTTGGGATTTACCAGATAAATAGCCCCCGGGTAACCGATTCTCTTAAGGTTTTCCAGTATTACATGAGACGGTTTTCCGGGGGTGGGTGATGCCCCAACAATGGCAATGGATTGCGGGCTAAAGAAGAAGTTTATATCTGTTCCAATACTCATCTACCATCACCTGAATCTTGTTCAGAGCCTCTTCCCTTCTCACTGGTTTAAAGAGATGGGCAAACCTTCCTTGTTCTTTCAGATAATCTTCCACAGGCTTAAATTTCCTTGGTACTACTGTATGTGTTACGTCACCATAAAAGGCCTCTTTTAATGCCCAGATACCTGTATCAACTGCCAGTTTTGCAAGTTTAGCAGAGCGGGCCGGGTCTATTGCCCATCCGGGTGGACAGGGGGAAAGGGTGATAAAGAGTTTCGGTCCTTTGTACTGTTCTGCCTTTTTAAACTTGTTTATCAAATCAACAGGGTGGGCTGGCGAGACGGTGGCAAGATAGGGTGGCTTGTGACTATTCCATATCTCAAAGAGATCTTTCTTTGGAAGCTCTGATCCTATTGGACTTATCCTCCCTGGAGGGGTTGTTCCAGTCTTTGATGCAAATGGTGTTGCCCCGGACCGCTGGAAGCCGGTATTTCCATATGCCTCATTATCGTAGCAGATATAATAGAAGTCAAGGTTGCGGTAGATAGCCCCGGATGTAGACGAAAGGCCCATATCGTAAGCAGCTCCATCACCCGTCAGTACAACTACCTTCAAATCCTCTTCTGGGTCGAGTCTACCCTTTTTTATCAGTATATCCAGAGCATCCCGTATCCCTTGCGCGCCGGCAGGGGCACAGGCCATTGCGGTATACAGCCAGGAGTTCTCGAAGGGGGTATAGGGATAGATGGAAAGGAGGGTAAAACAACCTGCAGCATTTACGATAACGATCCTCCTACCCAGCGCCTTCAGACAGAGTCTCAAGCTCAAAAGCCCCCCGCAACCCGCACAAGCTGTAGTGCCCGGAAATATGTTCTCTTCAGGAGGGAGGTCTTTGATAGATTTGATACGCTCTATCTCCATCTCTTTTACCCCTTTCCGGCTATTCTCTTTAATCCCGCCATTTCATTCCATTCTTCCTCTGTATATAGAAGTTGACATCGTTCCACCTCTTCTGTATCCACCCCCTTAATCATTTTATTAAAGATGAACACGAACTCTCCAGGGCTTATGTTTTTCCCACCAAGTCCACCAATAAAAGATAACAAGAGTGGCCTATGTTTCAAATTATATAGGCAACTGGCAATCTCCGAGTGCAGAATGCCCCCCTCGCCTATGCTGATGTTCTGGTCTATGACCGCTACAGCCCTCCTCCCTTTAAGTGCACCCTTTATGTCCTCCTCTGGAAATGGTCTTAAGAGCTTCAACCTCAAAAGCCCTGCCTTCATTCCTTTTTCTCGGGCCCTCTTCACAGCAGCCTTCCCGATAGTGGAAAATGAGTTCGTCATAACGAGAACATATTCGGCGTCGTCCAGCATAAAACCTTCGATGGTATCATAGTTTCGACCGAACACCTTTTCGAATTCCACACAGACCTCTTTATAGACCTCCAGCGCCTTTTGACTTGCCAGATGCATCTGGTATTTGAAATAAGAATATACAGACCCGCCAAGGACTATCACGCCCTGGGCCATGGGTTGACTTGCCTTGAAAAAGGCATGTCTCGGCTGATAAAGTGGCAGAAACCTTCTAACCCTCTCCACGTCTGGCACCTCTACGGGTTCTCTGGTAAACGAAAGATAAAAGCCATCCATATTCACAATAATCGGTAGAAGCACCCGTTCGTCTTCTACCAATCTATATGCCATCAGTATCGAGTCTAGAACCTCCTGACAGGTCTCACAATGGATCTGCAAAAATCCTGAGTCCCTTGCTGCGAGGACATCGTTATGGTCTGGTTCGAGGGTTATCGGTGAAGACAGCCCCCTCGTTACATTGACCATCACCAGAGGGACTCGCCATCCTGCAACTGTATAGAGCATCTCAAACCCGTCGAGAAGCCCTTGACTCGATGTGGCGGTAAAGGCCCTCGCACCCGTAGCTGATGCAGTTCCTGCTGCTGTTATCATAGAATGCTCTGAGTCCATAGTAACGAACCTGCAATCCATTACTCCATCAGATATCCACTTTGCCAATGTCTCGACAATCTCTGTCTGGGGTGTTACAGGGAAGACGGGAATAAAATCCACTTCGGCCAACCTCACCCCCCAGGCAGCCGCAACATTGCCAGTGAGCATCACTTTTTCCATTATCCAATCACCTTTTTCGAATTATGCATGAACCTCCCTAACCATCCCTAAGGTCTTTGTGGGACATTCCTCAACACATATCAGACAGCCCTTACAGTTGTTGTAATCCGTATATGGAAACCCATCTTCATTTATCAAGATACAAGCATCAGGACATCGAGCAACGCAGTTCATACACCTGGTACAGCCATCGTAATTCCAGACAGGTCTAAATACCCGCCAGTTGCCTGTCATTCGCAAGGGAGTGTTGCCGGTAGCGATTATCGCTGGACTGGAGACCTCGGCAGTCTCAAACGGCATAGTGATAACACTGCTTCCTTTTTGGATGACCTCGGCAGTTTTTATTTCTACGGGTGTGATGACATTAAAACAATACAGGGAAGCATCTACGTTCTTCTCTAAAAGTCCTCTGTCTGTTACGATCTCTGATAACTCCTTTTCCACAGCAGCCCTTAACGAATCTTCTTTGAGATCAACGATCCTGGAGGCAACAGCACCTGCGAGGGTGCTAAAGATAGGACTTCCCAGCATATCAAGGCTAATTTTTGTTATGTCAAGTGTTATGACCCGGGCTGTGATCTTATACTTAGCACTCGCTTCCATTGGACTATGAGGAGTGTTAATAAGAACTATCCCCCCCCTCTTTAAGTCCGGAAATCGGCATCGCTTGGGGGTCGTGCAAGAGGGTTTCATCCATAACAATCACAATATCTGGCTCGGTTATTACACCGCGCTCCATGATGGGTTCTCCAGATATGCGTGTGAAAGCAGCTATTGGAGCACCCCTTCTCTCAGCACCATACAACGGAAAGTCCTGAGCGTAGTAACCCTCTAAAAACGCAGCAGTCCCCAGCACTCTACTGGCAACTTTCACACCCTGACCACCCCTGCCGTGGAACCTCAGCCTGAGCATTTTAGTCTCTATTCTTTTCTTTAAGAGAATCTATATGTTAAAAAGCTCGCCTGTTTTCTTCTCAAGGACTGAATCCCTTTGTATGTATGAGAAATAGCTAATACACTTGGCTTTGCAGACTAATATCCATTAAAACGAGGAGTGAAAACTGACTCAATCTTAAAAACAACAAAAACCCCTAAAATATTAAAGCGCATATCTAACCAAGGACGAAATCAACCATAGTGTGGCCAAAGGGCCGCGAGTAGGTGCAGGTCTCCGTAAGTGTGGCGTATGTAAAACTAAAACGGTAAATATGACAAGGGAACAAAATAGTGAGGATGGACTTAACAAACGTTCTCGAAGCGGATAAGGAAGAAGTGAAGCGTTATCAACGGGGCATTAGAGAGCTTCTTTTTATAGTTTTTACCAGTAAATTAGTGCGGAAATCCCCGGCGGAGCATTGTTCTCATATTCTTTGGTGCAATCCTTATGCCTCCTGCAGGTAAAAGCGTCGTCTATCTGAATATCATCGGAGGAGCTTGGGGAACATCGGCAACGCTTTAATGGCCGTGCCCAATTTGGTTGGCTTGCTCATATTGGCGAGAACAGTGGCAGCCATCACCCGAGAACGCTTATAGGTCGTCCAAAACCGGTAGGATTTTGAAGAATATGGTTAAGTATAAGCGACTTTTATAACAATTCTATATCTGCAATGCATAGATACAGTTGAATCTATAGTCAATGAGGATAAAAAAGCCAAAATAACGCACGGATGAGAGAAATGAAAGAGTTTAATTTTACAGTTTTAAAGGGAGATAAAAAGAGCAGGGCCAGACGGGGCGTGATAAAAACCCGGTGTGGCTGCATAGACACTCCTTCCTTCGTTCCCGTAGCCACTCTAGCCTCGGTACGGGCATTAGGCTCCGACGACTTAGCTGCCCTGAACGTCCAGTGTATTTTGGCCAACGCTTATTATCTCCATCTCAAGCCGGGAGACGAACTCATCAAAAAGCTGGGCGGCTTGCACAAGTTCATGGCCTTGGATCGGCCCATATTCTCTGATTCTGCGGGTTTCCAAGCCTTCTCACTGGGATTCGGAAGGGAGCACAACATCTCCAAGATCGGCAGCATATTCCCGGAGGGTAGAGAGACTGCGGATAAGCGGGAGAACTTGACCAAAATAACAGACGAGGGCATCTATTTCAAGTCCCCCTACCAGGGCTCCTGGCGCTTCCTGGACGCCAAGAGCTCTATGAAGATCCAGTCCAACCTCGGCTCGGACATCATAATGGCCTTCGACGAATGCACCTCCCCCCTTTCCGATTACGACTACACGAAGAAGGCTATGGTGCGGACCCACGAGTGGGCCACGCTTTCTTTGAAGTACCACGACAAGAAGCAGGCAATCTACGGCATAATCCAGGGAGGCGGGTTCGAGGATTTGCGGCAAGAAAGCACGGAGTTCATCACATCCCTTCCCTTCGAAGGGATAGCAATAGGCGGCTCCCTCGGAAACTCCAAGAGCGACATGCATCAAGTCCTGGAGTGGGTCATTCCCAAGTTAGACGACCGGCCCAGACACCTTCTGGGAATAGGTGAGATCGACGACGTCTTTGAGTGCGTGGAACGGGGGATCGACTCCTTCGACTGCGTCGCTCCTACCCGACTCGCCCGGAGGGGAAACGTGTTCATCTCTCCCGAATCGGGAGGAGAACCTGAGAACAAGTTCAGGATAAGCATCAAGTCCACGCGGTATAAAGATGATAAGAAGCCGATCGATCCCGGATGCAACTGTCCTACCTGCCAGAAGTACTCACGGGCCTATTTGAGGCATCTGTACACAGTTAATGAGCTCTCTTATTTCAGGCTGGCGTCGGTGCACAACCTTTATTTCATGCTCGGGCTCATGGAACAGATAAGGGCGTCCATAAATAACGGGGCGTTTGCCCAGTTGAAGAAAAAATGGCTAAAAAAGAGTTAAATCGCGGGGGAGTGTTCAGAAAAATTCGAGAAAGAGAGCCGCTGTTCCAAATAGACAAGACCCAAGCCATTATAATCCTCTGTGGGTTCTACCTGTTCTTCTCCTTTGCCGGCAACATAGCTGCCACGAAGGTTACCTATTTTGGAGCGTTCGTGATGGACGCGGGGTTCATCTATGCCCTCACCTTCACCTGGCGGGATCTGATCCACAAGCAGCTCGGCAAGAAGGCCGCCATTACCACCATATGGTTGGCGGCGGCAATCAATCTCATTGCCGCGCTTTATTTCCAGCTCGTGGTCGTCCTGCCCGCAGAGCCCAGTTGGGCCGAGGCCGGAGGGCAAGCTGCCTGGCAGTTCCTCTTCGGAATCTTTGACGCCTCTGGAAGCGGCGCCTGGTGGCAGTCTGTATTTTCGTTCCAGCTCAGGATCGTTATCGGCTCGATCATAACCGCGGTCATCGCCGAACTCATCGACACGTATGTATATCATCGGTGGACTACAGGGATCGGCAAGAATCGCCCGCAGTGGAGCAGGGTCTTCGTCTCCAATTCCATCTCCATTCCCGTTGATAGCGTGCTCTTTCCACTAATAGCTTTCTCGGGCATAATCAGTGCGACGGCTATGACGGAGATGTTCTATACCAATATAGCGGTCAAAGCGATTGTAACGCTTCTGGCGTTCTGGACGATATATCTGGTGCCCGAAAAGCCGATTTACAGGGAGGATGAGTAAACCGTTTTAAAGCTATGAAACGTGCTCGTAACCCTGCCCCGTATATTTTTCCCGATAAATCCGCGATGAAAACAGAGATATTTCACTCACACTTAGTTAACGGAGATATTTGTTAAACCATTCCAAACTCAGATCAATCACCTTGTTTAAGTGTCCCGTTTGGGAAAAAACATGATCTGCCCCCACCACCATCTCCAATCTTTTTGGGTCCTGTGCAGCTTCGTACAGTTTTTGAGCATGCTCAGGTGGAACTACTTCATCCAAATTACCGTGTAGAATCATAATTGGAAACGCGCTTCTAACAGCTTCTAACAAATCGTAGTTTTGCAGATCTTCATAGAATCTTTTTTTGAATCTTCTGCTGCCTGATGGAAGCGCGTCGTATTCGCCTGCTTCGTTTAAAATTTGCGGTATAATGTACGGGGTTGATAAACATACCATGGCTTCAATTCTTCTATCTTGCGCCGCTACTGCAACCATTCCACCAAAACTGGAGCCAATAACGCCCAATTTACGCATATCAACCTTGCCTGTATCGTGCAGAAACTGTAAAGCACATTTGTAATCCCTGATTCGTCCTGTCAGGCGCACATCCTCAAAATTGCCCTCACTTTTTTCAGACCCGGTTCCACAACCCCGGAAATTGAATCGCAAGCATGCGTAGCCTTCATCATAAAGCCTCGCTGCTATTTTAGACCATTTTCCACTATCTTTACTGCTCTCCAGACCATGCAAAGTAACAACGCACGGTGCGTTTTGATAAGGCAGATGCAAGTTTCCAACTATTTTCTGATTTTCAGAGTGAAATGTGACTATTTCTTCCATTTTTGAGAGATATATATTGTAACCCGTTCTTTAGAAAAAGCGATGGAATCCCAGCAGAGCATATTATTCTACCCGCAAAAACTCGTCCAATGTCTTATCTGCGGTTTTATCGCCTATTCCTCTGTCTTTGTGCTCCTCAATCCTTTTCTCATCTATTATGTGCAGTACAGTGTGACCACGCTGTTTAAGCGCATCGGCTATGAACCGGCGATGGCACTGCGAGAAGAGAAGTTCAGCGCACATGATTGCCACTCTCTGTGACGCTGCGAGTTGTTCAACGTACCGCAACCCTACCTCAAATTCCGCTGTTCTCATATATTTCGTATAACCTCCTTTTCGATAACCACCGAGTTCTGTAACGTGATGGTATGCGATGCCACTCTGCGTCAAACACGCTTTTAGATTCTCCTGTTTGAAATGCTTGTGTTTGGACGTAGGAAATCGTCTCACATCTGCAATAGCTTCTATCTGGTATACCTCGAGCAAGCCTAAAAACTCTTCCAGGCTCCTTACTCGTCCCGATGGTCCAGAGTTTCACTTCCTTCGTACCTCATGAATATATACGAGGAAGGGAAAAATATAATTTACTCTGGAAATAGGATTTAATCGCTCCTTCTCATGGGTTTTTAGTGCATCTTCATTCTGTGTCATCTTGGATTGCTAAAGTAAACCCTAATAATATCCTGAATTCGATTATAGAGTAATAGATGAACGGTACTCGCATTTGATCCTTCAGGGAAAATACCTAATCTTATCGCGGCACGGCGCGTCAAGCAAGAGCCGATTTACAGCAGCTCGCGAGGTAGTTAACTAAACTTATGCTTGCGCTAGCTATAGTGGTGTGGCGCTCTCGTTATGAATGCTAATACCGCGGCTATGACACACAATATTCCACAGAGGATAAATGCCACGTCATAGCTTCCAAGAATATCTTTTGCTTGCCCCGCCACGATTGGCCCTAAAATACCCGCTACACCATAACCTAAAAACACCATAGCATAGTTGCCGCCATAGTTCTTTATACCAAAGAACTCCCTTGTTGCGGCAGGGAATAATGCAAAATTACCCCCAAACATTAACCCGATCCAAGCCGCTGCTACTGTGAGCCCTTCCATGGTTGAACCAAGACCCATAAATATGAGAGTGAACATCATGCCTGCTTGCAGGAAAAACATTACCCCCATAGCTATTGTTCTTCCAATCTTGTCCGAAACCCAGCCCCATAATATTCTACCAGCACCGTTGAATAAAGCAAGTATACCAACAGCAGTGCCTGCCGCCGCTGCGGTGAGACCAGAGTCAATACCGTATAATTTTAATATACCAATGGTCATGAGTCCTGCAGATGCCGCGCAAACAAACATGGCAAGCAGCATCCAGAACTGTGATGTTTTCATCATATCAGATCTTTCCCAGTCCTCTCTCACATTAGCACTACTCGATTTTGCGGGGGGCACCCAACCAGGTGGCTTCCAGCCAGTAGGTGGGTTTTTCAAAAGCAAAGCACCCGTACCGCCAAAAGCGAGGAAAACAATACCCCATATTAGTAGTGTTCCACCAAGCCCATAGTTTGCAAGTAATTGTATAAGATCAACCTCCAATCCCGGCATATTTATACCTTTTCCGGATAAAACGGATATGAAGAACGCGCCAGCGCCAAAACCAGCGACCGCTATTCCCGTTGCCAGTCCGAGTTTATCGGGAAACCACTTGCCAATAGCCGCAATTGGGCAAACATAACCAATACCTATTCCAGCTCCTGCAATAAATCCAAGCGTTATTATTACCCAGAGGAAATTTCCTGGCATGAAACTCGCGAGTATGTATCCGAGCCCGAGAACAAGCGCTCCTGCGAGTGCTACTTTTCGAGGCCCGAGCTTATCCTGCCATTTTCCGGCTACTACCATGACCAGTGCAAAGGTTGCAAGTGCTGCTGAAAAAACAATTTGCGTTTCGGTTACGCTCCAACCAAAACCGCCAAGCGCTACTTCTTTTTTAAGCTCCGCAGCGAAAACACTCCACGCGTAGACTGCACCGAGGCATAATTGGAGCATGAGCGCTCCAACCAATACTACCCATCTGTTCTCCATCTTATCTTCTGATCCCATGGTACCACCTCAGAGAATGTTGTTTGCCGGATTATATAAATACCGTTTCTTTTCATCACCTCTGAACATCAACTCTGAATCAGTGTGAAAACAGAACGTAGCACTTACAAGATTACACCAATTTCGTTTCACCGTCAGTGTACCTGTCCGATCTTGCACGTGGGCTATTTGGTTCTAAGAGCGATTTGGCTTCACTTTGGTATCGTCAGAGGGAAAAGATAGACTTCTCCGAAGTTACTGGAACATTCCTGACCGACAAGTGGAAACGTCTGTCGTGCTGAGGTTGAAAAGGTAGCTACTTTTTCATGGATTCCTTTTTCAAAAACCCCGTGGATCTTGACGTATAAAGTAAAATCATTGTTACGCACTTCTTTTCTGTCGCTTGAAGATTCTTTCAACGGTATCTATCGAATCTATCTCATCGACTGAGAGGTCCCAGCGTATACGTTTGATGCGTGGGAATCTTAGTGCGTATCCTATTCCGTATAACGAACTTTTCTGGATCTCGTCGAATTTTAATTCGACCACAACCTTTGGCTCTACCAAGAAGGACCTGCCATGTTGCTCCCGTGCGATGCTTTTAAAGTATTCTGTCATTTCTTCGATCTCAGCGTCCTTTAAGCCACCAAACGCCTTTGCTATAGGGGCGAGATTGCCTCCCCTATCCCTTGTCGCAAAGGTGTAATCAGAGAGCAGGTTCGTACGCTTACCGTGACCGTATTCGACCGCGATAACAACCAGATCCAACGTTTCCGCTTCTGGTTTCAGCTTCAACCATTCACTTCCGCGTTTACCCGGCGTGTATAATGACTGTGGATTCTTGATCATCAGCCCCTCAAAGCCGAGATCCAGCGCCTCCTGGAACATAATCCGCGCTTCTGCGCTACTTTTTGTCAGGATACATTTCGCTATTTCCACGTGCTCGGTAGGCTGAATCACCGTGCTCAACAGTTCCCTCCGTTTTAGCAACGG
>Ga0114918_10004214_pt1 | contig 12540 bp, 14 predicted proteins | sample LantaG_FD_87015 | JGI IMG/M metagenome (GOLD analysis project Ga0114918, IMG submission 87015) | Deep subsurface microbial communities from Baltic Sea to uncover new lineages of life (NeLLi) - Landsort_02402 metaG | ecosystem: Environmental > Aquatic > Marine > Oceanic > Sediment | place...
AAATCTTCTTGGTCAATATATCCAATATGTTCTATCATTATTTCATTTTTATCATTTAAAAATTGAATATGAGGTAATTCATCTACATTATTTTCATCACAAATATCTTGAGTTCTATCATCTAAAGCATCAATATATTCAAAATCTAGTCTAGATTTTTTTAATAATATTAAACTTTTTAAACAATCTTTACAGTTATTACTACCAAAAATTCTAATCTTCATTTTGTAATTCTTCAGCTAATTCTTTATAAGGATATTTATCAAGCACATCATGAATATTTTTAACAGATATATCAGTTTTCATATTTTCTGATCCTAATATCTTAGATTCTGCACTCATTACTAAATTAATTTCTTTATTTTCCATTTTTTTAGTAAAGTCAGCCATTAAATCAAAAGGAATTATTCTCTTAAACCCTAATATTTTACTAAAATCAGATGTCTTCTAAGCTAAAGTTATTTCATCGGGTCCTTCATGTTCTTCTAAAAATTTAATTTTCCATTTTACTATTTCTTTTTCTTTATCATAAAAAGTATCTATTATTTTAACTCTTTGAGCTTTATTAGTCATTTAGTAATTCCTAATCTTTTTCTCATGCTATTTATAAACCCATCCAGTGCTAAAACCTTTTCCTTATCGTTCCCATTAACTCTAATAGTTTGTAATTTTAATAAAATATCATCATTCATTATATATAATAATAAATGATCATGAGGAGTTCTATAACTACCCCCTACATCATCATTTATTTTATTCCTAGGAATACCAATGTTTTTTTCCAGATCAATTAATTCATTCCACCACTTATTAATATCATCTTTATTAATTTTTTTACTATCACAAATAGAAACTAAATCACATTGCTCTTTTATTACTGCTCCTATTACTCCCTCATATAATTTTTTCATTTTATCATAACGAGGTTTAAAATCTTCATCTGGTGTTATAGAATAAATTCTACAATTAAACCCCCTTATCTTATGAATATTACACAATTTAGTTTTTCTATTAAAAAATATACATCCTTTTGTAGTCTGTCCTGCTAAATAATTTTTAATAGCTAATTCTATTACATCACAAATATCCTTCATTTCCCAATTTTTTATTAAGTGATTCCAAATACTTAAGAATTCAATATAAAGAAATTGAGGAGATTGTAAAAAACAACACCACCCCTTACAGCTTTTGATATGTTCAAGACAACCCGTTGTCTCTGGAATATCTTGATATATTTTATCTAATTTAGAAAAATATTTAAGATATTTTTTATTAGTAATCTTTATTTTTTTGTAAAAATCAAAATTATCCATTATTTCATCTAAATCTTATTAACTAAAATCTAATTTGTCATAATCATCTTTTTCTAATATAACATTATCTTCTTTTACTATATTATCATCTTCATTAGTATCTTCGATAAATTGTATTGAAAGACTAACTGTATCAGGATCTTTATTTATACAGTCTGGAATATCTCCACTTTTATTTAAACTATTTAATAAAGTATTCAAAGGTTTTTTTTGTATGACATTTTTAGTTTCTATTTTTACAATATTATCATATTCTTCTTCTTCTTTTAAAAATTCCATAAATTTTTCTTCGTCAAGAATATTCCATTTACCTTTTGATGCTCTCTTTATAATTTTACAAGAACCTGGAAAGCTAATACTATTTTCTTCATTTTTTTGAAGTGTCTTAATAATAACTTGCTTAAAAAAATCTATTCTATTATCTATTTTTTTAACTTCTATATCTATATCATTATTTTTTTTATCTTTATATTGTTTATAAAAAATCTTCTTTTTATTCATTTTTTTTATTTCAATAACAAGATCTTCAATAGAAAGCATATCATCTAATGCATCTGGTTCATTAGATTTTAAAACATTATGAACAATATTTTGATTATATATTTCTTCCATTATTCTATCACCGTAACATCAATTACTATCCCTGTTTTTTCCTCTCCATTAAAATTAACCGTCGTAAAACTAGGATCCATACATATTTCATCACCTTTTTTTCTAGCTTCTCCTTTAGCTATAATAAAAGATTTTATAGCATTATTAATAGCAGCTGCTCCTACACACCTTAATCGAGCAACATTATGCTTATATAAAACCTGTAGGATAGCATTTGAAAGTTTTTTTACATATTCTTTATCATCTTGCTTTCCTCCTTTACTCCCACTTACTAACAATAACGCTTCATCATTGTTAATATTTTTTTCGTTATCATTATTACCATTGTTGTCTGTCATTTTCAAACTCCTTAAAATATCTTTTTTTATATCTATATATATATATCGAAATATTTACAAAATATCTTTAGAGAAGACATTTATAAAAACTTTTTCTTTTCTGATTTAAATCAGGATCTTTCCATATTCCTGATTTATGACAAAGACTAGCAAATTCACAATTCTTACAATCATAACTAGATTTTTCTAACGGACGAGGAGGAGGTAATCTTTTGTCTTTTGCCATTTCTTTCATTGCTATAGTTTGATATTGTATAGCATCCCACCATTCATTATTTCTATTTACCTTATACCATTTTAATTCAGAAGTATTTTTATTTTCATACATTAAAACCCCATAAGAATAATCTGATAAATGAACATAAGTTGTCATTTGAATTAAATAATATTTATGAGCTCCCTTTTTCATTAACTGATAATCCCAACCAGATTGACCAATAGTCTTCATATCCCCTACTACCATTTCTCCATTAGTAGGTAAAAAATCAATATTAAATGTTTTTCTAACTCCCTGAAATTTTTCTGCATTAAATTGAGAAAAATCTAAAGTAACATCACTATTGCCTTTTATATTTAATTCATCTGACTTTACTACATTTTCTTTATATTTAAAACTCTTACAACCACAAATACATTTTTCTGGTTTAAAAACCCCAAATTTATTTTCTTCTCCATATATTCTAGACTTATTAGAATTAATCATATCATGAATATTCTGGTTATCATAATTATTTATAGTACTGCCATCATCTTTAAATAAATAACATAGTTTATTTTTGCATTTCCATCTTCCCCTTAATATTCCAATATTATCAAAATAATTAACCCATCTTTCATGCATTTTATGCCCTTTTTCAAATAATCTAAGCATTTGACTATTAAAATCAGCATATTCTACTTTTATTAATCCAAGATAAGCATAATGCTTATATTGTTGTAGTCTTAAGCATTTTCCCAATTCAGATGGATGATAATAATTATATTTTCTATCTCCTTGACTTTGATAATTTTCCCATCTTTTATATGTATCTACTACATTCATTAAAGAAACTATTTCTGGAGGAGTATTTTGATTTATATTTTTCTTATTAATTGTTACCATGTTCTTTTTTTGCCTCTATTAATATTTTTTTAAATTCATTTCTTTCATTTTTTAAATAATCATTTGGATCTTTTCCTTCCGGTAAATAAACAGGAATATATTTTAAACCATATCCATCAAAATTATATTTTTTATATAAATTTAAGACATGTTTAATTCCTTTTCGACCAGCCTCATCCCCATCAAAAACTAAATATACTTCAGAACAATACCTAGATAATAAAGATGCTTGTAATAGAGTAAACCCGCTGCCGCAAACTCCAACAGCTACATTGAATCCAAGAGTATGTAAAGCAGCAACATCAAATTCTCCTTCCACAAGAATAGCTTTTTTATTCTTTAAAATACTATCCGCAGAATAACATAACCCATATAAATATGAACCTTTATCAAAGCTCTCATGCCAAAATCTATTTTTATGATTTTCATCTAAATGACGAGTTGATAATGCTATTAAAGAATGATATGTATCGTAAATAGGAGTAATAATTCTACCTCTTAGCTGATGATCAATATTTTCAGGACAATAACCAAATTCAAACTTATTAATAATTTCATCAGAAAAACCTCTTTTATTTCTTAAATAATCAAGAGCTTTTTCTCCTACTTTATTCCTTAGACTTATTTTCGCTGCCTTTACTATTTTTAGACGGTCTTCCTCTTGTAATTTTTTCTGGTACTTCATCAACTGTTTCCTCATATTGCATTAACTCAGGAGGTAAAAGAACATTATTCTCTAAAGATTTAGATATAATTTCTTTTTTCAAAGTATCAATTAATTTATTTTCTTTAATATAATTAATAAAATTTAAGCTTCCTTCAATTTTTATATCATTCCAACTAAAAACACCTTTCCTTATTGTTATTAATTTTATTTGTCTACCTGTATCAAATAAAATATTAGCTATATCTGAAAATAATGCTCATAATATATTGGAATTTCTAAAGTATCTAAAAATGGTTTAGCAAATCTATTTTTTTCTAATCTAACACTTGCATATCTTCCTATTAAAATATTATCTCCACTTTCATCTGGCTTATAAATATTAGGATCTTTACCGCTCTTCTTATTGATTTTAATTCTTAAACTAGCTTGGTGTTTTAATGCTCTTCCTCCTGGAGTTGTTTCTGGATTCCCAAACATAATTCCTACTTTTTCCCTAATTTGATTAATAAGAATAATTAAAGTTCCATATGCTTCCGCATATTGAGCAATCTTTCCCATATTCTCACTTAATAATCTAGGCAATAAAGCCATAAATTGTTTAGATGATTCTGCTTCCATTCGTGCTTTGGGAACCAAATTAGCCACAGAATCTAAAACAATCACTTTCATTCCTGCTTTACATAAATTTAAAATAAGATCTATTACATCTTCTGCATAATACATTTTATCTTTATTTTCACGATTAATTAAATTAGAATAAAACATTTCATCAATATTACAACCGTTTATTTGTGCTAAATTTTCAGAAAATGAATGCTCGGTATCTATCCATCCTACTGAATAACCAAGTTTTTGAGCAGAACCAACAACCCGATATGCCAATGAAGATTTTCCTCCTCCTTCTCCTCCAAATAATTCTACTAATTTTCCTAATGGCATCCCCAATGGAACTGACATATCGTACTTTATTTTATTTAAATCTACATCATTAGGATTCATTCCATAATGAATAGCAAAGTCTAAAGAGAAATGTCCCGTTGGGACATTTCCTGTAGACTGAAATCTAGCTCCTTTTACGCAAAAACCTTCTAAATTTTTCATTATTGTTTCATCAAGCATATATTTTTTTGCCATAATTATATTCTTTCAATAAATATATTATAATTTACCAATCTAAATTTACATCTTCATCATCGGATGAAGTATCTGTGTTTTCAGTTTGAGAAGATTCGTCATCATCTTCATTCCCAAAAAGTTTCTTCTCAATAGTATTAGGATCATCTACCTTAAAAATTTTCTTTAATCTTTCTTTATCGGCCCCTAATACTTTTTTTATCATAGCCATTTCCTCTGTACTAAAAGGATTATCTTCTATATAGGTTACAAAATATTCAGTCCTTAAACCAGATCCTGTAATTTCAATCTGCCAATCTCCTCCTTCTTTTGATCCTGGCATTTTACCTGTAATTTCACTTCTTTTTCTCATTGGTAAAAATACAGAACGAGGACCTTCCATAACCTTAATTTTATTATCCGCTCTATCTATTACAAAAATAGCATATCTTTCCTGTGGTTTTAAATCAGGATGAGACATTCTTACAGGACAATTATCAGGATCTCCACAAATAGCTATACGTACTTTATTACCCTGTTTTTGGAAATATTTATAAAAATGAACCGGCAAATGAATTGGGCGAATCTTATAAGTTTTTCCACTTTTTAACCACAAATATTGAACATTTTTTTCATCAGTTCCTGGAAAACCATCTTTCGCAGGAGCAACATCTTTCCATTCTACATAATCACTACCCATTTTTTTAATCTCCTTGATTTAATATAGGTTATCTTTATTTATCTTTATTTTATAAAACTATTTTTCACTTTACAATAAAATTTAATGGATATCTTCCCAACCAATAATACCCACTTCTTTTTTCTTTATTTGAGCAGAAGCATTATTCGGGAGAGTATCATAATTATCTTTACCTTCTCTATCTGTTCTCTGATATCTTTCAATTGGTTTTAATTCCATAGATATTGAAACTTTTCTACTTAAACAATCATATGCTCCATCTAAAGTTTTCATAACTTGATTTGATGAGTTATGAAGAGATTCTAATTGACAAAAATACCATTCTATATCTCTCATATGTTCATGTATTAACCCATCTTGTTTAATAATAGGTTTTTCATATTGAACTCTCGCTAAACAGCCTCTTAATGATTCAACAGATCTTTTCCAAAAAAAATATTGATTATTACATTTTATTTGAATAACTTTAACTCTTTCTCTAAATTGCTGTACTGCAGCCATTTGTTTTTGAACTAAATCTGGATCAAATACTTCACTAGAAATATCAACAGAACAATGTATTAACTCATTTATATATTTTTCAAAATCAAGTTGTTCTCCATTTGAATAACGATAGATAGCTTCTTTTTTCTTTTCATAAAAAATATCATATAATCTAGAAGGACTTTTTAATAACCAACCTGTCTCGTCTATTTCTGTGTAAATATTATTATTTTTCTCCTCCTTAGTATCTAAAATATTTTTTTCTACAGAATCACTATTTTTATCTATCTCATTACTTATTATTTTTTCTTCTTTTTTATTTTCATTTTCCTCAAAAATATTTATTTCTTCTGTTTCTTTATTAGCAATACATACCTCTTCAATAATATCTTTAGGGGTCTTTTTTTCAATATGTTCTCCCTTTTTATCAAAATTTAATATTTCATCAGAAACATCTTCCGCTAATTTATCAAAATCTTCATTATTAATATTAGTTTCATCCCTTTCTTGAACATTAATTTCAAACATTTCTTTAAACTCATTAATTATATCATTATTAAGCATATTTTTTAATCCTATAGAAAATCAAAACTATCTGTTCCTTCATTTTGTGTTTCAGTGGTTTTTGGAGATTTATTTTCTTTACACTTAACTGTTCCTATTAACTTATTAACTCCTATTTTTTTAACTACTTCATTATAAGTAGAAGTCCAATCTTGTAATAATATTTGAGAAATTTTTTCTGTTTTTTTCATTCTTTCTTCTATCGTTTTCCATTCAATTTCTTCTTCAATTTCTACATTAATATCTAAAGACTCATAATCCGCTGTATTTATCTTACGATGAATGGCTTTTTTGATAATTGATTTTTTTACATTTTCATCCATAATTAACTCCTTAAAAACTAATAAAATAATCTTTATATATTATAAATATTAATTTTTCACTTTAAAAGAAAAATATAAAATTTTATTCAAATATATTCCCTGACTCTACACCTTTTTTAGATGCCTTATTTAGATCTTGCCTAACCATTATAAATTCTTTCACTAATTTTTCTTTATTTTTTATCCCACTTTTACCTCCTATATATCCATTTTCAAGAAGAGATGTAAAAGATTTTAAATCAACTATAGATTGAGTCGTTTTCTCAGCAAAATCTTTTAAATTTTTATAAGGTTGATTTTCAACAATATTTTTTGCTGAATTTTCTCCCATCCCTTTACATAATAAACTAGGTCTTATATGAGTTTTGGTAACTCCCTTAGATAAATCTTTTTTCATTTCTACCGTATATAAAACTTGACACTTATTTATATCTCTTGGTAAAAACATTATATTCATTCTTTTTTTAAATTCTTTTTCGTATTTTTCTACTTTTTCGTGTTTAGCTCTTAATATTTCCACATTTAATAAAGAACAAATATATTCATCGGGATAATTTGCTTTTAAGTAGCAACAAGTATAAGAAAGTAAGCTATAGGCAACCGCATGCGATCGATTAAATCCATAATTAGCAAAAGGAATAATAAATTGGTTCCAATATTCTTGTGCTATTCCTTTTTTAACATTATTACTGATACACCCCTCAACAAATTGTTTTTCATATTTATCCATTAAATATTTTTTCTTCTTACCAATAGCTTTTATCATAATATAACCATCAGTAATAGAAAAATTAGCTAAAGAATTACAAATCTGCATTAACTGTTCTTGGTAACAATTTGAAATAAGAATTCCATTTCCAAATAGATTATGATTATTTTTTACCGAAATACCATAAAATTGAACATTTTTTATTTTTTCTATAGATTTAATTTTATAAAACCATAAATGATTTTTATGATAAGGATATTCTGTAGCAAAATTATTTATAGCCTGAATTGATAAAAACTCCTTATTACGATAATTTGACCTATTAATATTATATTTTTTAGAAAAAGATCTTTGAGATAACTGAAGGTCTTTTCTTTTTTTTTCTAAATAACATTTAGAATAAAAGATATTTCTCCCCTGCCAGCCAATAAACCCTTCATTTATTATATCCTCACATTTTTTTTTCTTTAATACTAAAAAGTTTTTAATAATATTTATTGTTAATCTTATATCATTAAAAACAACTTTATTCCCACTAATAGTTGTATTTATCCCTAAATGATTACATAAATGACGAACATCTTCTAATAATTTTTTATTTACTGATGTATAATTTATTTGTAATCTTTGCTTTTTATAAAAAACACAACCATCAGAATCTATTAATCCAGCCAAATAACAAGATTTAACCTCATTGTTACTTATAAATATTTCATTAGGTATTCTTTTATTATAACAATTTTTTCTTAAATCGAGTTTATCAATAAACATACCTAATTTTGTTTTTCTATTTCCTACTCCTATTTTTTTCCATTCTTTAATAAATTCTTTCCCGGCACACCCAATATACCATGAACGACAGTGTTGATATCGATATGTTCTAATTTTTGATAAATTAATATTAATCCACTTTTCTAAAATAATACTATTTTCTTCATTCCCTATACATAATGTTATGGCATCTCTTATACTCCCATCTCCTGTAGCAAAACCAAGAAAATAAGACAACGCCTTTTCTTCTCCTATTTCTTTAAAATTATTTGATTTTTCACTACAATGAATAATAGATGGACAACCAATAATATCTTTTTTAATATTTAAATCTCTAACTTCTTTCATTCCCCCCCAAGTATATATTTTATGATCTTCTGTAAGGATTATAGAACTGCCATTATTTAAAATAATTTTATAGCCATCACATTTTCTAGTTGGAGCACAACCACAAATAATATTATTTTCTATCATATCATTATTTTCATTATACGAAAGAACCCTATCGTTAATTTTTACTTCTTTAATTGGTTTGTGAGTTCCATCTCCCATACTAATTAAAGTACTCTCATGTATACATAAAATTCCGTATGTATTTTTTAAATAAGGTTTGACAAATTTCTCAATAGAAGGATGAAAATAATTTATATCAATTTCTCCTCTTTTGATAGCACAATATGACGGTATATTATCCATTGGACCAGGTCGATATAATGCAATAGCTGCCATAATATCATCAAAACTATCCACTCCAATCTGCTTCATCGTATCCTGCATTCCCCATTGTTCACACTGGAAAACTCCTCCTAAATTTCCTGTTCTATATAATTCAAATGTTTTTTCATCATCTAAGGGTAACTTAGTAATATCTATATCTATATCATAATTTTCTTTTATCATTTTTAAAGTATGTTTAATAACAGATAAAGTTGAAAGACCTAAAATATCAAATTTTATAAGACCTAAAGATTCTAATTGGTCTGCTGTAAATTGAGTAGCTAACATTCCTTTATTAGCTGTTCTCAATGGAGCTATTTTTTTTAAAGGAACATCAGAAATAACAATTCCTGATGCATGAACAGAAGGAGTGGCAAATATCCCTTCAATTTTCTCTACATACATTTTTATCTATGGATATTTATCCATATATTTTCTAAATTTATCATTATGTTGATATGCATCATTGATAGAGTTAATCATATGGAACTCACCATCTTCTCCTCTTACCTTTAATACACCTTTCATAGGAAAAGAATTTAATATTTCTGTTACCATATCTGCATTATCTGTTATATAGGCTTCTCTTCCTTTATGAAATGAATCAGCTATATCTAATGCCTTTACTACCCTAGTGACACAAGATTTAAATTTTAATAATCCATGAGTGCCTATGTTACCAACGTTTTCTCTACCATATTTTTCAATAATATAGTTATGAATTTCTCCTCTTCTCTCATCATCAAAATCAGTATCAATATCAGGAAAACCTGCCCTGGCAAAAGCCCTACGTTCTGGTAAAAAATCTCCTTCAGGTTGTTTAGATGTTATTCCTAATCCATATGTAGTCCAACTATTAATTATATTTTTATTTCCTACTTTATTTATATTTTTTTGCCAAATATTATAAAAAACTTTTAAATTATTTTCATCATTAATCCCCTCAGTCGAAGATAAAATATCTAATTCTTTTTTAACTTTATCTAATAATTCAGGATTTTTATCTTTTATAGTATCTATTATTTTTTGTTTCATTTCTTTCATTCTTCAAAATCCAATAATTGATTTCTAGTTACTCTTTCTGTAATTTTTTTAATAAATTTATTTCTTATTTCTTCATCTTCTAATAACATATTAAATTCATCTTTTATTATATCTTCAATTATAATTCTTGAAACTCCTGTCTGTAGTTCATTAGTCATCTCAAGAAGTATATTATTTTTTATTACTTCACGTAGTTCTCCATATAAATTTCTAAAAATATTTATTATTTCATCTCTTAACATATCCTCAAATACTCTCCTTATACTATAATAAAAAGAATCATTAATAAATAAAGGATCATTATTAGCATTATTAAAACAATTAAATAAATTTGATATTTCCTGTTGTACTAATAATTTTATTTGGTGTTCAAGAAGATTTATATTATTAGAATCCAAAATCTTTCTCCTTAATGAGTTTTTTAATCTCCCAAATAACTCTTTTATATCGAGGCAAAAAAGTATTATATTTACAGTCTCCTGGTTTAACTGCTCTTAATTTAATCCCTAATTCTCTACATTTTTTTCTTTTTCTTTTATCTCTTTTTTGTTGATTGTTTAAGTTTTTTTCTCCATAAATAGGTTTATAATGAGTAGGTCCATTTATTTCCACAGCAAAATTAATATCTGGAAAATAAAAATCTAATTCTAAAGGACCAACTACTTCCCTATTATTTCTATCATATTTTATTTTTAACTTTTTAATCATTTTCTCAAATTGACTTTCTACAAAAGATTCTTTAAATCTATATTTAGAAAAACATACTGTACTACAAAAATGATATTTATTTCTTTTTATATAAATAGGAGATTTATATATTTTTTTTCCACATTTTTCACATTTTACTTGGATTTTTTGATTCTGAAATTCATCATGACATTTTTTTGAACAAAAAATATTATTTTTATTTTCTATTAAACTAATAGGTTTATATAATATTTTATCACATGTTTTACAATTAATTTTTATTCTTTCATTATTATATTCACTTCTACACAATATAGAACAACAATGATTTGGATATCTTTTTTGTTCTGTTAAACTTTTATAAAATTCCTTCTTACATATGCAACAAATTACCATATCTCTTTTGTAAAAATATTCACTTCTACATTCCATATTACAAAAAAATAAATTTGTCTTATTCTCGTCTCTATCTCTCTTGCTTCTATAATTATTTTTACCGCAATTAGAACATTGTACTTTATTTATTTCTTTTCTATAATTAGAATAACATATCTGATTACAATAATAATATCTATACTTTTCTAAATATCTTTTACCTTTTCTAATCTTTTTATGACAATAATCACAATGAACCATCCTCGATCCTCTAATTTTACTATAGCATTCTTTAGAACAACAATTTATTTTACGAACAGCTATACGAGAAGGTTTTCTATTTATTTCCTTTCCACAATAATCACATTTTATTAACATTATTTCTCTCCTATTAAATAATAAATATTACTTTCCCTTACTAAATACAATTTAATAGAAGATATTCCTTTTTTATTTTTTATATTTTTTTAAATAATTATTTTTATTTATATTTATTTTAACTTCTTATTACTTAAAGGATTACAAATAATTTAAAGTCCAAAATCCTTCTCTTTTATAAACCTGGAATTACTAAATCCCAAAAATCTTTCCCAGATTAATCCAAGATTTTCATCTATCGGGTCTAATCCATAAGTTATTTCTAAACACCTTAATAAAATACTAGCATATCCTGAGCCTCTCCCACAACCAGTTAATATCCCTAATTCTTTTGCCTTTAATATATAATCTCTAACTATTAAAAAATAAGTAGCAAAATCATAATCGTTATTATCTTTTGCCACCTGTACATCATATAATTCTTTTTTTAAAGCCTCAATATGTCTTTCACTTTTACCCCATCCTTCCCTTTCTAAACCTTCCCAAGCTAACTTATTTAAATATTCATATGTATTTTTAAATTCTTTTGGAATATCAAATTTAGGTAATCTCATCCCCCCAAATAAGTTTTTTACTATATCTTTATCATCTACCCTATTTGCCATTTCTATTGAATTAGATAAACAGTGAGGAGCATGCTTAAA
>Ga0114918_10004216_pt1 | contig 12540 bp, 12 predicted proteins | sample LantaG_FD_87015 | JGI IMG/M metagenome (GOLD analysis project Ga0114918, IMG submission 87015) | Deep subsurface microbial communities from Baltic Sea to uncover new lineages of life (NeLLi) - Landsort_02402 metaG | ecosystem: Environmental > Aquatic > Marine > Oceanic > Sediment | place...
TCGGGCCGTTTTTGTTGCACCCATAAAATAAAAAAAAAAAAAATTTTTTTTTTTTTCTTCTTCTCTTTTTTCCCTTCTTCCCCCCCCCCCCCCCCCTCCGCATGGTTATTCTGTCCAGTACCATCTATACGTAGAAACTCTATCTGTCCCCCCCCTCCCAGAGAAAACAACAACAAACAAAAGAAAACACTTTCCTTTTTTCCCCACCCACCCCCCTCCCCCACTGTTCTTCCCTCACTCACTCCTTTCTTCTTCCTTCCTTCCTTCCCTCCTTCCTTCCTTCCTTCCTTCTTCTGTTTGCTCTTCCCCTTTTTCTTCGTGTTTGCATGCCGTTTTCCATTTTCTCTTCTTCGTAATGCTGCTGCTGCTTGCTCGCCCTCCAGGCGAGAAAAGAAAACCTCTTCTTCCTTTTCTTTCTTTCTTTCTTTCTTTCTTTTCCCCTCTTCCTTTTCTTCTTCTTCTTCTTCTTCCTCCTCCTCCGCTGTGGCGGTGAGAGAGAGAGAGAGAGAGAGCCCCCGCTCTGTGCTCGTGCCCGTCGGCTGGCCGCGGCATGCGTTTCTTTCCGTTCCTCTTTTTTTCCTTTCAAAGAAAAGATTAAAAAAAGAAGAAAAAACGGGGAAAAGCGTTTGCCGCGAATCCCGTCGGGTGCGCGGCCCCTTTGCTTGGGAAAACGAAAAAAGCTCTCCTTCTCTCCTCTTCTCCCCATCCCCCTCTCTCACCTTCTTTCTGGAAGGCGGAAGAGGTGGGGCGCGGTTTTTTTGAAGGAGAGGGAGATGATAGAGAGAGAGAGAGAGCTGGGGATTGGAATGAATGAGCAGCAGTAGCAATACAGAAATAGAGAGCGAGAGAGAAAGGAAACGCGCGTGTGGGCTCGGCAGAGAGAGGCGGGGAGTGAAAAGAAAGAGAGTTTGAGCGGGAGAGAGACAGAGAGAGAAAGATTCAAGAGAGAGTTGCTGAAACAGAAAGAGAGAGAGAATGAACCGAGCTTGCAAGCTTGTTTGGGGGTACGGAGGGAGGGAACCTTTTTTTTCCTTGACCCCTTTTTTTCTTCTTCTTTTTAGAACACACAAGAATGGATTCAACGCGTCGTCGTCGTCGTCCTCGCCAGCGCACCTGTTTCCCGCTGCGCGTGGGCGCGCGCGCTGCTTGTAATTAGATTATTAGATGAAAAATAAATAAATAAATCGAAGAGGTCGAGTACGAAAAATGAAGAAAGCATCAGAAATCATCTCGTCGATTCTGTTTCTCTTTTCGAGAACTCCTCAACTCGCATTCGGCGCCATGGCTCGGCCTCTCCTCCTGGGCAGGCCGACTGGTGTCCTTGCTCCCTCCGTAGCGCAAAGGATCGGGGCAACCGCGGCCCTCAGGCCACGGCATCGGGCCGTCGTCGTCGCTCCTGCGAGGCATCGTCATCGATCTCTGCCGCTCGCGACTGCGAACGGAGGAGAGGCAACACCACCGCCACCGCCACTGCCGCCGCCACCGCAGCCCTCTTCCTCCCTCTCCTCGGCCCGCGCCGCGGCCAAGTTCACGGCGGCCTACATCAACCTCGCCGGCCTCGCCGCGATAGCAGCGCCGCTCTCCGTGGGGGCCGCCCTCTTCGGCAAGGCGGCGACTGCTGCTCTCGTCGTCGCTTCGTCTTCTTCCGCTTCTTCTTCTTCCGCCCTCGTCCCCTCGTGGCTGATCCGCGTCCTGGGGGTCCTCGCCGTCATCTTCGGGGTCTACTACGCCGGAGCCGCTTCGGGGAAAGGGGAGCGCGGCTTCTACGAGTCGACCGTCGTCGGGAGGGTCGCGCTGGCGGCATCGTTCGTCCTCTTGGCCTTGTTCGGCGTCGAGGGAGGAGGGAGCGGAAACGGAAGCAGAGGAGCTGCTGCCGTCGCCGCTCTCGCTTCCGCGCAAAGAACGCCGCGCTTCGGCCTGCTGCTCCTCGCTGGCGCCAACGCCGTCGGGGCGTGCTCGATGGCGCTGGCGCTGCGCAGGGACGATAAGAAGATGAAAGATGAACAAGAGGCGAGAAGGAAAAAGGCGGCGTCTGTCGAAGGAGAGCGAGACTGGTGAGTCTTTTCTTTTTTTTTACTCTCTCTTTCCGTTTTTCAAAACTGTAAAAAAAAGAACTTCTTCTTCTTCTTCTTCTTCTTCTTCTTCTTCTTCTTCTAATACAAAATCGCAGCGTTCCCTTTGCTCTCCGCTCCCCCTCTCCTCCCGCCACCGGGCTGCCTCGAAGCCTCGTGAGACGCCAGCGCCGAAGGGACGACGGCCTTGGACTCTTCCAGCAGCTTCTTCAGATCGTAATAGACGTCGGTGTCCTTGCTGGTCAAAAAGGTGATGGCCTCGCCCTTCTTTCCGGCGCGGCCCGTCCTCCCGATCCTGTGCGTGTAGGCGTCGATCGTGCCTGGCATGTCGTAGTTGACCACCAACCCGACACCGGCGACGTCGATGCCTCGCCCGGCCACGTCGGTCGCGACCAAGAAGTCGGTCGAGCCGGCCCGGAACGCGGCGAGCCCTGCTTCCCGCGTGTCCTGCGACTTGCCGCCGTGGAGGACGACGACGCGCTTGCCCGCCCCTTCCAGCGCGCGGGCGACAGCGTCGGAGGCGTTGCGGGTGTTGACGAAGACGATGACGCGGGAGGCAGCGGGGTCCCTCGAGGAGGAGGCCGCGTCCCGGACGGCAGAGAGCAGCGCGGAGGGTTTCTCGTTCTCCTTCAGCATCGTCACCTTCTGGGTGACGTTGTCGGTCGCCCTGCCGGCGCGCCCGATCGTCACCACCACGGGCCTGCGCAAATAAGTGCGGGCGAGCCTCTCCACGGCGGGGGGCATGGTGGCCGAAAACATGTACGTCGTGCGGTAGATCGACCTTTTGATCCCATCGTTGGAATTCGACGATTTCTCCATCTCATCGAGGTCGACGTCGGCGGGTTTCAGCGCGGCGGCGGGCATCGCCTCGAGCACCTTCACGACCTGCGGCTCGAACCCCATGTCGATCATCCTGTCCGCCTCGTCCAAGACAACGTAGTGGCACTGGTTCAGCACGGCGTAGGCCCTCTCCAGGCAGTCTGCCAGCCTTCCGGGCGTGGCGACCACGACCTCGGCCCCTCGACGCAGCTTGACCCCCTGCTCCTCGATGGCTTGCCCCCCGACGACGGCGACGACCCGGAAGGGTGTGAACCTCGCGAGCTTGCGCGTCTCCTCCTCGATCTGCTGCGCCAGCTCGCGCGTCGGGGCCAGCACCAGAGCATAGGGCCCGTCAGAGGCCACGCGCTCGTCCCCTGCCATGGGCGGCTGCTTGAGGCAATAAGAAAGCATCGGCAGAGCAAAGGCCGCCGTCTTTCCCGAACCCGTCTCGGCGACGCCGATGACGTCGCGCTGCGCCAAGCCCAAGGGGATCGCAGCCATCTGGATCGGCGAGGGCCTCTCGTAGCCCGCTGCCCTCACGGCGCGGAGCAAGGGTTCCGGCAGGGAAGCCTCCTCCCAGTTCCTGATCGGGAGCAGGGAGGGGGCGAGCGCAGAAGAGGCCAGCGACGAGGCAGAGGCGATGGCTGCGGCGGCAGAGAGAGCGGGAGGAGGAGGAGGAGGAGCGTTTGGAGCAGCAGAAGCAGAAGCAGAAGCATTCGCGCTCCCTCCTCCGCTCCCTCCCATCCACCCTGCGCCCTTGTAGGCGATGCTGAAGTCCTCTCGGAAGATCCTCCAGTCCCGCTCGGTCATCTCCTCTCGTGGCTTGCGGGACCAGTGAGAAGAGGACTTTTCGTCGCGGGAGCTGTCGTTATCGTCGCCTCTTCGGTTCCCGTTGCGGCTTCCACCTCCGCCTCCGCCTCCGCCTCCGCCTTTGCCAAGCCTCCGCTCCATCATCCCATCGTCCACGCCGGCCAGCCTCCCGCGACCGAACAGCAGCGCCTGGGACGCCACCGCACCAGCACCGCCGTCGCGGCCGGAAGAAGAAGGAGCATTGTTGAAACCTCCCCCTCCTCCTCGGGCGGCGCCGCCGGTCGGCAGCAGCAGCGGATCAGCGCCGGCGCCCGTGTCCTCTGCCTTGGCGTCCCAGTCGAAGACGAATTTGGTCCTCTCCGAGGCTTTGTTGACCTTCTTCTTCTTCATGTCCGGGTCGCCAAGGTAGTGCTTCTTGATGGCCTCGAGCTGGGCCTCTCGTTCGCGGTCGCGCGGGGGTTGCTCTTGGTGGTGGTGGTGGTGGTGAGAAGAAGACGAAGCCGGGTTTCGTCGGCGGTCGAGGTCGAGGTCGTTACTTCTTCCACCTCCGCTTCCGCTCGCTGCGGCAGCCACCTCCGCCCTCCTCCTCTCGAGCGCCGCGGCCTCGCGCTGGGCCTTGGTCATGAACACGGGCTTGGAGGCCGCGGCGGTCTCCTCCTGTCTCTTGCGGACGAGCTCCTCGAGGGACAGCGGCGGGGGTCGAGGGGCTGCCGCCTTCGCCGTCGTCGTCGTCGTCGTCGTCGCCATCGACGAAGGCATTGGCATCGGCGGCGGAGGAGGAGGAGGAGGAGGGAGCCTGCTGCTGTCTCGCGCCGCGTAATACCCGCTGTTGTCCTCCCTGCGACCGCCACCACCGCCGCCGTAATAGCCGCCTCCTCCGCGCTGGTCGCGCTCCCTCGAGCGGGAGCGAGAGCGCTGGCGTCGTTGGTTCCGGTAATAGCTCGCATCGTCCCTCCCTCGTCGGTCGCTGTTGTTTTCGTAGCCTCCTCGAGAGTAGCCTCCGCCGCGGTCGCGGCCGCGGTCCCTGTTGCGGTCCCCGTCGCGGACGGGCGAGCGCGAGCGGGAGCGGCGCATGGTTTTTTTTTCGCTTTCTAAGTTTTTTTCTCTTTTTCAATCGACGACGATTCGTCGAAGAAGAAAAAAATGTGAGTCGTTCCACTTTCTTCGTCAAAAACAATCGAGTGAAAGCATCGATTCCTCGCGACCGCTGTGCCCTTTAGCCGGCCTTTCCCTCCCAAGAAAATGGCAGGCGGAGGGAAGACCTGGCTCGACGCCTGCACCCTGCCGTGCGGGAGCATCAGAGGCATCCCCGTTCGCGTGCATCGTGCGTTTGTTTTGGAAGAGGACGCGAGGAAGAAACCGTTTTTTCTCTTTTTTTTTTTTTTGCAACCTTTGGACGTCGAAACCTGCTCAACAACTTCCTTTGCTCCTTCTTTTTCACCTCTCTCTCTCTCTCCAAAACCAAAAAACTGCAGTGCTCGTGCTCCTCGTGGTGGCCCTGGGCATGGTCGGGCAGATCAAAACGCCCTGGCAGGTGAGATTGAGAAGAAGAGGAGGAAGAAGAGGAAGAAGTCGAGGGAAAAGAGTTCTGCTCCTTCCCTTTTTCGGGATTTTTCTCTCTTCAAAACCTCAACCTCTTCCATCTCAAAAAAAAAAAAAACAGAACTACCTCTGGGCCTTCCTCGCCTACGGTCCCATCCTGATGCTGACCGTGCTCATCCACGAGCTGGGCCACTGCTTCGCTTCGCGCTCCGTCGGGGCCCCGGTTCACGGTAAGAGAGGGAAGAATTATTGAATCTTCGTTTTTTCGAGGTCGAGGTCAAAAAAACCTTCAAAAACCAAAACTTACCCCTTCCCTCTCTCTTTCCTTTTCTTCCAAACAACAACACACACTAAAGGAATCCTCCTGTGGCCCTTGGGAGGCCTCGCCTTCGTCGGCCACTCCTCGTCCCCCTCCAAGGACCTCTGGGTCGCAGTCGCGGGCCCCCTGACGCACCTCCCGCAACTCGCCCTGTGGCTGTCCGTCGAGGTCGCGAGCTTCGCCGCCGCAGGGGTCGGGCAGCCCCTGGTCAGGTGGAGGGTGTGGCCGCCTTCGAACAACGTGTGGCTCGCGCTGGTGACGTTCGCGGTAAGGAGGAAATTGATTGGGGGTGGGAGAAAGACAGGAGAAGAAGAAAGGAAGAAGAAGAGAGGAAGAAGAAGAAGAAAACTCACTCTCTTTCGACCCCCGTGACCTCAACTTTCGTCGGAAAAAAATCAAAAAAACTTTTCTCTTCAGGTCCAGTTCAACGTCGTCCTCTTCGCCTTCAACCTCCTGCTGCCTGCCTACCCCTTGGACGGGGGTCGGGCCCTGGCGGACCTGCTGCTGATGTGTGGGGTCGGGGTGCAGAACGCGGGGAAGGCCATTTCGGTGCGTCTTCGTCGTCGTCGTTTTTTCGGAAAAAGTTTCGGTTTTTTTGTTGTTGTTCAAAGAAAAACTCACTCGATCTCTCTCTCTTTGTCTCTCTCCCTCTTAATTCCTCTTCTCTTTCATTACCAGGGCCTCGGAGTCATCGTGAGTTTGCTTTCTTTCATTAAATTTCGAGAAAAAAAAAAAGAGAAAGAGAAGCAGAAGAACAAAGAGAAAAGAAAACTCACCTCTTTTTCTCTCTTTCCTCCTCGACCTCGACGACCGCTCGACTTTAAAAAAAAAAAAAAAAACTCAACAGATCGGCCTGCTCATTTTGGTCTACGGCTTCTACCGCAAGATGCTCCTGACGATCGCCGTGGGAGTCTGGATGCTATTCTCGACGTTCGAGCTGCTGGCGTACGTGGTGAAAGGCCAGGCCGGCGAGCACCCTCTGTTCTGCTTCGAGGACCAGAACGGAAACGGAAACGGAGAAAGCGAAGGAGGAGCTGCTCCGCCGCCGCCGCCGCCGCCGCCTGCCGCCGCCGCCGCCTCTCAGTGGTCGTTCGCGCCCGCTGCCCCTGCTCCTGCGCATGCTGCGCCGGTGCCCGCCAACCCGTTCGCCTCTAGCACGGAGATGACGCGGCCGAACGTTTGATGATAGCAAATGAAAGAGAAAGAGAAAACGGAAAAAACTTGTGAAAAAATATATGGAAAAAAAACGAGCGATTCTCCCTTTTTACAAATCAGTTTTTCTCTCTCTCCCTCTCTCTCTCTCTCTCTCTCTCAATTTCGATTTTTTTTTTTCAGAACCCGAGGTCCGCAAAGGGGTCCTTGGTGGCGGCAGAGGAGGCCGGAGGCATCGCGCCGCCTGTCCCTGCCATCGGGCCTGCGGCGGCAGCAGCGGGAGCGCGGGGAGCAGGAGCAGCGGCAGTCGTCGCCGTGGCCGGAGCGGCGGCAAAGGCGTCCCACGAGTCGTTTGCTGCAGCCGTTGTCGTCGTCGTCATCGTCGCTGTCGTCGTCGCCGCGGGTGCCGCGGATCCGAAGGCGTCCCAGTCCCCTCCATCAGATGTAGAAGCCACTGCTGCTGCCGGAGCCGCTGCTCCTGCTCCGCCGCCGCCGAGGCTGAGCCCCGACAGAAGAAGGTCCGCCGCCGGAGCAGCGGCGGCGGCGGCGGCGGCGGCGGCGGCGGCGGCGGCGGCGGCGGCGGCGGCGGGGGCGGGGGCGGCGGCGGCGGCGGCGGCGGCGGCGGCGGGGGCGGCGGGGGCGGAGGAGACAGGGACCGCGTCCCCGAGCTCCGCCAGCAGCAGCGCCGTGGGGTCAGCCGCTGCTGCTTTCGGGGCAGAAGGAGACGCCCTCGGCGGAGGAGGGGAGAGATTGGGCAGGGAGGCGGCGAGTTTCGGGTCCACTTTGACGTCGGAGAGCCTCTTGGGGCCCGCCGACGAGGAGGAAGGCGGGCTCCTGGCGCTGCCGCCGTTCCCGTTGTTAACGCCGCCCTGCCCCTCGCGGGCCAGCGCGTCGATCCGCGCCCTGGTGGCGGCCACGGGGTCCGGGGAGGAGGAGGAGGAGGAGGAGGCGTTCCCGATCGCCCCGGCGTCGCGGCCGCTGCTGCTGTTGTTCGTGGAAGGACGAGGAGGAGGCGGCGGCGGGGAAGAAACGCCGCTTCCTCCGCTCCCAAACCCTCGCATTCTGCTGCTGCTCCCTCCTCCGCCTCCACCTCCACCCCCAAAGTTCCCGCTCCCGCCGCCGCCACGGGCCATAGAGAGCGTCCTCGAGCCCGCGGGGGCGTCGAAACTCGAAGACGAGGCGGAAGAAGAGGAAGAGGATGCGACCCCGCCATACTTGTTCGCGTTGGCTCGGGCTTTCGCTCTCTCCGACTCCACCGCCTGCGGGTCCCCGACCCAGGCCGACAGCCTCTTGGCCCGCTCCCGCACGTTGACCCCCCAGTCCTTGCCATTTGCCGGGTCGATATATTCGAACTTCGATAATTTGTCTAGTAAGAGGGTGTTTGCCGAGATCTCGTCGACGACCGCCTGGGGGCCGTGCTTTGCCATGTGCTCCAACAGTAACAACGCTTTGTAAGGGAGGCGCCACTCCGGTCCCGTGGCCTGGAGCCTCTTCGCAAGGACGCCCATGATCTGGCGGTACCCCTCGGTGTCGAACGAGGCCCTGGTGATGTCTGTTGTTGTTTGGGTGGGTTTTTGAAAACGGAGAGCGAAAAACAAGGTAAGCGAAAAGACCTCAGAGAAGAGGAGGTCGAAAGAGAAGAGGTCGACAATCGATTGATTGTTCAATCGAGCTATCTCTCTCTCTCCTCTCTCTCTGTCTCTCGCCATCTTCCTCTTTCCCCTCCTCCTCCTCTTCTTCACACCACTCTTCCCTCACCGGCCATGGCCGTCCCGTGCGGGCCCCAAGGCTCGCCGTTGGTCGCCTCCTCGGTCGCGATCTCCAGCTCCGACTCGTTGAGCGCGAACTTCTTCACGCCGCGGACCGCCGCGTCGCGGGCCTTGGCCAATGCCGTGCCGTCGAGCTTGCGGTCGAGCTTCTTTAGCCACTCCATGGTTGGGTGGAGTGAAGAGGGTAGAGAGAGAGATTGGTCTAAGGGCGTCGGGAAAGAGAGAAGCACGGAGCGAGAGCCGCGGAAGGGAAGGAGAAGGAGAAAGAGAACAAGAAGAAGCAAAACGACGCCGAGGAATGGCTGAAGTGGAAAAAGCAGCGATTTTCGGTTTTTTTTTCTTTTTTTTTCTCTTTCTTTCCTTCTTTCTTCTTTTTTTCATCACAGAGAGAGAGAGAGAGAAAGAAAAACGAAACAACGCTCGACCTTCCTTCCGCCCCCGTTTCTTAACACGAGAACGAAGAAGAGCAGCGATCGAAGAAAATAAAAGGTCTATCAAATTCAAGAAGAGTATCGAAATTCAAAGTTCGCGAGGAAGGGGTGAAAAAAGTATTTTTTTTGAACGAAGAAGAAAAAACCCGAGAGTTTCCTTTTTCCTTTTCTTCTCGGGTCTTAACGCGAGCGAGGCAGCGACGTCACCGTGAACGACCCTCCGCCGCCAAAGTTGCTGCCACCGCTCCCGTTGTTGTTGTTGTTGTTGTTGTTGTTGCGCCCAGAGAGAGAAGAGGTCGAGGAGTTGGAAGAAGAATTGCTGTTCTTCTTTCTCTCCCTGTTCTCTTGCTTCTGGTGCTGCTCCTCCTCCGCCGTCGCAGCAGCACCAACGGCGGCGGCAGAGGAGAACGACAGCGACCCGGCGCCAGCGAGGGCCCTGCGAGAGGCAGAGGACCTCGAGCCGTTCCCATCCGAGGAGGCGGCGGAGCCGGCAGAGGAGGGCGAAGCAGGAGCAGCGGAGGAGGAGGAGGAGAAGCCGGCGGCGGCGGCGGCGGCGGCGGCGGCAGCCCTCGCGGCGATGACCGCGGCGGTGGCGTGCCGCGCGGAAGCAGCGAGAGGAAGAGGAGTGGAAGCGATGTTGTTGCTGTTGCTCGCCCTCTCGCTCTCGGCAGAGAAGGCCGTCGTCCCGGAGCGCCAAGCGTTGCTGTTGAAGAGGCCGCGGCCGTCCGACGAGGAAGCCGAGGAGGAGGAGCCCCTCGAGAAGAGCGACGACGAACGGCCGACGACGGCAAAGTCGAAGGCGGATCCGTGTTGCTGCTGATGCTGATGCTGGGAAGAGAAGCGTTCCGCAGCGGTCTCGGCGTCGCTTCCTGCTCCTCCGTCCTGCTCGTGGAGGCGGCGGGCCCTCTTGGAGACGCCGCCGCTGGCGCCGAGGCCGAAGCCGGAGTGGCGCTTTCCAGAGCGGCGACGGACGGCGGAGACGGAGGCGGCGCCGCCGAGCGCCAAGAGCGCCAGGACGGCGATGGGCGCCGCGATCGCTGCCGCGTTGACCTTTGCTCCTCCGCCGCGGGGAGAAGAAGAGCGCCTTGTCTGCGGCGAAGGGGGCAGAGGTTCTCCTCCTTCAGCTGTCGCTGCTGCTTCTGCCGAGGAAGAAGAAGAAGAAGAAGAAGAAGAGGAAGAAGCGCCGCCTCCGCCGTTGCGTTCCGCCAGACGCTGCTCGTAGAGGGAAGAGCCCGCAGCCCCCGCCCTCCCGCGGATGCGCGCCGCGAGCTCGGAGCTGATCGAGGTGGTGGTGGTGTTGGTGGAGTCGCCGCCGCCGTTCTCGGTGGAGCTGCCTTCTTCTTCGTCGTCGTCCTCGGGGAAGCGGGAGGTGAAGGAGGGCGAAGGAGCCGGCGCCGGCAAAGGCGAAGGGGAAAGGGCAAGCTTGCTCTTCTTCTTCTTTTGCTGCTGCAGCTGCTTCTTGCTCCCAGCGCGGGGCACCCCGGAGAGGCGCGTCGTGAAGCCGGGCTGCTCCGGGTCATCGTCGCCGAAGGAGGAGGAGCTGTCTTCCTCTTCTCCGGGAGCGGGCTCGCCCGCCGGAGCAGTTTCTTCTTCTTCGACAGGCGCCGGCGGTGACGGCGCGGCCGAAGCGGCAACGGCGGCGGGAGGTTTCGAAGTCGAAACGGGTCTGTTGCCTCCCTTCTTGGGGGGCGGCGCCAGGGCCTCCCCGCAGGGAAGAGCCGAGCACTTCCCCTCGCGAGCAGCGCGCCAGACCGCGGAGTCCACAATCAGGAGAGAAGAAGCGCAGGGTCCCGTCTGTTGTTCGTTGTCGTCGCCGGAAGAAGAAGCAGAAGAGACCGAAAGCGGAACGCATCTCTCGACCTCCGACAGCGATTGCGCGACCGAGGCAGGCAGCGTCGAGCCGGCGCACTCGACGAGGGCGTCGGCGCGCGCTCCGGCCACGGAGCGAGAGGAGCACAGCGCCGCCGGGGTGGAGGGGCGCGGGCAGCCCGGGTCGGAGGGAGGGGTCGGTTCGGGGGCAGCCTTGGTTTTGGGCAAGGGAGAAGGAGAAGGAGAAGGTACAGGTAGAGGCGAAGGAGAGGGCTTTGGCGTCGCCGTCGCCGTCGCCGTCGCCTCCGGGGTCGCCTTGGTCGGGGGAGGGATGCGGTCCGAGACGACGATGGTGGGTCTCGGGGTCCTCGTCGGAGGAGGAGGAGGCGTTTCGGTCGAAGGAGGCGGAGTCGGCGGCGGCGGCAGCGAGGTTTCGGTCGGCGTCGGTGTTTCCTTCTCCTCTTCTTCCTCTTCCCCCTCCTCGACAGAGGGCGAAGGGGCCGGGGCGGCGACGAAGATCCTCGAGAAGAAGCTCGAAGGGGCCGGAGCGGGAGCAGAGAGAGCTGGCGCGGGAGTCGCAGCAGCAGGAGGCGGCGGCGGCAGCGTCTCAGCGGGCACGGCCCTCGGAACCGCAGGAGGAGGAGGAGGAGAAGAGGGAGGTCGACGAGCGACGGCCGGCGCCGGAGCGGGAGCAGGAGGGAGCGCAACCACTTTCTTTTTCTCTCCGCAGGCGACCTTGGCGCCCTCGCAGGGCGCGGGCCTGCACTTGCCCCCGACGACGGCCTCAAACAGGGCGCGCTCGATCACCACGCCGCCGCTCTGGGCTCCACCGCAGACGACGAAATCAGAAGAGGAAGAAGAAGAAGAGGAAGTGTTGCGGCAGGCGCCGGCCGAGATCGATTTCGCGAGCTCGGGCGAGAGCGAGTGCGAGGAGCCTCCTCCGCAGCCACCGCCGCTTTTCCCTCCTCCTCCTGCTGCTTCGTCCTCTCCTCCGTCGCAGATCAGCCCGCAGGGGGTTGGGAGGTCGAGTGGGGTCAGAGCGGGGGCAGGCGGCTTGCGCTTGGGCTTGGCCATGGCGGCGGGGGTCTCTGGAGGAGGAGGAGGCGTTGTCGTCGCCGGCGGCGTCGTCGTCGTCTCCGGAGGAGGAGGAGGAGGAGGAGGTGCGGGCATTGCCGTCGTCGGCGGAGGAGGGGCCGCCTCCGTCGGCTTCGGCTCTTCTTCCGGAGCCGGGGAAGGCGCAGGAGAAGGAGAAAGAGAAGGACTAGAAACAGGAGCCGGCGCCCTGGCGCCGCGGCGTGTGACGGGCTTGCGGGTCGGGCGAGGGAGAGGAGGCGCGGGGGGCGCCGCCGCGGTTTCGATCGGCGGCGGAGGCGGCGTCGTCGTTTCTTGAGGAAGAGCCGGAGCCGGACCCGGCGAGGCGCCTTCACCGCAACTCGCCCCGAGCCCCTCTCCCTTCTTTGCGCACACGCGCACGCACTGCGTCGCAGGAGAAGGAGCAGCGGAAGCAGCAGCGGAGGCGGAGGCGGAGACGATGAAACGGCCGCAAGAGGCCGAAGAAGCAGCGTGCGGCGGCGGAGGGCACGGAGAGGCGGCGGCGTCTGCGGCGGCGCGGCTTAAAAAGGTCGTCGAGCTGCTGCCTCCCTCTCCGCCGCAGGTCCAGTAGCAACTGGAGTAAGAAGGTGTTTTTTTGGCGGGAGAGAAGAAGAAGAAGAAGAAGAAGAAGAAGAAGAAGAAGAAGAAGAAGAAGAAGAAGAAGAAGAAGAAGAAGAAGAAGAAGAAGAAGAAGAAGAAGAAGAAGAAGAAGAAGAAGAAGAAGA